>Ga0209777_10003708_pt1 | contig 18712 bp, 18 predicted proteins | sample FrelakmetHBP12HB_FD_187147 | JGI IMG/M metagenome (GOLD analysis project Ga0209777, IMG submission 187147) | Freshwater lake sediment microbial communities from the University of Notre Dame, USA, for methane emissions studies -HBP12 HB (SPAdes)... | ecosystem: Environmental > Aquatic >...
AGGCAGAGCAGATCTGTAGAACGCCTGAAGAACTGAAAGCTGTCCGGGACAACTACGAAAAAAGGATGAAAGAAGCGAAGAAGTAGTCTGACCCTGCTCTTCTCAAGGTGGCGGCCTTTGCCGCCGCCTCAAGGGTAACGCGGCAGCACCATTGTCAAGTGTGATGGTGAGTTCTTCCTGAAAGAGTGATTTTTCAATTTTATCCCACCATACAACCTTTCAAACGGTAATCCTTAATTCTTATTGACCTTTCTGTTCCAAAGGGAGTAGTCTTTGATCAGATCGTAAAAACATTGAGATTCCGAAACGAGTTCGGAATGACACCCTGTATGTCATGCTGAATTTGTTTCAGCATCTATTTTTTGCCACATGGTATCTTATTTACTGCGTTTGTATTAGTATCAAAATATAAATTTTAAAATACATTTGCAGGAGGTTTCCATGAAAAGGAGATGGCTGGCTGTTTGGATTTTGTTTTTTGCTCTTATGTTCTTTACTGTAGATCATTGTCTAGCACAGGATGAGGTGAAAATTGGATACCTTAAACTCGTCATGAGTCTTCCTACCTTTGTCGCCCTTGAAAAGGGCTATTTTCAAGAGCAGGGACTTAAAGTGAGGGACACGCCCTTTGAGTCCGGAACGCTCATCGTCGATGCTTTGGTGGCTGGCCGGATTGATGTTAATGCAGGGAGCGCAATCGTTGCTCACTGGCTCGCTGAGCAGAATTTGCCCGGCACCTTTAAGATTTTTGTTGTTTACGGCCCTATAGAACCCAAAGATAACACGTTCATATTGGCGGTGGCAAAGGATTCACCCTTTAAAGAGATGAAGGATCTAAAGGGGAAAAGGGTGGCAACCTTTCCCGGAATCGCCTCTCTCATACTGGCGAAAGCGGTATTGAGGCCTTATTTTGACCCGGAAAAAGAAGTGACACTCGTGGAGGTCCCACCCGGAAATATTGTGCAGGCTCTGGCTGTCGGCCAGATCGATGCCTATTTTACTCCAGAGCCTTTCGGGATGATAGCCGTGGCGAAAGGGGTGGGACGGTATCTCGTGAAACATCCTGTTCTTAGTTTAAACTTAAAAACTGGCTACCCAGGTGGGGCCTTCACCTTCAATTCTCAATTCTTAAAAGAAAAACCTCTCGTGGTAAAAAAGGTAAAGGCCGCCATTGATAAGGGTGTGGACTTCATAAATACCAATGAACAAGAGGCAAGAAAATTCATCGTTAAATATGCAAACTTACCAGAGCCTTTTGCCATGAAAATCCCTTTTGACCCATGGTTCAAAGCTGAGCAATATAACAAATCATACGGTCAGCCTTACTTCGATCTCCTAAAGAGAGAGGGATTATTCCAGAAGCACATCGATACGACCCAACTTTACTATCAGGAATAAAAATGGCGCGAATTGGAATCAAAGATTACTTAAGAGTGGAAGGCTTGACAAAGACGTTTTCGAGCACTTCTGTCAAGGATAAGGGGTTCCCTTTTTCAATATCTGGATATTGAAAGACAAACCCATTATCTAAGAGCCTTCTGGGAATGACCCTCTGTCCTTCAAGGATAACCGATCCGAATTCTCCCAATGCCCACTTTACCATGAATCCTGGGGCTGGAATGAAAGAATGCCGGTGAAGAGCTTTTCCGAGCGCTTTTGCCAAATCTTTATTTCTCACTGGATTTGGAGAACATACATTGACAGGACCTGAGATTTCAGGGTGCTTGATCAGGAAAGCAAAAGCTTCGGCAAGGTCTTTAATGTGAACCCAGGAGAACCACTGCTTTCCACTTCCAATCGGTCCTCCGATATATTTTTTAAAAAGGGGAATCATCTGACTGAGAGCTCCTCCTCTTTCACCCATGACAATGCCAAACCGAGTGATGACCACTCGAGCCCTTTTTTCTCTAGCCTTGAGAGCCTCTCCCTCCCATTCCTTAGCAATACGGGCTAAAAAATCATTTCCTGAAGGAGAATCCTCAACGAGCTCCTCGTCTCCACAAAAACTGTAATAGCCAACAGCAGAGGTGCTGGAGAGAGTAATCTTTTTAGACGGATCAGAAGGGATTCCTTCGACGATATTTTGGGTGGTGCTGACCCGGCTCTCTCTCTGATCGCCTTCTTGTGTTCCTCTATCACAATTTTAATTATTCACATTTCAACCAGTAACCCTCACCTTCCAGTCCGACCTAAAAATGAACCTTAGTAGGTGTTATCCTCATCCCACTTTCTCCACTTTTTCTTCTTGGAATCCTCAAGAGTAGATTTCAATACCGTAAGAAGATGACGACTCGTAATCGAGAGTTTTTCTAAGAAAGAAAGGCAAACCTTTTCCGACCGTGCATTGGGTATTCGATGCAGGTTGTCTAAAACGAGGATGTCTTCGATTCAACAGTCCTTGAAATTTGGCCTTTGAGAGATTATATTTTGCTTGGTACGGAGGTATTAAAAGATGAAAACTAAAAAAATTTTATGGTTTTTGGGCATAGTTTTAGGAATCCTTTTTCTTGGCGTATCTCAGGATCGGGCTCAAGCCAAGCCAGAGAGAAAAGGACCTATCATCACGCATGGTTTTGCTGTAGAAAAGGGCATATATGGGTATATCTGGAAAATTTATCTTGAAGGGGAGGATCCCGATGGGCAGATGCTTCGAATTGCCTCGGTAGTGGACCAGCCCGGTTACGGTCATTACCCCACCGATTGGATCTATCTTAAGCCCCAATATGGAAAGCATTTCAGGGGCTACATTCAATGGAATACCTTCAGTTCAAAGGCATCATACCTGCAGGAGTGGACGCAAATTACCTTGAAGGTTTCCATCTTCGATAAGGCTGGGAATGAAAGTAACGAAGTGGTTTTCCCATTTACATTCGAGTCAGGAGTTAAGGATCAATACCAATACGAACTGCCAGCTCCCTTCAACGAAGGAGACGTCCCAAAATTGGGGAGTATATTCATTGATCTCTATAATCCTTTCTCAATGGATGGGGATGGAGGTGCTCAAGGCGGTTAAGCCATTTGTTCGAGTAGTAAAGACCCTTAAAATTTAAGAGGCCCGTTTAAGCCGGGCCTTTTTTATTTCCTCTCTATCTCTTTCCTGTATCATTTTTCATCAACTACGACATATTTGTGTGCGAGGCAGGATGCACTCACATGGAGCAGGAGTTCCCTACCGACTCGGCTCGAGGCTAATCACTGCATATTTCTACCAGAGAATTGGAACCTCACAACCACACTTTCCCTTTATAATCATCATCCAGCTTTCGTGATAACGGCTTTCCAAAGGGCGTTAAGGATCATTGCGGTATTGATTATTGGAAGAAATAAACGAGATTTGGTCATCCATTATTGATTTTGAGGTAACAATTTGTCATGTATCCCAACCTTCTGTACGTCAAATTTGTGCAGACTTCTTCCTGAAATGTTGTTTTTCAATTTCTGCCTTCCAATGCAACATTACAATCGCAAATCAGCAAGGGGAGTTAAATTTCCCCGAAAAGCTTTGTGTTGACGGTTAAGCCATTTAAGAGTAATTTTCTAATTGTTGTTTCTCAGATGTTTCCAAAGAACCTCACAATCTAACGCTTCTAAGCTTCTGGAGATCCAGATGAAAGGAAGTAATCATGAGGAACACAATAGCAGTAGCTCTTCTAATCATAGTCGTCGTGGCAGTCACACTCTTTTTTCTCCAGAAGAGACAGGCTGGAAGTGAGAAGATATCGCGTTTTGGCAAATATCAAGGCTACTCGGAAGCAGTCTATAACGGCAACGAACGTCGTTCTGAATACTTAACACTATCCAATGGAACGAGGTTGGCCTATGACCTTTATCTCCCGACGAAGAAGGGAGTTGCTGCTGATAAGCGATTGCCCGTTCTCTTCAAGTACACACCTTATACGCGCGCCTTTACCATTTTTGATAAGGATGGCAAAAATATTATTGCTGGCCTGTTTAACCTCGGCTGGAAAGAAAAGGCCTATCTTCGGGTCCGGTACTGGTTCGGTAAGCGAGGAGCCCTCATGGACGCGCTCTTCAGAACCAAATATCTCGAAAACATGCTCAAACATGGTTACGCCGTCATCGTGGTCGAAAGACCGGGGACTGGGGCATCCTTTGGAGTCATGAATGCCTCCTTCGAGGTAGGGGCCAAAGAGGTCAATGAAATCCTGGATTGGATCGCGGCCCAGAATTGGTGCGACGGCAACATTGGCATGTACGGCGACTCATTCCAGGCGATGATCCAGTTTGCGGCTGTGACTACTGGCAATCCCCATCTGAAAGCGATCTTTCCCACTTCAAGTGGTTTTGACCTGTACAGTTCCGTCAACTATCCAGGCGGAGTGCTGAACAAAACCTTCGCTACCTTTTTCTCCTGGGCAACGTCCTTTATGGAATCAGGCGTACTGACGCCGGTGGATAGCGACAAGGATGGATCATTACTCGCCCAGGCCCGTAAAGAGCGCGCCGGCTCTACGCTCGGAAAACAGTCGGAGGCTTGGTTTAGGGAATTCCCCTTCCACGATAGTACTACTCCTGGTGGAATGAAACTCTGGGAGGGGGCTGCCAATCTCTACCCATTGCTTGATCGGATCAATCAGTCGGGCATCCCGATCTACATGACGAACGGATGGTATGACCTGTTCTCGGGCGCAAGCGACATGTTCCTTTGGTATGCCAACCTTGCGGTGCCCAAACGTCTGCTGGTCCGTCCCGCGGACCACAGCGAAGTTGAAAAAAACCAATTCGACCTCGACTATGGCGCCGAAGCGCACCGATGGTTCGATTACTGGCTGAAGGGCATAGACAATGGCATTATGAATGAACCATCCATTTACTACTACGTAATGGGGAGGTCGAAGAAGGATGCCTGGCGGACAAGTAATCAGTGGCCACTGCCAAACCAGAAACCTACCCGCTTCTACTTCGGCGAGGGAAAAACCGGTAGCGTCGCCTCAGCCAACGATGGTTTCCTGCGGCCAGAGCCCCCAGCTCAAAAAGATGCCGCCGATGCCTATATGGTGGACTATTCGACAACAAGCGGCAAGTACTCGCGATGGTATGCTGTCAACTGGCCCCGTAACTATCCCAACATGCAGGCCAATGACCAAAAAGCTCTAACCTACACCACTGCGCCCCTGGAATCGGATATGGAAGTCACCGGCTATCCTGTGGTGCACCTCTGGTCTGTCACTGACGCCTCAGACTTGGATTTCTTTATCTACCTTGAAGAGGTAGATGGGAACCGCTCGACCTACCTCACCGAGGGGAACCTGAGGGCGTCGCACCGCGCCATAAGCAAAGCTCCCTACAATAACCTGGGCCTTCCCTATCACAGCCATTACAAGAGCGACTTGGCACCGATTCCTGCCGGGAAGCCAGTCGAACTGGTATTTAACCTCCTGCCGACCTCGTATGTGTTCCACGCTGGCAATCGCATCCGTATCACTGTCACCTGTGCCGACGCCGACAATTTTGAGACCCCAGCTCTCGACCCGGCGCCAAAGATCCGCCTGCTGCGGGACGTCGCTCATGCCTCATTCGTCGAGTTTCCGGTTATTCATAGTCGTTAGGAAGCCAGGCATGATTGTCGACTATACGGCAGATAGGTGGGATTATAACCCGTTCCACTCAACGTCATACCTCTTCCTTCCTGAAACACTTAAAATCGAAATTTGCAGAGGGTTGAAGATTACAATCAGATATCTTCAGTTGGGGCAATGTGCGGATAGTGGCAAGATATCCGCAGGTTTGATGTTCAAATCCGTCATCCTGCCCCTAATACAGGAGTGGTCAGTCCAAAAGCCTTATGCTTACTTTGAACCGATAACTATCAACCTGCTCGTAATAACGATATTAATAATTGACTTTATCCTTACCTTTTAGACGAAGTATTTTTCTGGCTTCGTCAGGCGTTGCTATTTCTCTGCCTAGCTCCCGGGCAATTCTCACCACTTTTTCCACAAGCTCAGCGTTGCTCTTTGCCAGGACTCCCTTCTCAATAAAAATATTGTCTTCAAATCCCACTCTGGCATGCCCCCCCATCATCATTCCTAACGTCGCCAGATTGAATTCTGCCGGGTATCCCGCACCAATGACTGACCATATATAATTGTCCCCACCGAGCAACCGGTCGGCAGTCTGCTTCATGTGGACAACCTCATCCACATTGGCCCCGATACCCCCCAGAATGCCGGTGACGAACTGTAGCCAAACAGGGAACTTGATGGTGTTCCTTCTGACAAGGAAGTTAAGATTATAGAGGTGCCCAACATCATACAACTCCAACTCCGGCTTGGTGTTATTTTCGTTCATCATCTGCATGAGCTTCTCGATATCGCCAAATGTATTTCTGAACATAAAGTCTTTGGTACTGATAGCGAATTCTTTCTCCCATGGAAATTTATAGTCCTCGTCCTTGTAACGATCGGCTATTGGATGGATTGAGAAATTGATCGTTCCCATGTTAAACGTTGCGAGCTCGGGCTTGAGGGCAGGAACGACTTGTGCTCTCTCTTCCGGTTGCATATAGGCTGTGCCGCCGGTGGTGATGCAGACAATCACATCACTCCTGGCCTTAATGCCGGCGGCGATCTCCCTGTATACTGCAGGCTCGGTGGTCGGTCTGGCAGTTTTTGGATCCCTTGCGTGGATATGTACGGAGGCAGCTCCCGCATCTGCCGCTCGCACGGCATCGTCAATGATCTGTTGAGGGGTGATGGGCAAATAGGGTGTTTGCGTGGGCAGGGTAATATTCCCAGTCAAGGCGGCGGTGATAATCAGTTTTTCCATTCTAACCTACCTCCACTTCTTCATCTCATGAATCTTTACCGATATTAAACAAATAGTCTATGTTAGTCTGATGAACCCCCTCGGATGCTCTACTTACGCCGTAGCGCATTCATTAAAAATGGACTCTTCCTAATCCTTTGAGGTTTAATATCTTCCTGGCTTCATTCGGAGTTGCAGGTTCGAGGCCAAGTTCCTTAGCGATACGAATCATCTTGGAGACCTGCTCCGCATTGCTCTTGGCAATCACCCCTTTATCAAGGTAGAGGTTGTCTTCCAGACCCACGCGGGCATGACCACCCAAAATAAGAGATTGAGTGCAGAGATGGAACTGCATTTTGCCGGCAGCACAAACGGAGAATTCAAAATCTCCAATGGCACTCTTGGCTGATTCAACCAGAAAGATCAGATTTTGCGGGGTGGCAGGGATTCCGCCTAAAATCCCCATGACAAACTGCAAATAGACAGGCTTTTTTACATATCCTCCTTCAATTAGAAAAGCGACATTGTTGATCATCCCCGCATCATAGATCTCAAGTTCAGGTTTCGATTCGTTTTGATAAATTACAGCCAGGTATTCCCGCATGGTCTTAAACGTGTTTGGAAAGATCACGTCCTCCGTTCCTTCCAGATATTCTTTCTCCCATGGATACTTCCATTTCTTTATTTTATCAACGATATGGAAAAGGCCAAAGTTCAAAGACCCTGCATTTAAAGAGGCGATCTCCGGTTTTAGGGAGGAAACCACCTTCACCCTTTTTTCAACCGGTTCGGTCAGCCGCCCTCCCGTCGTAAAAGAAAGCACGATATCACATTTTTTCTTGACTCGAACTGCAATTTCACGATAGGCGTCCTGGTCGGCCGTCGGATACCCGGTTTTCGGATCCCTGACATGGATATGCGCCACAGCTCCCCCTGCTTCGTGAACTCTAATGGCTTCGTCGGCGATCTGTTCTGGCGTGACCGGAAGGTACGGGGACATCGAAGGGGTATGAATCGAGCCCGTGATGGCTGCTGTAATAATCACTTTTTCCATAACGTTTTTGCTCCGTAGGGGTGGATTTACAGATAAAGAGAGCGATTTTGATTAAATTCCTCGATGAAGTCATCGACCATTTGGGGTAGGGAATAGGAGGTCTTCCATCCCCATTCGGATCGGGCCCTTTCCTCGTTAAATCGGAGGGTGCCGATTTCTTTGACGAGTTCCATCAATGTGGGATCAGGCTTAAAGGTTAAACGGGCGCCCGGAATCCTGGAACGAACCACTTCTGCTAGCTCTTTTGCAGAGTAAGGAGGCGTCAGGCCGGCAATGATATAAACCATGGTTTTGATCTCTTCTCTTTTCGCTCTCGACAATAACCACAATGCACGGATAGCATCTTTGAAATAGAGTGCAGGGATTCTTGTTTCAGGGTCCACATAGATTTCGTAAGGGTTGCCCTTGAGGGGTTCCTCGATGGCCCATGAATGATAAATAGACATATGGGCTGTTTTCACACCCGCTCCGACAACGGATGGAAAACGGACACCACGAAAATCGATCCCAAACTTCCTGGCGTAGACGCGTCCCAGAAGTTCACCGAAAACTTTGGTTGCTCCATACATGGTCGTTGGCCGCTGGAGGGTGAAATCATCAATGACATTGGATTGGATATCCTTGCTGTAGGTTGCAATGGTGCTGCTGTAGATAACCTGATCAACCTTTTCTAACCTGGCAGCCTCTAAAACATTGAATGTGCCCACAACATTCGAATGAAAAGAGGCCCAGGGTTTTGTTTCTGAAGGGAGGGAGAGCATCCCACCCAGATGAAAGATCGTGTCGATCGCTTCCGTCTTTATGATGTTTAATAGCTCGGGGAAATGATCAAGAGATCCTTGAAAATATTTAAACTTGGAGTCAATTTTTTTGAGAATCGGGGGGCTGGGGGCGACGTCAAAAATAATAGGACGCTCTCCTAACTCAACAATCATCTGCGTGAGGGAAGCGCCAATGAGGCCGCTTCCCCCGGTAATTAAGATTGACATGATGGATCTTCTTCCTTTTTTTCCTGACCTTTTATTTCATCTTGCAGCCGGTTTCTTCACAGGGGACCTCGATCTCCTTTGGTGGAATCATGATTGGGGTCCCCACATAAGGAAGCTTCATGAATTTGCTCTTAGGGACAATCTCGGCGATCCAGATGGGCACTTGGGCTTGATGATCGCACGCACGCATGGTCCAGTTTCCAGCAACCCCTTTAAAGGAGAGACCTTCCCACACTTTGATCACTGCATTCACGTCATCGGTTTTGGCCTTTTTCAGAGCCTCTGCCCAGAACATGGTGCCTGTGTAAGATTTCCCGCGAAGCCAGAAAGGATAGGCCCCTGTGTCTTTGTAATATCCTTCAATGAATTTCTTGTTTTCTTCAGTGGGGATGGTGAGCATATAAGTTTCGCTCGCAATGCTCCCAACGAGTAATTCACTGTCACCAATGGCGGAGATGGTCTCCTCATCGCTTAGGTAATAGCCTGCAAACTTGGCCTTCAAGCCAAAAGGTTTGGCCTGTTTGATCAGGAGGGTGAGGTCATTGCCCCAGCTCGTTGTAAAGACAAGGTCCGCGCCGGAAGCGACGATTCGGCTCACATAAGGGCCATAATCCTTCTCTCCGAGGGGATGGTAGACTTCGGCGACAATTTCAATGGAGGGATTTAATTTCTTCAGTCTGGCGATGAAGGCCTTGACCGATTCATGGCCGAAGGAATAATCCTGGCCGATACAATAAACCTTCTTGAATTTACTCTTGGCCACGTAGGCTGCAAGGGCATAGGAGTGCATATCCGTGTTCGTTCCCGGCCGGAAAAAGTTCTTGCTACATTTCGCTCCTGTTAAACTTGCCGCGTCCATGCCATAGGAAAACATAATTGCATTATTTTGCTCGGCGACGGTTGACATGGCTGCTCCGACAGAACTTCCCGTCCCACCGCAGAAGAACTTTACCTGATCTTTGAGAATGAGAGCAGTGGTTTTTCGGGTAGCGACATCTGGTTTGAGTTCCGAATCGATGGGAATCACCTCGATCTGCCTACCTAAAACACCCCCTTGTCGATTCAGGGCCTTAGCTGCATATTGGACTCCTTCGAGGTATCGATCCCCGATATTTTTGAAAGTACCTGAAAGGGGTTCGACCGCTCCCAGTTTGATAGGTTCTGCAGCCTGGCCCGAAATAGGAAATGAGGCCAAGAGAAGGATCGCTAAAATAATCAGGGACATTGAAGATATTTTTTTCATCGTTATACCCTCCTTATCATTTTATTGAACTGAACGCTCTTTCTTTATACCTCTAAATACCTCTTTCTTACTTCCTCGGCCTGGATCAGCGTTTCACCACCTCCTTCAAAAACGACCTGACCTTTGCTCATGATATAAAATCGTTCTGCAAGTTTAATGGCGCTTTTGTAATTTTGTTCCACGAGAAGAAGGGTTGTTCCCGACCGATGAATCGCTGCGAGAACCCCCGTGACCAGGGCAACAATTTTAGGGGCCAACCCCTCGGTTGGCTCATCAATTAAGATGAGCTCGGGATTCCCCATTAGGGTGCGACCCATGGTGAGCATCTGTTGTTCTCCACCGGATAAGTGCCCTCCTTTCTGCTTCATCCGTTCCTTGAGATGTGGAAAGAGATGATAGACTTTCTCGGCGGACCACCTCTCTTTCCCTGAAAAATCTTCCGGCCTTTTGACGATTCCCATGAGTAGATTTTCATGAACCGTCAAACTTGGGAAGATGCGCCTATCCTCTGGAACAATCCCTATCCCCAACCGGGCGATCTCATAGGGCTGTCTGCCGACGATCTCCTTTTCTTTAAACAAGATCGAACCTTCCGCCGGTTTAACCATTCCCATGATGCTCTTTAGGGTCGTGGTCTTGCCTACACCATTTCGCCCCAGCAAGCAAACCAGGCCTCCCTGCTCCAGACGAATCGAAACCCCCTGGAGAATATGGCTCTTCCCATAGAAGCTATGAATCGCGCTGGCTTTTAATATCATCTATTCTTCCCCGAGATAGGCATCCTTCACTCTTAGGTCGTTTCGAATCGCTTCAGGCCTGTCGGAGGCCAGAATGGTTCCATTGTGAAGCACGGAAATGGTGTCAGCCAACGAAAAGACGACCTCCATGTCATGTTCGATAATCATTAACGTCCGATTCTCCGTCACAGATCTCATCAACTTCACCATCTCTTCTGTTTCCTCACGGGTCATTCCTGCTGTCGGTTCGTCTAAGAGAAGCAATTCGGGTTCCGAAGAGAGGGCAATTCCAATTTCAAGGGCGCGCTGCTGGCCGTATGAAAGTTCATGGGCGGGTCTCTGTTTCACCTCGGCCAGACCGACCTGTTCGATGATCTGCTCCGTCCTGGCAATCATTTTGGATTGCCGATCCAATGTTTTAAAGAGGTGGTAACGCAATCCGGCATGGGATCTCACTCCTGCGGAAACATTCTCAAAAACCGTTAGATTCTGGAAGATATTCGTAATCTGGAAGGAACGGCACATCCCGAGATGATTAAGGGCATAGGGTGAGAGGCCACCCACCTCGTTTTCTTTGAACAAAATGGATCCGGATGAAGGTCTATACTTACCACTAATAATGTTGAAAAGGGTTGTCTTCCCAGCCCCATTTGGGCCGATGATCGCGTGTTTCTCATTGGCCTTGACGGTAAACGTAACTCCCGTTAAGACTTTGAGTCCTGAAAAATCCTTATAGATGTCTTTAACCTGAAGGATCTCCATTCCCTTATTCTCCGAAGGGATGATCTTCTTTTCGTGTTGCCTTTCTATCTCCGGTCTTTCGGAAAAGCTCAACCAGGGATCGGATCAGCCCGGACAAGCCTTGAGGAGCAAAAAGAACCATCAGGACAAAGAGAATGCCCATGAACAGAGGCCACCGGTCCGTGAGATTGCTAAGAAAATTTTGGAAATAAATATAGAAGCCTGCTCCCAAAACAGGACCGAAGAAGTTCTTTGTTCCACCAATGAATGTCATCAAAAGAGCCGTTGTGGTCATATCGATGCCAATGGCATCGACCCCTACAAATTTAAAGAAAAGGGCATAGAAGGATCCGGCCAAACCGGCAAAAAAGGCAGTCAGGGTAAATAAGATCATTCGTGAAACGGCAGGGTTATATCCAATGAACTGCATCCGTTCTTCGTTCTCGCGGACGAGCAGGACTGTTTTCCCCATGGCGGTTTTTGTGAAGTACCAGCAAAAGAGGACAGCGCATCCAATGACGACCAGGGTGACGTAATAGAAGACCGTTACATCGGACATAGGCAATTGAACGACCCCGAGGTGAAGATTTGGCCTTTTGACGGGCAGTCCATCGTCCCCTCCCGTTACAGCATGCCATTTGATGGCAACGGCATAAAAAAGGGCATTAAATGCCAGGGTGAGGAGAGCGTAATAGGTTCCCTTATGCCTAAGCAGCAGACACCCGACGCCCAGGCCAATGAGGGTTGCCACCAATGTACCGAGGAAGACGGCTCCAAAAAAGGGAAGTCCTGGAATGCGTTGGAGCATCGCTCCTGTGGTAAAAGCACCAAGGCCAAGAAACATCCCATGGCCGAAAGAAAGAAGCCCACCGAAACCGAGCAATAAATTATAGCTTACCGCATATAAGGAAAAGATGATCATTTCGGTCAACAGATTAACGATATACGGTCTTGCGACAAGGGGTAAAAAAAACAGAACGAGCAAGATGATGAGACCCCAAATCTGGATGGCTTTATAATCCTTTTTCACTATTTCTTCTCACCAAAAAGGCCTGATGGCTTCGCAATGAGAACAATGGCCATGAGCAAGTAAATCAAGGCTAACGAAATTTTTGGGAAGAGCAAGGCCCCAAACGATTGAAGCTGACCGATCATTAAGGAGGCAACCACAGCCCCGATAAGGCTTCCAAACCCGCCGATCACAATGACCACAAAGGCATCAACTAAAATGGCAGTGGCCATGCCTGTGTTGATCGATAACAAGGGCCCAGAGATGACCCCTGCAAGCCCGGAAAGGGCGGCCCCCAACGCGAAAACAAACATGAAGACCCGTGGGGTATTGACTCCGAGGGCATTGACCATTTCGCTGTCATCCACTGCACTCCGAACTGTGATGCCCATCCGGGTTTTGAGAAGTAAACAGCTCATCAAGAACCCGATCAGAATAGAGCAAAATAAAACAAAAAAGCGATAAGTCGGGTAAATGACGCCGCGTAGAGTGACGTTGCCATCCAGGAAACCCCCGATCTCGATGGGGAGAGGGGCGGTCCCCCATACCCATTTGACCACCTCTGAAATAATGAAAGCGATTCCAAAGGTAAGAAGGAGTTCATGAAGATGGCCGAAGACATGGACTCTGCGAAGTAAGAAACGTTCAATCAAAGCCCCAATCACGAACAACAAAAAGGGACATACGAGCAGGCAGAGCCAGAAATTTCCGGTCCACCTCAAAAGAGAGTATGAAAAATAGGCAGCCAGCATATAGAATGAGGCATGGGCGAAATTGAGAACATTCATCATCCCGAAGACGAGGGTCAAGCCAGAGGAGACAAGAAAGAGGAGCCCAGCATAGACCAGCCCGTGAAGGATGAAAATGGTTGTGATATTCATTGCTTCTTTTCCCGATTTAATCCTTTGATGACTTCCGTTATTTTTAATAAAGCCTTATCTCGTTGCTGGATGATTTGTTTGATACTTTCGTCGGTCCAGTGATAAAAGCCTTTTTTGGCCTTTACGCCGATTGTCTTCTGATCTACAAGTCTCTTTAAGAGGGACGACGGCGTGGAACGGTTTTCTAAATCTGAGAACAGATATTGATGAATATCATAAACAAGATCGAGACCTGCCAGGTCTGCCGTTTCCAGAGGACCGAGAAAAGGGAGGCGGAGGCCGAACCCGTATTTCACGACCCTGTCAATATCCTCAGGATCCGCAATCCCTTTCTCGACCAAAGAGATGGCCTCACGCCAAAGGGCATGCTGTAACCTATTGCCAAGAAACCCCGGGACATCCTTTAAGACGCGGACAGGTTCCTTCCCAACCCTCTTCATCAATTCAACCACGGTATGGAATACCTCATCGGATCCAAATTGACTTTTAATAACCTCAACGCAGGGGACGATATGGGGAGGATTCCAAAAGTGGGTGCCCACCACCCTCTCTTTGAATTGGAGTTTTTCACTTATTAGACTAATGCTGATACCGGACGTATTACTACACAGAATCGTTTGTGGTGGCGTAAGGCGCTCAAGGTCCAAGAAAATTGCTCTTTTTAGATCTAAGTTTTCGCTGACAGCTTCAATGGCTAATTCAACCCCCTCACACATTTCCGTTAAGGTGTGAGAGAGCTGGAGGTGATTTAGACAATCTTCGAGCTCCTGGAATTCTACCAGGCGCATCTCCAACAACGTCTGTAAATTATTACGAATCCTTTCGGGAGCGCTCTTAAGCACCCTTGAGTCGTTGTCGAAAAGTTTGACCTTGTACCCTTTTAGCGCGAAGACCTGAGCAATCCCGTGGCCCATGAGTCCTGCCCCGATAACTCCGATATTCCGTATCTCTTCGACTTTCAATTTCTAATCCCTAATTTATTCTGGAGTATAAATCACCATCAAGCATTTCACTTCTTTTTTCCCTTGGCAAATGCCATGGTGGGGGATGCTTGCATCGAAGTAAAGGCAGTCCCCTTCTTCCACTATGAATTCCAGGTCCCCATGAAAAAATTTCATGGTCCCTTCGAGGACGAAAAGGATTTCTTCCCCTTCATGTTGATAAAGGGGTGTCTGTTTTGGCTTGACAGGAAGGGTTAAAATATAGGGTTCCATCTGTTTTTTGTAGAATTTGTGTGCTAGGGTTTGATAGGAATAACCAAAAACGGTTCCATTTCGTGCAACAACTTGCCGTTCATTCTTTTTCACAAGGGAAATGGAACTCTTTTCCCCTTTTTCCCCAAAAATCTCTGAAAGACTAACTTCCAAAGCCTTTGCCAGGACGACTAAGGTGGAAACGGGAGGCGCCTTTTTTGTATTTTCGACTTTTGAAAGATAACCTTTCGTAAAGCCGGTTTTTTCTTCAAGCTTCTGAAGGGTCAACCCCTTCTTCATCCGATACTCTTTAATTCTCTTTCCTAATTCCGATTCCTGAATCATTGGGTCGAGCCTCAAATCCGCCCTTATGATCTTATTCTTGAGAGAAGTTCAGGAGAGAAAAGAATATGTTTCCTAAATGGAAACTTCCTATCATAATTTGGAAACTCTGTCAAGTATCTTCCCGAAATCGAAAAACCCTCTCGTCCACATAGTAACAAAATCGTTATTATCCGGGGCTCAATAGCTGCTATGAACCCTCTGTTTCCGCCACCTCAAAAAAAGCGAGGATTTGATTTCCATATATTCACCTGGGATACGTGATTTCTACCAGTAATCCTCAGCCCAAGATGTTATCGTTGGGAGATGATTTGTAGGTGAAAGCGTTAAATTTGCAAGAACAAATCCTACTGTATAAGGTATCCTCTCCTTTATTATCGTCACAACCTTTTAATTATCATAGGACCCAGCTCAGAATCGCCTGATAAACTGATTCTGGATTCCCAAAACAATCTTGTTATGATATGCTAAATTGGAATAATCAAATCGTGTTGGTAATACTCCAACATTAAAGGTCAACTTAAATATAATAAAGGCATGAAGATTAATAGTATCTACGACATAGCCAAGGTAGCATTAAGCTGAGAGATCGATCATTATTTTGCTACTTCTATGTCTCGAGGTCGTAAATGAAGATAAGCCGCGAACGTCTTAGGGCCGAGAAACAACTCGATGATCTCTTAATAAATTATACCAAAGGTTCTCACGATGTAGACCTAGAAGAGATTACTCGTTTGGCACTGGAAACTGAATTTGATATATATGCTGATCCAACCCCAGAAAACTATAGAATTTATTTTGAACATCTATTGAAGGGCCGGAAGAGCCCAGACCACTACGGTGAATTGGCCACCTGCCTCTACGATCGGGGACACTTGGACGATGCAATAGATTACCTCAATGGCGGAATAGCTCGATTAGGTGCAGAAAGAGTTCCAGAAATTATTTATTTAAGAGACGAGCTTTCGATAGGGAAAATATATTTCGGAGGCAATCCATACCTCACAGATCAAATTCGCAAAGCAGCTCATTGTGATTTAGACATTCTCATTGAGGGCGAGACGGGAACCGGCAAAGAATTGGCAACCGATTTAATTCATGATTTGAGCAGTAGACATAAGAATCCCTGTATAAAATTTAGCTTTGCCGAAATACCTTCAAATCTGATCGAGTCGGAGCTTTTTGGCCATGAGAAAGGCTATTTCACTGGTGCCCTGATGGCCCGAAAGGGCCTACTCGAGGAAGCAGAAGACGGAGATATTTTTTTAGATGAAATAAATGGACTTGAACCTACTGCTCAAATCAAACTAAATAGAGTTCTCCAGCAACGAAAATTCCGTTTATTAGGAACATCCAAATTCATTGATCTGAAGGCAAGAATTATATTCGGGACCAACGTGCCCTCGAAGATTTTGGTGAAATCAGGAAAAATGAGAAGAGATTTTTTCTACCGTATCTCCCATTTCACCATTTCACTTCCACCGCTTCGTGGAAGAGGATATCATGATTTCAAGGGGATCGTAAACCAATTCGTAGAAAAATATAACAAAAAATATGATAAGAAAATTGAGATATCTTCGGAGGCTTTGAAGCGTTTGTACGCACATAATTGGCCAGGAAATTTCAGAGAACTGGGGGAGGGCGTCATCGAGCCGACAATCTTCACCACCGATGACAAAATAATCAAGATCCATCATGTCAACGAGCAGATTAAAAATCTCGACGAAATTGGAAATTTACTCACCGAAGCCACCAACGGTTTGTGGAGTGAAGAAAGACTATTAACGGCCTACCAGAATATCGTATTGGCACATCATCAAGGAAGCATAAAAGAAGCAAGCAAGACACTAAAAATCAATGAATCCACATTAAGGAGAAGACTGCAAGGCAAAGCGCCCCGTAAAAAATAACCCAAAAATGCATTTCGCCTATTTTTGAATTAATTCCACCTTCCTCCCATTCATAACATACCTATATCTTTACACATTTTATCTATACACCGCTCCAACATTTAGGCATAATTGTTGCTAATAACCATATTAACAGATTCAGTTAGTGAGAAGGATGATGCCAGGTCACACAGAAAAAATCGAATCTCCATGGCTAACCCCTAAAGAGGCCGCCCAATATTGTCGTATCTCCTTATCACTTTTCAATCAGAAACGCAGGGAATTAAATTTGAAACATGGTGGAACTCCAAGGAGACCCCGGTTTCACAAGGATGAATTGGATTATTGGATGAACAAACGATTTACCGAAGAAATGGAGCCCGAAAATAATCCCCGATCAGTCGGAAACCCAAGGAGGGGATTGAAGTATGAATCCTATAAATCTCGTTTATTACATTGAAAATCCCTCTCCCTTCTGCTATTTTATTTTTTGTCTGGTCAGCCTTGGATTGGCATTTCAAAGGAGGTGAAAATAAAATGTCGGTCCACCAGACAAAGGAAGGAAGATGGTACGTTAAGTTTTGGGAGTCAGGGCGCAGCCACAAAAAGTATTTCGGTAGAGGGAATCAGGCCAGAATCGAAGCCAAGGAATATGATCTTCAAATCAAGAAGATCAAACTAAGGGGTGGTAGTGTCTCTCAACAGCCCAAGAAAGACGAGATTCACTTTGACCAACTGGCTCAACTCTATCTCAGTGACAAAAGGAACAGGGGGTGGCCAGAAAGGTCAGTTGTAAATTTTAAGAACCTTATGAATCGCTACGTGATCCCTTGCATCGGGCACAAGATATGTGAATTTATGACCATGGCTGATTCCGTAACGCTTCGGGCCTTCATCATGAAAAGTTCGGCAAAGAAGAATATTAGCGCCCACACATCAAATCGTTACCTTGCTATGACAAAAGCCGTTTTCGGATGGGGATTTAATAATGATTTAATTGCAATTAACCCTTGGCTAAAGCTGAGAATGCCCCGGGAAAACCCCGATCCCCCCGACCTCCTTACCGTTGAGGAATTCAAAAAGGTCATGGAATGTGCGGAGCCCCATTGCCGTTGGGCCATGGATGTTGAATTCAATACGGGATGTAGACCTGGAGTAACGGAACTCTTCAAACTCAAATTCTCGGATGTCGATTGGGATGGAGGAAAGATTCTCATTAGAGGGACAAAAACGGGGTCTAGGGTAGTGGATCTGAAGCCAGAGTTCCTACTGAGGTTAAAAGCTAAATATCAAGAAGCAGAATCCGAGTATATCGTTGATTACAAGGGGTTCCCTCTGAAGCGGATCATAAGAAGTTTTAAAACTGCTTTAGCCAAGGCGGGTATTAAGAAAAGTGTGAGGCTTTACGACATCCGTCATATGTACGGGACTTTAATGGTCAAGAACGGCGGCGATATCTTTGCAGTAAAGCGTCTCATGGGGCACTCATCCATTACTACAACTGAACGATATTTACATCATGCCGAAGAGCTTAAAAAAGACGCTGTCAATAGGCTACCTGATCTTGGAGACATTTAGTCCCTAGATTTGGTCCCCAAACACAAAAAGGACTCAAGCCGTTTCACTCAAGTCCTTGATTTCACTGGAGCCCACGGACGGATTTGAACCGCCAACCCGCTGATTACAAATCAGCAGCTCTACCATTGAGCTACGTGGGCGTTTTTTAAAAAACGTGACATGTGTCCGTTCTTCGTGTCCGGAATTTACTTGTATTTTTACCACATCTTCCAAAGATTCTCAAATTCTTTAAGTCTACTTGACCATTGACTATGGACTATCGACCTATTTTTTTCTTTCTTCAATTGC
>Ga0209777_10003710_pt1 | contig 18709 bp, 16 predicted proteins | sample FrelakmetHBP12HB_FD_187147 | JGI IMG/M metagenome (GOLD analysis project Ga0209777, IMG submission 187147) | Freshwater lake sediment microbial communities from the University of Notre Dame, USA, for methane emissions studies -HBP12 HB (SPAdes)... | ecosystem: Environmental > Aquatic >...
CGACTTGGGGAGGGGTGCCTAGCGACGAGCAGGGCTGAAACTGGCCAGAGGGGGGTCAGTTTTCAACCGGCGAAAAGGGGTCAACTTTCAACCGTCGTTGACACTCCCTGCCGTCACCATCGAATGGTCATGAAAGGGAGCCCCACCGGTGACAACGTTGGGTTGTCAATGCAACTAGCACCGGGAGGATCCACGCCATGTTGTACGCCGGGTTGGACCTGTCGCGCCAGAGGCTCGATGTGCACGTTCTTGACGAGGAAGGGCGAACGGTTGAGGCCCTGGCCGTTCACCCGGACGCTGACGCCCTGCGCACCCTCGCCAATCGCATCCTGTGCCACGGCGGGGAGGTCAGCGCGGTCATAGAGTCGATGACGGGCTCACGCTTCGTCCACGATCAGCTCGAGCTCGCCGGCTGGGACGTGGCGATCGCCGACGCGGTCAAGGCGAAGGGTCTGGCACCGCTCGCCGCCAAGACCGACAAGATCGATGCACACGTGCCCGCCGAACTGGCCCGCCGCGACCTCGTACCCGAGATCTGGCTGCCCGATCCAAAGATCCGTGCGGAGCGCGAGCGGGCCCGCTTCCGGCTCCATCTGGTCCACCACCGGAGTGCCTTGAAGTGCCGTATCCATGCCACGCTCATGACCTTCGGTCACCCGGTCCCGGTCGCCGACCTGTTCGGAACCACCGGCCGCCAGATACTCGCCGGTCTCACCCTGCCCGAGCCTTGGGCCAGGACTCTGGCAACGAGCCTGGCCATGGTCGACGAACTCGACGAGCGCATCGATGAGTGTGGGCGCGAACTCGCCCGGCTCGGTGCCGACCACCCCTACATCCCACTGTTGCTGACTGTTCCGGGCGTGGGCCCGCTTCTCGCCTACACGATCGCCTCCGAGATCGGCGACATTGCCCGCTTCGCGAGTCCGAAGAAGCTCACCGGCTACACCGGGCTGTGCCCGCTCGTGCGTCAGTCGGGCAACCGCGACTTCCGTGGGCCATTGGCCAAGAACGGGCCCAAGTACCTGCGCTGGGCCCTCGTCGAGGCGGCCACTCACGCCGCTCGCGATGTCCGCTATCGAGACCGCTACGAGCGCAACAAGCATCGCCTCGGACGCCAGCGCGGTGCCAAGGTGGCCCGGATCGACATCGCCCGCCGCCTGGCCGAAGGCATCTGGCACGTCCTCACGAAGAACGAACCCTTCGCCCCGGCAAGCCCCGCTATCCTGCTGGTCGCTTGACGACCCCGTATCGAATTGGGCCGCCGGAGCAGCCTCCCATGCAACCTTGTCCTTCCCAGTAGAAGGCCATAGAGAGATGAGCGCTGCTCGATCCCGTCCACGATCCCAGGGTCCGTGAGGCCGGCCTCGGTCGAAATCGGATGCGAGGTACGCAGCTTGACCGTGGGGCCCCTTTCATAGAGCTGGATCGTGACGATGGGCATGCCATGGCTGGCTGTTGGCCCTCCGGCACACGGAGTACCGTTCACCGTGTTGGACAACCTCGACACGCTCCTGGGCGAAGCGGCTGCCGCGGACCCAACGATCCGGATAGAGCTCCGTGACCGGATCGCGGCCTTCGGCTGCGAGGCCATCGTGCGACTGGAACCGTGGCTGTGTGACCCGCGCCTAGGCGCGTTCGCCGTACGCACTATCGAACACGCTGCGGCCGTGCCCGGTGCCGCCCTCGCGGCCAGGGCTGCACTGCAGCGGGCGAACGCCAGCGGGCCAGTCCGGGACGACGTCAAAGCGGCTCTGGCCCGACTCAGCCGTCGGGCTCGGCCATCTGCGTCGCCGAAGGGTGTCGGATCGAGGCGCCGAGAGGATCGGCCCGCGAGTACCCGACTCGAGATGACCACGGTGGACGAGGTTCTGCGCGACCTGCGCGATCTTCTGGTCGAGAAGGCCGCTCGTCGGCAAGTGATGGCCTACAGCGAGACGGGTCTGAGCCGGAACGTCGTCGGTAAGCGGCTCGACGATATCAATCGCTCCGAGCACGAACAGGGCCGGCCTCTCCTCAGCGTGATCGTCGTCCGCAAGGGGACCACGATGCCTAGCGAGGGGTTCTTCATGTGCGCGAGGGACCTGGGCCGCTATCGAGAAGGCCAGGACCGAGCGGCGTTCGTCAAGCGGGAGCGCGAGGCCGTGTTCAAGGCCTGGGCGAGATAGCGAACTTGTAGCCATAACGATCGAAGGGAGTCCGATGTTCGAGCCGCGAGACGAACCGACCTGTCCCAGGTGCGGCTCGACGATGGTCCGTCAGCGGCGACGACGCGACGGCGCTCAGTTCTGGGGCTGCTCCAGATTCCCGCAGTGCCGGGGCACACGCGAGGTGACGCCTACTGAAACGCCCGACAGAGCCACGCCATCCGACCCCGAGACGTTCGAGGTTGAACGGCCTAACTTGACCTCGGTTGCCGGAGCCTCTGCCAGGGCCGAGTTCGAGCGCCGTAGCGAACTAGATCGAGAGAGACTCCGGAGAGCACGCCCTGCGATCCTGATGTTTGGGCTCGCGATGGCGGTCGTCGGGCTGCTGCTGACTGCCTTCGGACCGACTCCGCCGGGTCCGGGCGGATCCATCTCTCGGGTGTTCTACTTCTTCATCGTCATGGCCGCCGTCGTCGCGACACCAGTCGCCATGTTCGCCCTGCCAGCAAGCACGACTGCCTGGCGAACCGGAGCAATCGGCGAGGAGCGCACCGGCAAGCTGCTCGAGCCACTGGAGGCAGGTGGTTTTCGCATCATCCACGACCGCCTGATCCGGGACTCGCGGGCCAACATCGACCACATCGTGGTGGGGCCACCGGGCATCTTCGTCGTCGAGACCAAGAACTACGAGAGCAAGCTCAGCCGGGGTCAGAAGGAGCGGTTCGCTGCCCAGGCCAAGCGCGAGGCCGCGGCCGTCGCGGCAGTCGTTTCGCCGGTGCCTGTGACGCCCCTCATCTGCGTCCATCGCGCCGACCTGGGCTGGTTCAAAGTCAGAGTCGACGGCGTTCGGATCGTCAGCCCGAAGGAGCTGATCAAGGTGCTGCGGAAGGCACCCGAACAGCTGGTGCCTGCTGAGGTGGCCCGGCTGGCCGACCAAATCGACAAGTCGCTCATGCCGGCGGTCGGCCGCAAGGTCGGCGAGATCGCCGGGCAGGGGGAAGGCCTGAAGCGTTACGAGCGCGAGCTACCCTAACCCGCCCTCCACCTCCTGGGCCAGCCCTTCTCGTTTGGAACGATCCAGCGCTGTGACTCAGTGGCGGATTACGACCTTGGCGCGCTCAGTGTCCCCAGAGCAGCCGCCAGAAGCCTCCCCGAGCAAGAGCCCGCCCGACGATCTTGTTCTTGGCCCGACGGGCGATTCGGTTCGGGTTGCCAGAGGTGATCGCGGAGATATCGTTGGCGAACCGGGCCGTGCGGTACAGGTTCGAGACCAGACCTCGGCGTCTCATGCGAGAGCCTCATCGAGGAAGTCGGCCGCGTCATCCGACAGGGCGGTGCGCTCAGCCTCCTCGGCCTCGATCAGCTCCAGCAAACGCCGGCCCTGGTGGGGGCGCTCCAGCCCGATCGTGAGCCCGACGCTGATCCAGTAGTCGGCCGTCTCAAGAGCGTTCGGACGGGCCTCCTCAGGGAACTCCTGCAGGACCTCGGCCATCGCTCGATGCAACGCCCGACCGTAACGCTCCCAGTCCCCATCATTGGTCGCCATGACTTACTCCTCCCGGCGGGCACCGGGCTGTGATGGCGAGGACGCGGCGCGTGCGGTACCCGAGGAGGACGCCGGGCCACGTGCGTACAGCCAGCAGCGTTCAGTGTATGGACGCGCAACCGCGCGTCCAGCGGCCGCCACGAGCAGGTCGTAGTGCGAGCAGACGTTGCCGCCTTAGAGCCCCTCATGCACCCTCCCGCCGATGCTCTCGCTCGGCCAGCCAAGGCTCATCAGAACGGGCTGGAGCAGTCTAGGGTCCGCCTCTGTCCTGGCGGAGTTCGGAAGCCAGATTGACAGCGTCAGTGCTTGACCGGGGACGCCCCCGTTGAAGGCAAGGACCCCCAGGACATTAGCCGGCGCATCCACGGTCGGTTGGGGCGACGCACCAAGCTTGAAGTCGGTGCTGGTTTGCATCGACCAGGAATACGGGTCGATGTGAAGTCCGCCCAAGTTGACGGCGAGCATGATGTCGCCCTTCCCACGGAGCTGCGAGCGCTTCTTCTTGATTGCCTCCTGAATGCCTGGGGGCGGAGCGAAGTCCACGTGGCCGCCCGTCGCTGTGACCACGCCGCCCCATCCAGGGGAGACTGTTGCACGCAGCAAGCTAGGTGCGACGATGCTTGCCAAGTCAACGTCGGTTCTCGCGGTCGGTAGACGCGACGCTATCAACTGGATCTCCTCAGCGATGACCTCGCGTTCCTTCGTCGTCGGGCGATACATGCTGCTTCCAACGAAGAGCATGACCCGGTGGTTCGGCCACTTCCACTGCGACACCAGCCGGTTCTGAAGTGCGTAGAACTTCTCAGTCTTGAGGGGTGCAATCAGTTCAATCCGGAGTTCCTGCAACCCCTGCCGCGCGATGATGTCAGGGGTGCCCCTGCTAACGGTCACCTTGTAGCCACAATCCGCTAGCCGGGTGGCCACGGACATCTCGTCTACCGCCGAGCGGTAATCCGCCAAATCCGAGCCAACCAGGCGTTTAGCGACTCGCTGGAGTGGCCCTGAGACCCTGGCCTCAAGCGTTCTCTCCAAGCCGTCAAGAAACGCGTCCGCACTAGGATGGTCAGCCGGTGACTCCAGCGAGCGATACAGGTCGTGCTGCGCCGCGCGCGGCTTCGCAGACTGTTCGACCAGCCACGCCCGGCTTATCAGCGCGCACAGACGGGGGCGCGCAGACAGGCGAGCCTGAACATGCTCAAGCGCCATCGGGCGGGCCGCTGTTCGCTGCCCGCGCCAGGTTGAGAGCGAGCAGCCGAGCGAGTAGCTCCTCGTGGTCGATGTCGCCAGGCCAGCCGTATGCGGCCAGGACGGCTGCGTCGAGCCGCTCGTGCGCCTGCGCGAGCCAGGTTGGGCGGGCGTTGTACAGGTTGGTCAGAGTTCGCTTAGCGAGGTCGGCGTCCGTCAGACCCGGCGGATTGAGCCACCCGATCCGGAGGCGATCGAGGTCGCGAGCCGCGTCCGCGATGGCCTCGCGCTGCGGGTCGGTGGGACGCGGGAACGGGAAGGTCTCGAAGCAGGTGGTGGGCGTATAGCGAGGGCGGGTTTCGAGCTGCGTGCCTTGTGCCAGCGCCCACAGCTCATGGACGCGCGAGTGCAGAACGCCGAATGCGTAGTCGTCGTCGCGGGCGAAGGCGATCAGGGCGTGGTCGGGCAGAGTCCCGACGGGAAGCCACACCAACAGCCGGTGCTTGGTCAGGATCGGAGTCGCCAGATAGCGGGCCTGTTGTGCCAGTGCCGCTCGCATGCCTGAGCGCGCCTCCGCGTGGAGCCACCATCTCTCCGCGTAGGCGGCGCGTTTGTTGTCGATGCGCTCGGGACGGACATGCTCGCGTACGTACTCGAAGGGAGCCTCGTAGAGCGCGGCTTCGGTCTCCGCCATGTCGATGCCGAAGTCGATGATCCACATGTCGCGTGGGCGGCGGGTGATGTCCAGCCCATTCATCCACGGCCTGACGACATCGGCGTTGCCGCGGCCGTCCGGGTTAGGCGAGGCCAATAGTCGGCGCGCTGCATCGGCGTCGATGTCGAACGGGCCGCCCTTCGTGTCGCCCATGAAGGAGACGCCGAGGTTTTCGCGCAGCTGGCGAGCTTTGGTCAGATCGAGACCGGTGGTTAGATCGGCGTTGATGGCCGCGACCGGCCCGCCGTTCAGCGTCCGCTCCGGTTGCGAACCGTTGTCCTGACCGACGAAGCTAATGTGGACTTTGGCTCCCGCCAGGACCCAGGGCTCATCGGCGTAGGCGAAGAAGATGTCGCCCGTTCTCTTGATTCGTTCGATTACGTGCCGGCTCGCGCCGCCTCGTATCCCCTGAGTCGCCAGCAGCCCGGCCCGCTTGAGGCGGTCAGACTCAATCTGCGCCCTCGCCTTCTCATGCCAGTAGGCGCACAGGTCGGCCTCCGCGGGGACCCGGCTCTGATAGACCTCGAACATCGCGTCGACGTACCCGTCGCCGAGGTTCGTCCGCAGGAGCTTCCCGCCGAGGAACGGCGGGTTGCCCACGACCGCGTCCGCTTCCGGCCACTCGCCCTCTCGCGGATGGCTTGGATCAGATAGATCGAGCAGAGCGTCCTGCTCGCGGATGTTGTCGAGCGGCTGGAGGACCGGGTCGCGCGGGTGGCCGAGGCCATGGGCGAGCATCCACTGGATCTGGCCGATCCAGATCGTGACCCGTGCCAGCTCGGCCGCGAACGGGTTGATCTCGATGCCGAGCAGGTTCTGCGGCCCAACCTGGGGGAACTCTTGGGGGGTCTGGAGTACGAGTGAGCCCCAGCCGATTGCTTCGTATTCGAGGTCCTTCAGAAGCTGGAGGGAGATGTAGAGGAAGTTGCCACTGCCGCAGGCGGGGTCGAGTACGCGGATAGAACGCAGGCGGTCGAGGAAGGCGCGGAAGATGCGCTCGGGGTTCTGGTCGGCCGGCGTTCGGGCGGTCACCTTGCGGCCAGCCAGGACGAGCCGCGTGATCTTCGCCTGAGTCTCGGCCCAGTCCCGGCGCAGCGGGGCCATCAGGACTGGCTCGACAAGGCGCAGGATCGAGGCTCGGTCGGTGTAGTGGGCACCGAGTTGGGCGCGCTGGTCGGGGTCGAGACCGCGCTCGAAGAGCGTCCCGAAGATGGCAGGCTCGATCTGGCTCCAGTCGAGCTTGGAGACCCGACCGATCGTCTCCATCTCAGCCGGTGCAAGTTCGATCACCTCGGCGTCATCGAACAGGCCGCCGTTGAACCACTCGATCCGCTCGACCCCGAACAGGCCGCCACCCTTGGCCATCTTCCCGAACAGATCGTGCAGGGCAGCAGAGAATGCAGCGGCATCGCCCTTGGTGGCGCTCGACAGACGATCGATCAGGTTCTTGGGCAGGATGCCCGCGTCCTCGGCGAACATTGCGAAGAGCAGCCGATCGAGGAAGTGGGCAACCGTGTGCGGGTGATGGCCACGAGCGCGGAGGGCGGTGGCCAGAGCGGCGAAGTCCTGGGCGGCGCGCTCGGTCAGCTCCTCGCGCAGCCGGGTCGGGCGGAGGCTCTCGGGGTCGGTGAAGACGGCGCGCAGGATGCGCAGCGGTTCGCCCGGGTCGGCGGCCAGGTCGTCCAGGGTGAAGCGGTAGACCCGCGGCACCGTGTTGGTGAAGTTCGTGTGGATCTCGAAGCGGGCGAGGTCGCACACGACCAGCAACGGCGGGTTGCCCAGGGCCTCGCGGTAGCCGTTGAGTTGCGAGTAGGCTGCGGCGAGGTCCTTGCGCTTGCCCTTGTACTCCCAGGCGAAGTGGTCGCGCATCCAGACGTCGGCCCAGCCCTCGCCACCCTCGGCCTTGCCGGCCCCCTTTTCGAAGGCGTACCACTCGCCGGTTGGGTCGGCGTCGTTGGGTGTGGGCTGGCCGAGCATCCGGCACAGGTCGATGAAGTGCTCCTGCGCCGCGGCCCTCTCGGCCCGCGTGCTGCCCCGCCACTTGGCCACGAACTCAGCCGGTGTCAGCGTCCTGCCCTCCTGCTCCGGGCTCTACCCGCCGCCTGAGTGTACAGACTGAGGCTCGGCGCGATGAGGGCCGGCCATCCGGCAACGCGATGCGTGCGTGGTGCTACGTGGAGGGCCGGCCAAGTGCCATAGCGGCACCCAGGCCCGCTACCCGGTGCGCCGACCGTCAACCAGGCTCACCACCTTGCGCTCGTACAGCTCACGCCGGAGGTCATCGAGCGGGTGGAGAGTCCCATCCGGACTCCTGTACTCCCAGAACGTCCAGCCGTTGGTCTGGGGGTATTCGCGCCCCGGAGGCGAGCCTGTAGCGTGGCCGCCACGATGGCGTGGCAGCAGCTGTGACCCGGTCCGTATTCAGTCCGGCCTACCGACGGCTCCGCGACTGGCTGATCGCCGGCCGTCACGCCCAGAGCCTGACGCAGGTCCAGCTCGCTGAAAGGCTCGGGCGACCACAATCGTTCGTCTCCAAGTACGAGCGCGGGGAACGACGTCTCGACTTCGTCGAGGTCTTCGAGATCGCCGAGGCCTTGCGGGTCGATCTGTGCGATCTCGTCACCGAGCTGCAGCGCCCCCCGCACTAGGTTGCTCGGGACTCACGAGACCCAGCTCGGTCTAGCGGCACGATCCGCGCATAGCGCGCAAGACTGACACGGGCCGAACACCCTTATCCGGCGGCCCGCGCGACAACGAGGTAGCTCTGCATCGTCGGATCTGGGAAGGCCCGCCGATGCCTGGCATGGTCAATCGGCCGACCGTAGGCAACGCCGAGCTGCCCCGGAGAGCCGAGGTGGACGGACGGCCACCCGGCGGCCTTGAAGGTCGCGACCGGATCATCGGCCGTGAACGGTGGTGGCAGCAGGCGTTCGGCTCTCGCGGCGAGATAGGGCCGCATCGCCGGCACAGTCAGTAGCCCGCTACCGAAGACGTCGGCCATGAATATGGCGCCAACGCCAGAGAGGCGGCGCGTCGCCGCCAGGACGCCCTGGACTACTTCGCTGGGCAGGTAGAAGAGCAACCCCTCGGCGAGCCATCCGGTCCGGCACCCGACTTCAAATCCTGCGTCACGCAGCGGCTCGCTCCAGGCCCCGGTGAGATCGGCGGACACCACCGTGCGCCGGCAGCGCGACACCGCGCCCAGTTCACCGAGGACTCGTTCCTTCTCCTCGAGGAGCTCCGCCCGGTCGATCTCGAACCAGCCCAGCTGAGCCGGCAGAGCCAGGCGGAAGGCACGGGTATCGAAGCCGGCGCCAAGCAAGACGACCTGGTCGAGGCGGTCGGCCTCGTCAAGCAGAATGTCATCGAAGAACCGCGTCCGGATGGGCAGGAACTTGTTCTCGCCGCCGGAGGCACGCTCTGAAGCCTCCAGCGCAAGACGACCAAGCGTCCCGGCTAGGGCGCTCGCGTATGGGTCGTTGAAGAGTCGATCCGCTCGCTCCGACTCTCGAGCCCGTGCGGCGGCGATCCAGTACGCGGTCCCGGAGTGGGAAGCGGGGCGCGAGTCGTCAGACACGACCAGAGTCTATGTGGTCTCTATGGTGTGCGGGGCCCCGGGCGCCGGCCGGCCCTCGGCGCGGGCCTGGTCCCACCCAAGGTAGTCGCGCAACCTGCGTGACTACCTACGGCTCCTCAACCCGCGCACCGGCGAAACCTCGACCGTCCCGACCGGCGTCATCGCCTGAGGCGCGCGACCGGGACACACGCCTACTCGAGAGAGATGCTCTCCCGGCGGGGCAGCGCGTCGGCAGGCTCCTTCTCCAGGCGCTCGATCCGATGGTCGAGGAACGCCCGCGCCGCGAGGAGCTGCTCCTTTCGCGCCGCCCGCATGTGCTTCCTAACCTCCGGTGGGAATAACTCTCGCCAGAGCCCGACCAGCCCTGTGGGCTCGAGCTCCTCGCCTGCCTCCACGGCGGCAAGCCGCTGCTCCAACTCCGTGAGCTTTGCTTCGAGATCGGTCATCGCTTTGACGCTCCTGCCTGACTGTGCGGCTCCGCCGCGAACTTGACTGTGAGGACGTGATCGTCGAACCCCGCGCCCGACGTGGGCAGATCCACCAGCGCACGCGGCAGGATGAGGTTGCGCCGCCACCATGCCACCTGCACAACCAGCTCGTCTCCGTTGCGGTGGAGCCGCACCTCCTCCTTCGAGGTGAACGGCAGCTCGAGCGAGAGGACGAACCCGCCGTCCTCGCGTCGGACACTGTACGGGTGACCACGGTAGTAGAAGGCGGTCGGGTCCTCGCCCTCGAACACGGCGGCGCCGAGCTCGCGAAGCATGGGCATACCGACAACCTCATGCTCGAAGAACGGGGCGCGGCGGATCGGGATGGGGTCGAAGTCTGCCTGCACCTCGGGCCAGTACCGCGCCTGCGCCTGGCGCCAGGCTTCGAAGTAGGGCCCGGCGTCGTCGGGGACCACGCGGTTGCAGATGACGAGGTCGGTGGGATAGCCGTACAGGTTGAAGTACGTGAACGCGCGCTGTGCCTCCTTGATAACCATCTTCTCGAGGTTCAGCACGAGCCGGATCGACGTCAGCTCGGGGTCAGTCAGCAGCTCGTGCATGTGCTCAAGACGGCCGAACAGCTGCTCGCCCGCCTTGTAGACCGCGTCGCCTGGCATCGGCATCCCGATGACCCGCCCCACGATCGGGCCGGTGACCCGGGCGATGCGGCGCTGGATCGGGTAGATCTTCTCGATCCACCACTTACCGACCTCCGGGAGCGAGAGAAGGCGCAGTGTCTCGCCGGTGGGGGCGGCGTCCACCACGATCACGTCATACGCGCCCTTGTCATGGTGCTCGGCGATCCAGAGCAGGCTGGCCAGCTCGTCCATGCCGGGCAGCACGCTCATCTCCTCGGCCATCACCTCGTTGAGGCCCCGCCACTGGAAGACGCTCGAGACGTACGACTGGATTGTCCCCCAGTACTTCTCGATGTTGTGCGAGACCTCGGACTCCTGGCCCCACAGGTTCGGCCCGATGAGTGTGGGCTCGGGGCCCAGGGGTACATCGAAAGAATCCGCGAGGCTGTGAGCGGCGTCCGTCGACAGCACGATCGTGCGGTACCCGCGCTCCGCGGCGAGCAGCCCCGTGGCGGCCGCGACGCTCGTCTTGCCGACGCCGCCCTTGCCCGTGTAGACGATGATGCGCGACATGCCGCCTCCGGTCGAGCTTGCCGATCATACAGCGACCGCGGGTCCCGGCCTCCACGGCGTCCGACCGCTCCGGGGGCCGGCGCGCCACGACGTCCGCGGCGCGAGCATCTGCGTGGGTCGCGTCGCGTGGGTCGCCCGCCTTGGTACCCGAGTCCTCGAGCCGGAGCGAAGCGTCAGGCGACGGGGGCTGGGACCTGCCGACAGAGCTCGTGGTGCGCCAGGGCGTCACAACCCATGCTTCTTCACCGGGCGACGACCGACGCGCTAAGCGCGTAAAGATGCGTCCCGATCAAGCCACATGGTCGGCTCATCCGCAGTCACCGAAAGGTCCACGGCAACGAGCCCGCGGACGAGTCCTGGCGACTCGGTATGGCGCTCGAGCAGCTCAAGCACCGGGGGGTCGGCGATGTCTACAATCTGGCCGAACATAGAACCCCCCAAGGAGACGCCGTCCCTCGGCCCAGGCACGGGCGGCGTACTCGAGGTTGATCCGTTCGAACCGGGGAGGCCGTGGAGGATCGTCACCCTTCGATTTCATGCACACGTCGCATGCTCGGCGCCGGGTGTCTAGCCGACTGCCGATGTAGGGGCGGCTGCGGGCTCCCGCCTACGCTCCAGACGCCAGGCAAGGCGGGTTGCGCGAGCCGTACCGATGGATGACAGGACGTCGATTAGGGGCGATCACACAGACGCGGAACCGCGCCGCTGCTCTGTCTGCAAGCACCCGGTTGCGCTGCATGCCGGTCAGGGCCGCCGACGAGCCGCGCTCATCGAAGACGGGCAGACACTGTGCGACGTGTGCGCGCCGGAGGGCAACCACCAGGCTGTCCGCTTCGAGCGTTAGCTCGCCCGCTCAACCGAACCGATAGGCCAGCAGCACCACGGCTTCGATGCCGTTGGGAACAGGCGATCCGTCACGGCCAGGGTTCCACCACTCCCTCACCATCGGGGTTGGTGTCGATCTTCCAGGGGTTGCCAGCCAGCGGCCATCACCAATTGGCAAAGATCGTAATCGGCAAACTGGCCGGCCGACACTCGCCTTGTCCAATTGCACCAGGGCGAGGAGCTAGCCCCAGAAGATGCTCGTGGGGTCGGCCTCAATCTCCGCGAGAAGTGGTTCCACATGCTCGGCTGGGCCGACACGGTCGTACCGGTGCCAACTCGAGTTGCGGTCCCGCCAGTAGAGGACCCAGACCCGATGCGCCTGGACGTGGCGCAGCTGGGCGATTGGGAACCGAGTCCAATCCGGGCCGAATTCGGGCTTCCAAGGCGCCCGACACTCCATGATCGTGACGGAGCGGCCGCTCACGTCGACTTCGATCCGGATCTGGTCGCTCAATCTGGCCGGGACCCTCGCCTGGCAGTAGCGCCTGATCCTGGTGAGATCCAGTTCGGGTAGAGCCGTCTTCGTCGTGGCCATGAGCCAAGGCTAGCGAACCAGCGCAACAGCCGCACCAGGAGCGAGGTCGAGCACTTCCCGGATTGCGCCGAGACGATGCCGCGATAGGGTCGCTTGCGGGCGTGTCGACGGCGGCCGACCAAGTGAAACATCAGCACCGGAACCTCCGCTGGAGCGGACCTCCGATCCCGGGCCCGGGCTAACCGCGAACGCGGGCTCGAACCGGCGTCGAACCAGGCCTATCATCTCGGAACAAGCAGCCGGGGAGCCGCCGATGGACCGGTTCGACAAGTTCAGCGACGGGGCGCGTAAGGTCCTGACCCTGGCTCAGGATGAAGCGCAGCGGTTTGATCACAACTACATCGGCACCGAGCACCTGCTGCTGGCGCTCATCCGGGAAGAGGAAGAGGTCGCAGCCCAGGTCCTCGTGAGTCTGGGCGTCGAGCTGCCGAAGGTCCGGACGGCCGTCGAGTTCATCATCGGACGGGGCGACCGACCCATACGTGGCGCAGTCGGGCTGACCCCAGGCGCCAAACGCGTCATCGAGCTGGCGATCGACGAGGCCAGACGGCTCGGCCATCGCTACATCGGCACCGAGCATCTGCTCCTCGGCCTCGTCCGCGAGGGCGAGGGTGTCGCTGCCGGCGTGCTCGAATCCATGGGCGTCGGCCTGGACAAGGTCCGCCACGCTGTCATTCACGTAGTAGCCGGTGGCCCTGCGCCGAATCGAGAGGTGGATGTCGGGATCGCTCGCCGGCTCGTCGAGACCGAGGAAAGCCGGCTGGAGCGCGTCATCGGCATCGGTCAGGTCGCGACGCACCAGGGAGTCTCGCTCGAACTGATCGCTCTGGAGATCCGCCTCGCCGGCTGCGTGCTCCACTGGAAGGCCGATTTCTCGGACCGGCCGTTCCGAATCGATCCTGAGTTGACCGTCCGCGACGACCTCGGAACCGTCTATGAGCCACGCCCCTATGCGTGGAGCCACAGCGGGCGCGACGCACGCGGCCAGATCACGATCGTCCCGCCCCCGCCGAAAGATGCGGGATACCTCTGGCTCGAGTTCAGGGTTTCCACCCTTCCCCAGGATGAAGGTTCCGGGGAGACTTACTTGCGATGCGAGGTGCCCCTCCGGGCCTAGGAGCCTGTGACAGTACTCGCTCTCGGCGACCGTGATCCCCACTTGGGCCCGTTTTGGGGCCAAGGTGCAGGCCCAACGGGGGAGGCAACGAGCGAGTCCAGCCTCACAACAGTCCGTGCGACCATGAACCCACCTCTTGCCGTGGTCCGAGCCGACGGCGCCCACGGTATCGGGTTCGGAAAGGGGTCAGCCGACCACCGTCTCCCGGCCCCGCAGGCCTTCGCCCCGCGACGAGCGCGTCACATCCGCGCACCATTTGGTCATGGTGTTGCTTTCTGAGCGCGTTCGAGTGAGTCATACGAGCGACCATCTCGCACCCGAGGCGCGCCATGACCGCTCAGCCACTCCCCGCCCTGGCCAGCGGAGACCCCTCCGCCTGGGACCAAGCCCTATACGCCTTCTTGATTGAGAAGGGCAATCGCTCAGGCTCCAAGCGGACCGTCGAGAGCTACAGCCGGATGCTCTGGCCCTTCTTCGCCGACCTCGACAAGACGCCAGAGCGGGTCAAGCCAGCCGACGTGCTGGCGTGGGTCCACGGCATCGGCCGCTCTGGCCGGACTCCATCGGCCACGACTGTGGGTGCCCGGATCGCCTGCCTGTCCTCCTTCTACCGCTTTCTGATCCGGATGGGTCTGGTGGTCGCCAATCCCTGCGACGCTGTCGAACGGCCCCGGAGCGTTCAGTCGGTTGCCCGGGGATACGGAGCGGACGAGGTGAAGCGACTCCTTGCGGTCGTGCCCGACAGCGTTGCCGGCCGACGCGACCGGGCCATCCTCCTGACCCTCGTCCTCACGGGCCGTCGGCGAGCTGAAGTGATCGGTCTTCGGGCGGGAGACCTGAGCCTTGAGGGCGAGACGGCTTTCTACTCCTACAGAGGCAAGGGCGGCAAGCGAGGCCGTCGGGAGCTCCCGCACCCCGCCTTCGAGGCCATCTGCGCGACGCTGGCCGACACCGGCAAGGAGCTGGCGACGATGGCTCCGGAGGAGTCGCTCTGGCAGGCTGCCGCACGGCCGGAGGGAGTGTCGAGCGGCACGTTCTACGCCCGCTTCCGCCGATACCTACGGGCGGCGGGTTTGGCACCGACCGGAGTCCACGTACTCCGCCACACCGCAGCCAAGCTTCGCCGAGACGCCGGGGAGTCGATCGAGGACGTCAGCGCGTTCCTCGACCACTCGAGCCTGGCGGTGACGACAGCGTATCTGCGCCGACTCGAAGGTCAGGAGGACCGGGCCTGGCGAGCGGTGGCCGAGTCGATCGGCGTCTGACGGGCGGTCCCTGGACAGCCCGCCCTGCACCAGAGACGAGCCAGTGAGGGCTTGTCGCAGGCGTCCAGACTCTTACCGGACCGTGCGAGGACGCCTTGGCTGAGCGGTTGAAATGGCATCTAGATCGTGCCGCTGGAGCCACTTGCGGGCAGCCTCGTCAGTGAAGCCTCGGCCGCGAAGCAGCGCCAACTCGGCCTGGCGCCGCCGGCCCTTTTCGAGGTGGTCGCGGATCTTCGCCTTTGTAGGATGGTCGAGGACGCGGCGGCCGTCGGGTCCCTGTTCCGCGAAGCGGGCGAGGAGCTTGTAGTAGTGGCGCTCCTTGATCCCGAGCTCGTCCCACGGGTGATGGACGGCCAGTGCGCTTCGGTGCTCGCTGACCAGAGTCGTGGCATGACGAGCGATGTAGTTGCGGATCGATCCGGCGCCACGGGTGGGATCGAAGCCCGGCCGGAGAAGCCGCTCGAACAGAAAAGAGGCAGCAGCCTCGGGCCCTGATGCGCCAGTGCCGTGCATCACACGAGCCACGTCGCGCGGGAACGCCGATGCAAGAGCCGCCGGGATTAGCGCGGATTCATCGCCGCCGAGGTAGCCGTGCCAGTAGGCGACCAGGAGCAGCTGGGCGACGACTTCCTCTGGTGTGCTCGCCTCGTCGAGACACAGGATTGGCAGCCCATGAGCGTGTACGGCCCGCGACGTTGTCCGCCAGGCGCGGGGGTGGCGCGGCATGGCATCGGCGACCCAGACGCGGGCCACGAATGCCCAGTCAGATGGATGCTCCATGACCCGGGCGACGATCAGGATGGGTTCGCCCGCGACAAGCACCATGCCGCCGCGTTCTGGCGTCAACGGTTCGACCAGACCTGGTTCGTCGGGCGTCTCCTTGGTAACGAAGAAGACACGCCGGCTCACCTGAAACCACCAGCCCTCGACCTCGCCCGCCGCGACGGGCACGTAGACATGCCGTCCGGGATCGATTAGCCCGCGACCGAATTCGGCTGCGGGGCGGGCTTTTCCTTGCTCGACGAACCACAAACGAGGCGCGAGCCAGAGCCAGCGATTGCGGTGCACCATCGCGAGGACGGCCGCAGCGGCGCTCAACGCCTCGGACTTGGGCACGGCGTGGTGTGGTGGATTCCGGCGTCGGGAAACCTGGAGAACATTCGCAAACTCTGGATCAACCGGATCGGGGATCGGCCAGGCTTCGACGTCCGTACGCATACCCGAGGTCCGCGTGTCGAGTGTCGGCGCAAAAGGCAGCCCACCGAGATCGATGTGCAGTTCGCGCGTCCCGCCTTCGAACTGGTGCGCAGTGAGCTGCTCGATCAGCGCCTGGCCTTGACGGGCGTGCTCGAGTAGCTCGGCGTCCTGCTCGTCGCCCTTGATTCCTAGTCGCTCTTTGACCTCAGGAAGAAGCCTTTCAGCCCAATGTCCCATATGGGCAGTAGTGTAGGGTGTGAAGGCTCTCAACAACGGCGGTCCGCTCCTCGCGCGCGTAAGCCTAGGCTTAGGCCTAAGCCTAGAGAACGGTCCTAGAGGAAAGACGCTAGGAGTTGGAGAAGAACCGGCCCGCCACGCGTACCGCTGGCCGCCAGTCTCTCGGTTTCTGGAGCGAGACCTTTCGGTCGCCTACGCGGCCGTCACTGGTCGGCGGGTGTTCCGTGGACCACATCGCCTTCTGATCCTGGCTGCTCGACTCCACGGCCCCGACACCATCCCTCTGCTGCGGGAGCTGTATCGGGAAGGCGGCGTTCAGGACCTGCTAGCCCGGCTGATTGCCTATCCGCCGCGAGTCGCTCCTCACCCTGACTACGACATCTCGAAGGACGGTCCGTCCGAGGACCAGCGCGTCAGGCCTGCCGACCCGCCTCCGTCCGCATCGGTTCGGGTGGTTCCTGAGCCACGGGTCGACCAAGCCAGCCGGGGAGCGCCACCTCGTTTGATCGAAGCCCGAGAGCGGATCTCCCGCGGCCTAATGCCGATCGCCCCGATGGTTAGCCGGTGGGCAGATGACGAGATCGTCCCCGGGCTTTCCGGCCAGTCAAGGCCAATCACGACGCGAGACCAGGACGACCGCCTGTCGGCATCCGCGAGTGGTCTTGGAGTCCGTCCTCCGCACGGGATGGAGTCTTCGCCAACCCAGCCGCCACAGGTTCGGCGGCCTCGTCCTCCAGACTGCCCATACCCGAGCCACGAGCTGACCTGGGTCCTGCGCCCGGACGGCACCTGGCGATGCGGGACGTGCCACCCATGACCGCCCGGGTCTGCCTGGCGTGCGGCGAACCCCTTCTACCGTCGGCCCGGATCGACAAGACCACCTGCGGTCCTGCCTGTCGGGCTCGGTTGTGCCGGACTCGGAAGGTCGCCTGCAACACCTCTGTAACACGTTCGGGCGCCACCACGCTCCGATCTGGTCCTCGGTCGACTGCGAGGCCACCCGCGGGTCAGATCGGGCCTTCTGGGGTAGTCGGCGAACCTGGCCCTCACCCCACCAACGCGGTCATCCTGGCCCTGGTGGTTGCGCTTCGCGATGTTGAAGCCCGGCGGGTCGGAGGTAATGTGCTGACCGACCTGACCCCAAAGGAGCCAACCCCATGAAATGCGCCCTTCCGCCCTCGCTCGACCATGTCGCCGGCCTACGGGTCGGCCGCTGGTTCCGCGAGTCGACCACCGGTCAGTGGGACAACTTCGGCCCCGACGCCCAGCGCGAGCAGCAGGATCGCGCCATTGCCCGCTACGGTTTGATCGACACCGGCCTGGAGTGGTCTGTGGCCTCTTCGGGCTGGACATCGGCTTGGCGCACTCCGACATGGGAAGCGATGCTGGCTTCTGCCCGAGCAGGCGCCTTCGATATCCTTGTCGTGGGCTACGTCAGCCGCTTCCTGCGCAACCTCAAGCAGACGCTCATCGCCGTCGAGGATCATCTGCACCTCGCGGGCGTCACCGTGATCTTTGCCGACGAGCGCCTCCTCACCTCAGACCCCGATGACTGGGATCAATTCGTCCGTGAGGCTCAGGAAGCCGAGGCGTATAGCCGCAAGCTCTCAAAGCGCGTGGGTGAAGGCTACGCCTCCAAGCGCCGTCGGCTCGGGGTTCCCGGTGGCAATCGAGCCCCTTACGGGATCATCCGAGAGGGTAGGCCCTCGACACTCCGGATCGATGAGGCGACTGCTCCGACCGTTCGCCAGGCTTACGAACTCGCCGCGACAGGGCTCACGGACTGGGAGGTGGCGGCCCAGACCAACCTGGCCAAGACCCACGTCGGTGAGATCCTGACCAACCCGATCTACGCCGGCCAGTTGCGGACCGGAGAGCCAGCCGGAGTACCCGCGCTGGTCACGCCCGCTCTCTGGTCGCGCGTCCAAGTCATGCGCGCGATGCGCCGGACCCGAACTCCCGGCCGCACGGTCAAGCGCAACTACCCGCTGCGCCTGCGCTGTTCTGGCTGCGGCCGGTTCCTCTACGGCGACACGGGGCGCTATCGCCATCCGGCTCCGACCTGCGAGGCGTTCATCGCGGCGACACCGCACCTGCGACGACGCTACAGCGCTGCTCATGACAAGCGGGTTCAGGGCCACTCGTATCCGCAAGACTGGTACGAGGACGCGATCGGCGAGCTTCTCGAACAGGTGGGCGGCGTCGACGAGGCAAGCATCACCGAGGCCGTCCGCCTCTACAACGACCGACCAGCGCAAGTGGACAAGGTCACCCTGACCCGGATCGAGCGGGATCGCGAGGAGCTTGGTCGCAGGCTCGCTCGTAGCCGCGACGTGGCCGCGTGGCAGACAGGAATGGCTCGACTCGATGGGGAAGAACAACTTGCCAGGCAGCCGGTCCAGGCCGGGCGCCTGACCCCGCCCGAGGTTGTCGCCTACCTGCGCTCGCTACCGAAGCTGTGGGCCGACTCGGGGCCCGATGGTCGTCAAGCCATGGCTCTGGGCTTGTTTGCTAGAACCGAAGTGAGAGGATTCGAACAGATGATCTATGAACTCACGCCAGACGCAATCGAACTGGGCCTCAACGCCGCACTGCCGCCCGTGTACGAGCTGAGGGCATCGATTGGTGAGTTTGGTCGGGGCGAGAGGCATTGCCCCGCGACCACCG
>Ga0209777_10003711_pt1 | contig 18708 bp, 20 predicted proteins | sample FrelakmetHBP12HB_FD_187147 | JGI IMG/M metagenome (GOLD analysis project Ga0209777, IMG submission 187147) | Freshwater lake sediment microbial communities from the University of Notre Dame, USA, for methane emissions studies -HBP12 HB (SPAdes)... | ecosystem: Environmental > Aquatic >...
GAGGTTGCCCTGTTCAGTGTGGCAATATCAGGAAATTGAATTAAAGTTTGTAGTACGCTGAGCAACAGTATTGTGATTAATCGGGCAGCATCACTTTGCACTTATCGCAAAACTGCCAGGGGATTGTTAACCATATCTGTATGTGGTCCTGCGTGATCTTGATGAAACAGCGGTGCATAGCTCCATGTCCGTTCGGGCATTGCTTGGATGATGACTTCATAGAATAGTATACTATTTTAACAATGATAAGGTTAATCGGACAAAGGATATCCGGGATTTTAAAAAGCGTATTGTATAAGTATGGTTCTTATTCAGTCATATTGTCTCCACGTGTGATCGCACTCAGTGCAGCGAAAGAACCGGACCTCACTTTCATCAGCCGCACGGAGCTGGCGGAGCCACCAGATTGCAAGGTTGTTTTCGCACTTGGGACACTTTATCTGTATAGTGGGCATAGTCCTTACCTGACCTTCCTCCTCAACGATGACAATCTCATTCTCACTGCGTTCGACTCTGCGCTTCATCTGATCGCTGTCATCAATCTTCCGGATATAACCGCATTTCCGGCATTTCAACTGGCCCCCCGACGAAACTAACATACTTTTGCATTCAGGACAGAACATGGGTATAGCATTCGCAAGCATAGGTGATTAACCCTTTTATCGGGGAAAAACACGTATCCTGCAGATTTCTCCGCGATAACCTGTGCTTTGCCTCTTTAATCAGTAACAGAGCCATCAGACATCGTGCTTCTTCAGATTCCTTTTTTTGGTATCGGGTGAATAATTCTATAATGATCGAGTATCTGGTACTGATCTCCTGTATTGGATTTCTTGCATTCCTCATACCCGGTCGCCATCAAAAATATGCTGCAATTATCGGGTGGACATTCATTGTCCTGTTCCTGTTCGCTGAGCTGCCGTACTACTTCTCTTTAAATAATTTCCTTTATCCCATTATGGCAGCCCTTTCGGTGCCATTCCTGGTCATCACGGCACAGTATCTCCTTGCCGAGGATGATCGTGCATTGCACCTCTCACGTGCAGCAGCCGTTGCATTCCTGATCTATGCCCCATTCGAATATATCCCCGCGCTGGGTGACTGGCTCATAGGAATAGTTGTGGGGCAGGTTGCCGGGATGCTCAATGCACTTCATTACCCGGTCACTCTTGCGGACTGGAATATCATTTCAAGAAACACATTCCGGGTGGAGATTATCCTTGCCTGTACCGGTATCCAGAGCATCGCAATCATGCTGGGTGTCGCAGCAGCAGTACCGACAACAATCCGTCAGAAAATATATGTGTTCCTCATTACAACTCCAACCATCTATTTCCTGAACCTGCTGCGGAACGTCTTTGTCATTATTGCCTATACCGAACAATGGTTCCCGTATTACCCGGAAATTGCCAGCAATGGCGAGTTCGGATATGAGAGTTTTTTCTGGGCACACAATGTAATCGCTGAACTGCTTGCGCTTGTTTGTCTGGTTTTCATTGCATACGGCCTTTTTTCCATTATACCAAAACTGGGAAATTTTGCCGACGAACTTTACCAACTTTATTCTGGTGAGATCAGGAAAGCGTTCGGTAAAGGTAAATAATCCTCTGGATAGCCGAAAGATTCGTACATACGGCAATAATGATCACCGATACCCAGATAAATCCGGTAATACCGCCAAGAATCAGGACAAGAAACGTTTCGGGTCTGCCGAAAAATCCCACCCCTTCAAGCGGATCATCAATTTTACCTTCCACTTTTTCCCGGTATCCGATCTCAGCATAGACCACCGGTTTTATGAACGTGTTCATCAGTGACCCGATGATGGCAAACGCTATAATTGCGTAATCCGTGAATGGGGGTACCGCAATGGACTGACTGATAATCGAAATGCCCGATAATCCCACGCCAAGCAACACGAGCGCATCGACATATTTATCGACAATCCAGTCAAAAACCGCCCCGAAATTTGAATGTGAATTGGTCTTCCGGGCTACACTCCCGTCAACAAGATCAAAAACCGCGGACAGGATGAGTGACAGGCTGCCCCAGACAAACTGGCGCTGGAAAAAGAAATAAGCGCAGGTAAAGCCGGCTATGAGTGCAAGCACTGAAATCTGGTTGGGGGTGATTCTGAGCCTAATAAAAACATCTGCAACGGGCTCAAGATAACGGATAAATCTTGGGCGGAGTGCAGTAATATTCATACCTTAACTCATGAGTACGCGAGCCATTAATAGTTGCTGTTTTTCGTCAGTTGATACCTTTTTAAGACTAATCATTTCAAGGACAAATTCCCGGCTGTCCTCATCGCAGCCATCGTCAGCTTATTTATATCCCCCACCCAATGTAAGCATAAGTAGGAGTAGCGATGACTGATATGAAGGACCGTCCTCATGTGCTGATGATGTCTGAGATCACCGCAGATGGCAAACTTACCCTCAAGAAAGGGGCATCCTCTAAAATTCTTATGAAATACATGGCGCACGAAACTGAGATCCTGCTTCACACGACACGGGCCGAGTACGATGCAATCATGGTCGGCGCCAACACAATCCGGATTGACAACTCATTTCTTACGGTCAGGCTCATTCCCGGCAAAAGTCCGTTGCGTGTGATCCCCTGCAGTATGGCAGACCTTCCGCTCGATTCGAATGTGCTGGGTCCCGATGCCCCAACGGCGATCGCAGTTTGTGAGGCAGCTAAAAAAGAGCGGATCGATGCAATCAGGCAGAAAGGAGCACATATTATTGTCGCCGGAAAAACGCATGTTGAGCTTCCCCTTCTCTTAAAAATTCTCAAGCATAAATTTGGCGTAAATAAGCTGATGATTGAAGGGGGGCCAACCCTGAACTGGCATATGCTCCACGATAGACTTGTAGATGAGATCCGGCTTATTCACCTGCCATTTATTGTAGGAGGTTCCGACACTCCATCCCTTGTTGGCGGTATGCATATCAATACCGAGGATGAGATGATCCGCCTGGACCTGAAAAAATATTATATGTGTGGAAGCAATCTCGTGTCTGAGTTTGACATCCTTTACCCTGAGGTGTAACAATGGACAGCACCATTCCATCCCAGGGTGCAGTTCATCCAAAACCCGATTCCGGAAAGAAATGGTTTTTGATCATTGTGTTTGGTCTCATTTTTGTTTTCGGTTTACTTATCACCACATATTACTTCTCCCACGATGAGCATACAGGTGTCACGGTTATCCGTATGGAAGGAACAATGGTGACAGGTCAGGCATCAGATGCTGATACCATCGGCAGCGAAGTGGTGGGGAAGGAGCTTCGTGACGCTGCTGATGATCCGATGGTTGAAGCGATTGTGCTGAGGGTGAACAGCCCCGGGGGTTCGCCGGCTGCAGCGCAGGAAATTATCCGCGACCTCGATTATGCGAAATCAAAAAAACCGGTTGTGGTCTCAATGGGAGATATGGGAACGTCTGCAGCGTATTATGTCAGTTCCCACGCAGACAGGATTTACGCAAACCCTGACACATTCACTGCCGGTATCGGCGTGATCTGGAAGTTTTCCGACATCAGCCGCTGGATGGACAGGGAAGGATATAATATCAGTATTGTCAAATCGGGCAGTAAAAAGGACATGGGAACGACATCACGCCCGATCTCCGCTGAAGAACAAATCTATGCACAAAAAATTGTGAACGATAGTTTTGAGAACTTCATCACCGATGTCATCTCCCAGCGACCGATCACCCGATCCGACATTGATGACGGCAGGGTTATTCGTGGTGCTGATGCAATCAGGTTACATATCGTTGATGAAATCGGTAACCTGAACGATGCAATCAGTGGTGCAAAAACAATAGCCGAATCACGGCATTAAATCATTTGGACCGGGTCTGCCTTCATAAACTCACGGCAGACTGTTGTTGCGTAATGCCCGGGAGGCAATGAAAATTTTAGCCGGACATCATTTTTGTCAAGGGAAAATTCTACATTCGTTTTTAACGCGATTGGTCGCCATGCACCATCGAATTTTGTATGGACAAACGCCGATGCATACCGGAAATCTTCTGAGGTAATAGTATATTTTTCGAGAAGTGCCACGATAGCGAGCTCCCCTTCACTCTTTGCTTCAACAGGATCTTTGCCGGGCATGAAGAGTGCGATACTGCATCGCCCGCGCCGGATGTGAATGGAGACAGCATTGCTGTTGGTCGCGGTGACGATATCCGTACGCCCATTGGCAAAGATGAGCTTGTCACCGACAAGCGGTTCAGTGAGCGTGTGACCATCATCGAACCGCTGGCTCAGGGCAGAGTTGAACAGGTACGACTGGAATGCTGAGACAAACATTGACAGAAGTTTTGGCGGTAGCTCCAGAAGCGCTCCTGAATAATCGTTCTGGTGTGTGTACAGGTAATGTAGCATCGCACGTTCAAAGGACATCTGCGGGGGAAGCTCGTGCAGCGCAACCTGTATATCACGGGTTTTAAAAAATGCAGAACGGACAGCCCTGACATTTTCGGGTTCCCCGGGAAATTCCTTGCCGACGTACGTCACTACAGCCTGTTCGAAATCACGCTTCAGGATCCATTCCCCCACGAGATGCGTTACCGGACGGGTGGCACCGAAACGCTGGAGCCCGAAATAGTTGGGAATACCTTGACATACAATCTCATTGGTCGCACGTACCTGGGCTTCCAGGTCAACAGGATCACTATCTTGGACGACAATATCAAACCGGTTGCCCTGAAGGTCTCCAAGGGAGAGTCCTTCATTAGCCTGACACAACGGTTCAAGAGTAATATCTTTCAGCCGGATCCCGGATACCTGCTCCGCGGTAACATTGTAGAGGGAAATCCGCTGCTGCGTTATAGCGTTGCGATCCTTGGTACCAGCCCATCCAATCCGTCGATGACTGATACCAAGACGTTTTGCTATTTCTTTTATTGCATGCTGAAGTTCCCAGTTTGTTTTTGTGAGCCGGCAGATAAGATAAGGACCCCCCGTTCCGCCTTTTTCCGGTAACGGGATCTCTTCAACAATAAAATCTTCCGGGAGCGTGCGGAGTTTCCCTCCGATTCCTTCGGCATCGCTGGCGTAATACTTCATGCCGAGGAGGAGTTCAAGCGGATAGATACTCTGTTTCATAGCAGGGTGAGGCTGCCGGTGATCTTATCAAGGTCTTCGCTCTTTGCCGGTCCAAGACCGAGGGCGGTGATCGTTCCCGGAGGGATTTCAGTCATTCCGGCATCCTGGATAAGGGAAGAAGAGATCCCAGCCCGTTCCGCGATTACCTTGAGTTCATAGAGCGTTCGCTCGTCATTTGCCTTGAGTACAACTTTTTTCTGCCCTTCAGAAAGCCATGCTTTCTGGAGAACCTTGTCTGCATTGTTGTATGCACCTATGGATGCATGCGCTGCCTGGGCGCACCGTTTACCGCAGCTCATCTTCACATCATTACGGATGATAAGGCATTGTTTATAACGGAAATCGGGCTCTGATACCATCGTTTGGTATTCTTGGTCGCCACCAGTCAAATAGGTATAGCCGTACCTCATCCCCTGTTGAGCAGGTTCGATGACGCGTTAAGCAAATAGAAAACCTCCCCTTATCCCTCTGGAATCGAGAATAAACATCAGATTTGAGATCTTAAACTGTTGTGAGAGCGGGGTTGGTAGATCATGCCCAAATACAATCTTTGTAATGTTATCTCAACAACCCGATCTGCCTTTTGTATAACCCTGGAGAGATGACCTTTTGGCCCCAAACATATCATTTAAATATTCTAGATATAGAATATTATATCAATGGAATACCCAGATCCGGAAATTAACGAGCGTGAAGCCGCAGTCCTTGGATTGCTTTGTGAAAATCCGCTCTACGGATACACGATCGAAAAGATCATTAAAGAGCGCGGTATGCGGCACTGGACGGATATTGGTTTTTCCTCTATCTATTATGTATTAAAACGGCTTGAAAGCCGGAACCTTGTCGTAAGTTCCTGCCAGCAACAGGAAGATAAACCATCCCGGAAAGTATACACGATCACCCATGAAGGCAGGCAGGTACTGAAAGAAAAAATCATGTCATTACTCTCCCAGAACAAACGGATTGCATCACCGTTCGATCTCGGAGTTGCCCATCTTTACCTCTTATCACCCAGGGAAACGATTACCTGCCTGCATGACCGCGTCAGGGCACTGGACATCGCGATTGAACGTATCAAATCTCACCGAAATCAGCATGAAAAGATCAAAAAGCCGTACTTTATCCTCGCACTTTCTGATCGTGCACTTGCACATTTATGCACGGAAAAGAACTGGGTTGAAAAATTCATTCAGGAGGTGGAACAGCATGTCCGAACAGGTTCAGATCAATGATCTGGCAATAATAAAGGTAGAAAATCTTGAACATTCCTTTGGGGAATTCAAAGCTGTTGACGGGATAAGTTTCACGGTAAAAAAAGGTGAGATTTTCTCATTTCTCGGGCCTAACGGCGCCGGCAAGAGTACCGCAATCAACATACTCATCACCCTCCTCGCAAAACAAAAGGGGAATGCAAGTGTTGCCGGTTATGATGTAACCAAAGATCCGCAGAAAGTCCGCGAATCCATTGGCATTGTTTTTCAGGATATTACCCTTGACCGTGACATGACTGTCTGGGAAATTCTCGAGTTCCATGGCAGACTCTATAATATGCCGCGTGAAGAACGAAAAAAACGGATCGACGAACTCCTCCACCTCGTCCAGCTTGACGCAAAAAAAGATGAACGCACAAAAAACCTGAGCGGGGGTATGAAGCGCCGGCTTGAGATTGCCCGCGGACTGATGACACGCCCGAAAGTGCTCTTTTTGGACGAACCCACTATAGGACTTGACCCGCAGACCAGGATGAGGATGTGGGAATATATCAAAGGCGTGAACAATGAAGGTACAACCATCTTTCTCACAACCCATTATATGGACGAGGCAGACCAGCTCTCTGACCGGATCAGCATTATTGATCAGGGAAAAATTGTCATATCCGGGAAACCCTGGGAACTCAAGAATACGCTCGGGCAGGATCTTATCTACATGGAGACAAATGACAACGAAGCCGCCATTCGGCTCTTAAAAAATCTTCCCAGTGTTCGCGATGTGAAGATCAAGACAAAAGGATTTGTCCTGATGGTTAACGATGACGGGACAAAAGTGTTACCCATAGTTATAGACACGCTGCGTAATGCGGGAATCGACACCTCGACTATCAACCTGAAAAAACCCTCCATGGATGATGTTTTTGTCTTTTATACCGGAAAAGAGATCAGGGACGAACCGACCGGGAAGGCTGCTTTCCTCACGATGCGACCGGGAGGGCGATAACATGCCAATGGGATTTACTACGATCTACTGGCGGGATATGATCCGGTTCGTCAGGTTCAAGACTCTCCTGGTCTCTTCGCTCCTCCAGCCAGCGCTCTGGCTAGCTTTCTTTGGCATTGCGATGTCAAGCAGTTTTGACAAACTGATGGCAGGGATACCCGTTCCGCCGGGTATGCATGTAGTCGGGTACCTCACGTTTATGGGTGCAGGGATTATCGCGATGACAACATTGTTCACCAGTCTCTTTGGCGGGATTGTGATCCTCTTTGATAAAAACTGGGGTCTGATGCGCGAGATTCTCGCAAGCCCGATGAACAGGAACCATATTATCTTTGGGATTGGGCTCTCGGGGGTTACGAAATCATTTATCCAGGCGATCATCATTATGGTCTTTGGCATCCTGATCGGTGCAGCGTTCTTTGCCGGGTTCAGTCCTGTGGATATTATCGTTGGAATTGTGGGCATCCTCGCTTTTGTCGGGATGTTCGCACTCGGTTTCCTCTTCCTTTCAGCTGCAATTGCGATTTCGATGGAGAGTCCGGAAGGTCTGCAGGGGGTTACTACGCTTTTGACCATGCCGATATTTTTTGCCAGCAACGCTCTTTACCCGACCGATGCTTTCCCGGAGTTCCTTAAAATACTCTCGGTATATAATCCCATGACACTGCTCATCACCGGGATCCGGTATTTCGTTATCGGCCCGGATTTCATTGCCCTGGGGAAACATTACCAGTACACTCAGTCTGATATCCTCATGTCATATCTTGGACTCATGGTATTTACGGCACTCATGTTCGTGCTGGCATGGTGGCGTTTCAAAAAAGCGGTTGTTACCTGAAGATAATCCGTTCCTTTTTTTCCCGATATTCGGTGAGATATCCGGAATTTTTAATTATTGCATTCACATTTCAGGAAGTTTAGAAGGATCTTTCCTGCCATTACGCAATACCATGAGCACAGGATTCTCTGGTTCCTTAGATTTTTAAGATCCGGCCCGGATCAACACACCATCATATCACCAAAATTCCCGTGATATCGTCAGGGGCATCCGTTTGCGACGTTGCGTAGCAACTATCCCAGATCAAGGTACTTGGAGAAAGATCAGTATGTACCAGGAACGAGCAGATAACGGTTTTGGAGATGCACCGATATAGTCTGATCAGAGATGTCCGGTAAACCGCAAGATTCCATATACTGCCAGCATTGCAGTCGCCAGTATAATTGCCCGTGTGTTAATCACATCCACGAACATTTCACGGAATCCGGGTTCTTTCATTGATTTGAAAACCGGGTATATAAGAAAGAGACCCAGTGGTACAAATGGCAGGATCCAGAAAAAACCTGGTTCAACCCAGACAAAAATACCAATGATTACAAATGCCAAACCCATAAGAGTAATCATCAGGAAAAAAGCCGGGCGTTCACCCATTAATACAACCGTGTTTTTCCGCTCGTACCGGTCTTTTTCGAGATCACGTATCTCATTACCCAGCTCACCAACTGCACCAAATATCCCGAGCAGGACAAAAAATACAGCACCTGTCAGATCCGGAGGGTGATAGAGCATATAACCGAGAATCCCGTACAATGCGGGAAACAGGGCATGATAAACCAGATCGAGCCCGGCAATGTTCTTTGCTTCAATAAAAAACGAATACGTGACAAATACAGACAGAACAGCAAATTCCTCAATCAGGAGAAACGAAGGCAACAGTGCCATGCAGGCGAGAGAGAGCACAAGAAGCAGCGCGCTGACACCTTTTGCCGTCCTGCAGGTCATGGAACCGTCCGCAAGCGGGTTCCGGGGTTTCACAGAATGTGCATCCAGAACCCGGTCTGATATATCATTGATAACAAAACCAAAGGCGGATGAAGCGGCAATAAAGAGGATAAGGATCGTCAGGGAACCATTCAATGATGACGCAGTGAGCAGCGCCCCAAAAACACCCGCGAGTATAAACAGAATGCCATATGCTTCAAAGCGGATAAGTCTTCGTAACGGGTGATAGATACAATCCTCTCCTGAAAAAATCTGTACGATACTGGTAAAGAGAACGCCTGGTAAGAATTTATTGATTTTTAAATGGTGTTCATTTAAAGAGAAGATCTTTTTATGAAAGGTTCGAATCATTCAATACTCCGGCAGGAGAACTCTTAAAGTACATATCAGGGAAAGGAATGGCTCACATACTGGTCTCGCCGCTGAACTGGGGTCTGGGTCATGCAACCCGGGATATCCCGATAATAAAAAAACTGCTTGATCAACATCATGATGTGACGATCGCTGCCTGCGGAAATGCACTGACCGTTCTCGAAAAAGAATTTCCCGAATGCAGTTCCATCACCTTTCCTGATTATCCCATTCCCTATAGTGCGAGCCGGTTTTTTCTGCCAAAATTTGTTGCGTTCTTCCCGCTTATGCTCAAGGCGATATCCGATGAAAGGAAAAATCTGGATGCCATTCTGGCAAAAAACAAGTACGACCTGATCATAAGCGACAACCGGCTGGGGGTCTATTCCTCAAAAATCCCTTCAGTTTTTGTCACTCACCAACTTCACTACCATCTCCCTATGTTCTTCTGGCCTGTTGAGCTCCTCGCGGTAGCTTTGAACGGGTATCTGCATGGGAAATACCGGCACATTATTGTACCTGACAATCCTCCTGGTCCGACAGCACTTGCCGGAAAACTGTCCAGGCCGGGAACTGATGAAACGAAAAAAAGAGCGTATTTTTCCGGCATCCTGACAAGCACCCACCGACAGGACATCAGGCAGGATCTTGATTATCTGGTCATGATATCAGGACCAGAACCTCAGAGGACGCGGCTGGAAGAAATCCTTGTGAAACAGATCCATGAATTGGAAGGGACCAGTGTTATCCTGCTTGGCAGCCCCAGGAATGACGATAATCAGATACAATCAAAAAATTGCCAGGTTATGGCATATGCACCAACACAAGAGAAAGAGTACCTTATGAACCGTGCGAAATGTATCATCTGTCGTTCGGGATACACGTCTATAATGGAGATTGCGGAACTCGGAAAGCAACATGCCCTTTTCATCCCGACACCGGGGCAGACTGAGCAGGAATACCTGTCAGGGTATTATGAAAGAAGGGGCTGGTTCCATTCGCAGAGCCAATACCGGCTTAATCTACCGGAGGATATCCGGCTTGCCCATCACCCTCGCTACACGGGATTTCCTGTTGTTCAAAGAACAAGGGAAAATGTTGATCGGCTCTATGAGCATGTGCTGGCTCAGTACCTTGCATGAGGATCGTATAATCAGATAGAAAACCTAAACGGTTTATAGAGGAAATGTCCACCATAGACCATGGATGATCTGGTTCTTACCGGAACCGCTGGCATCATCGGGCTTTTTTTCGTAGCTGTTGTTCTTATTTATGGGGCATATTTGATTGGAGGACTGGTGCATGCTGCGTTCGTATCCGGGGAATATGGTGTGATTCTTATCGTTGTTAGTGTAATTCTGATTGCCGGATCTTTGTATATGGCAACCGGTTTCTGGCTGCGTAAAACAGATCGGATCTGAGATTTTTTTTGTTTTGGTGCGAGGTATCATTTCAAACAGTTCTTGTTTATTACATGTGTAAGGATGATACTGCTGCTTCTTTGAACATTCCATCAAATGAATATCCCATGGCATTGTTTCCGGGCATTGATACCAGTAACCGTTCATCAATCTGGTCTCATTCTGTGCAGCGTGGCACATAAAAAGTCAAACGATAATGCATATCAGTGAGGCTGAATGAAGGACGCCCCTTTTTCCCCTATTCTCCATTGAAAGCATCCCCACGTATGTGCCGAAAGGCAACAAATTTGGTATCATACCAAACCTTATTGTGCAGGGATACTACATACAAAATACTATGGAGATAGCCGACGGTCTTGAGCTCTCGGTCAAAAAGGTGGAATATCTCAAGTACCTCTTTGGCCGGGGGGGTTCAGTGAAGACAAATCACCTCGCTACACGTTTCGGAGTAGACCCGTCAACGATAACAAAAACAATCAGCGAAATTGCAGATTCAGGGTATATCACCCATACGCCCTACCATGGGGTCTGTCTTTCAGAAAAGGGAATACAGTATGCGGAATTTTGTATAAAAAGGCACCGGATACTTGCTCTCATGCTGACCCATTTCGGGATTCCGCATGAACTGGCATGCATTGAAGTCTCGCGTTTTGAAGGTTTCGTCTCCCGGGACGCAATCGATCGAATCTCTCATGCCATGGGTCACCCCCGTCAGGGAGTCTGCGGTGAAATAACTCATGATACCACGTGTCCTGAGTGCGAGGCACAGGATGCCTGACTAAAAAAATGAACTGTTTTTTATGTACATGATGGAGGATACATCGTGAGTGCAACATCCCTCTCTGATCATATACCGGATCTAAACCTGATTACCTACTATGCAGAAACCCGGCGAACCTGCTTCTCACGGGTAAGCCCGTGGACAAAATTCTCACTGCTTATCCTTATTATCTTCCTTGTTACTCTGACAAAGGATTTTATCATTCTTGCCGGGCTGTATAGTATCGTTCTCGGATCGTATGCAGGAGCACGCCTTCCGGTCAGAAAACTCTTTGCCTGGTACGCTTTGCCCGTTATCTTTGTCCTTTCCTTAGTTGGCATCATGGCATGGAATGAACCGGGAAACGCGGTAATTTCCTTCTCGATTGCCGGAATACCCTTTATGCTCACTGACAAAGGTATACTACTCATCATTACATTACTGCTCAAAGCGCTGACCGTTGTAACGTATTCATTGTTTTTCCTTATGACAACACGCTACCAGCACTTTTCGGCCATGATCTACCGTATCTTCCCGTCTCCTATTGACCAGATCTTTCTTATGGCGTACCGGTTCCTCTTCCTCACCCTTGCCATGACCGGATCAATAATCAAAGCGGTTCGTTCACGGGGAGGGGGGCTCATCCACAGCATCCATACACAGGGACAATTGTTTGCCGAGATCTTCGCGCTGGTATTTATCCGCTCATTTGAACGGTCGGAACGGGTGCACAAGGCAATGATCGCACGGGGCTTTTCCGGATCCTATAGAACAGCAGCTGAAGTACCGGCCCTCCATCTGTATGAATACGTTATACTCGGCATTTGTGCTGCCGTTGTAATCACCGTGGCACTCAATGATATCACCATATGGAGGATAGTAACACCATGACCATCATTCGAGCCGATACTGCAGGTATTCCTCACTGCGCGCACAATGACAAAGAACGTGAGTTAATCCACGTTGACTGCGCAAGTCACATCTACCCTGATGGCAGTGTGGGTATCCATGACATGTGTTTCTATGTGCAGAAAAACGAGATCGTCGCTTTATGCGGCCCAAATGGATCAGGAAAATCCACACTTATCGAACACTTAAACGGCCTGCTCACACCATCAAAGGGCAATATTGCGGTGAATGGCAGATCTATCACGACGGATGAGCACACCAATCTCTGGCGGGAGGTTGGTGTGGTCTTCCAGCAATCTGATGATCAGCTCTTTGCCCCGACCGTGCTTGACGATGTGATGTTCGGTCCTCTTAATTTGGGCTTGTCCCTCGATGCAGCGAAAGATTCAGCCATGGAGGCTCTCGAAGCGGTCGGGGCTGCAGACCTTGTCAGTAAACTACCCAACTACCTCTCCGGGGGTCAGAAGCGGCTGGTCTCCATTGCCGGCATTCTTGCCATGAAACCCCGTATCATAGCACTGGACGAGCCTACTTCCGATCTCGACCCGGTCCACAGCGGAATGGTTGAACACCTGATCTATGATCTCAAAGAACGGTTCGGGATTAGCGTGGTGATCGCGACCCATGACCTCGACCTTGCCGCACGGATAGCGGACCGTATCTGTCTGGTCAGGCAAGGATCCGTGTTTGCTGAGGGAGCGCCTGCTGAAATATTCTATGATGAGGTTTTGCTTCGGGAAACCGGGTTAAAACCCCCCCAGATCGTCCAGGTGTATCTTGCCTATTGCCAGATGCGAGGGATCGTTGCGGATTACAATCCGATCACTATTGAGGAGACGATGGAAGCCATCCGCAGGCAATAATACCGGGCTACGACAGAGTGAAATAATTTGGGGGGTGGCCAAATTTTTCATAAAGTATTTATTTTCCTCCTCCTTTTGTCTATGTACATCAGAAAACCAGCAGGAAAAATTCCGACGGGGGTTTTAACATGGCACATATTCATCTTGAAGACGGATCATTTACCCTGTTCTGGGTTGTTGTCTGGTGGGCGATTGCGCTCGTGCTGATCTGCGCTGCTCTTATCTGGGTGCGGTCAGCGAAAAAAACAGATAACCGGAAGATAACTCTCGCTGCGTTTTGTACTGCTGCCGCATTTGCGATCTTCCAGGTAAGTATCCCGCTCTTCGGAGGAGTGCACCTCAATCTCACGCCTCTGATCGGTATCCTCGTCGGGCCTGCGATCGGTTCTTTCGTCGTTTTGATCATCAACATCCTTTCCGCCGCAATCGGTCATGGGGGCTGGGGGATGATCGGGGCGAACCTGATTGTTAATGTCATCGAAGTGGTTGTTGCGTATATGGTATTCCGGGCGCTGAAAAATGTCTTTCCAGGAGCTTTTGCCCGCGGTGGGATCGCAACATTTGCAAGTTTGTTCTGTGGCAATCTTGCCATGATCGCCATCATCTTGATTTCCGAAATCCAGGGGGTAACCCAGTCCAAGTCACAGATCCTTGCCGGTCTCTCACTGCTGGCAGGATTGAATATGGGTGTTGCGATCATTGAGGCCGTCATTACAGGTATGATTATTACCTATATCTTAAGGGTCAGACCGGATATGCTGGAAAGTGAACGGCCATGACTGGATTAGGTACAAGAAAAGAATTGATGATCTTCACTGCGATTATTGCCGTAATGGGAATCGCAGCACTGGCTGCTTTCCAGATCTCAGGCCCGATGAGCATTGAAAAGCGGTTCCAAAATGCACTGGGAATCTCCGGAGATTGTGGGGAGGAACCGGAAGGCATTGGGTTTCTGGGGTTCTCAATTGAGGGTCAACCACTCCTGTACTCAGGGATAGTCTGCGGGCTTTTAATCCTCTGTTATGGGGCTTACCGGCAATTCAGGATTTAACCCGTAAGAAACCCTATGAAATGGGGAGCGTGTAAGTTCCCTGACTGCGATCACCTTCAACAGTGTCTCCTCTGTCAGGTATCATTCAATAGTTAATAATAAGAAGGGACGTGGAAACCCCGATCAAAAGGGTGTTCTGGATATGAGTCGGGGACTTCCTAAGTACCACCTGTTCCCCTGCAATAATAAAGTCTGGCATGGCGCTGTTGCATTGCATTTCTGTTTTCTACGTGAGAGTACCGGACTGCGGACCGCTACAGTGGGAATAAAGTATAAGGACTTTTGTCAAAGAGGTGATGTAATTCAAATGTTTTTTGTACCAACATCCTTACCTGATGACCAAATTCCAGTTTTTGGTAATTTTCAATTATTTTTTTGCTTTGGAGAAAAGTTCAATAAAAACCTGAACACTCGACAGACCCTTCACCCCCGGCATGCTTGAGCTTCCTTAAAAAATGTCATAACCTCCGAACAGGTAATTCGTCACCATCGCTACAAGCTCAGGGGCAGTTTTAGGGAACAGGTACTGTCTTCTCGTTATCATAATGATGATGTTAATAAGCGCTAACAACAGAGAATCATATAAAAGTCTTATTTTTTGCCAAAACAACGTCAGGATAGTACGGAGAAATCGATGTACTTCGTCATAAGGATAAAAGTTAAGAACCGTAAACCAAAAAGAATGCCGGATTCATGATCACTGCTCATCGATTTATAGATCGTTCAGAGCTGTAAATCAAAGGGAAAAAATTCCCTTATTGCATAAAAACTGAGTCTTTTTAAGATGGTCTGTACCCCAGCACCTGGACTAATGCGATCATCTCTTTGACCTGTTCTTCCTGCTTTCTGGTCAGTTTCCTGTCTTTCTGGATCAATCGCCCCATCCTGACGATCTGCAACCGCTGATCATGAGTGAGCGTTTCGGAGCGGTGTGCCCACTTAAGAAGATCGAACCATTGTTTGCGGTTAAACGCGAAAACGACGTGGGGGGTCGGTCCACCCGGTTCATCGGTAATTTTTCCGGTGCTGTCTCTTTCTGGTTCTTCAATGGCATCCTCATCTATGTGCCCGTCATCAGGATAAGCTTCCTCTCCTTTTTCCGAGTCAGAAACCGGAAATTCTGTTGAAAATTCCTCCCCGGTTTTCTCTGGTTCGGATTCGATGACCCCAGCGGGTTTCGGTGCAAGATCCGCTTTTGTCACGACAGGTTCATCATCTTCAAAAAGATCATCATCACAAAAAATATTCACGACATCAGTAACCGCTAATAGGGATACATCAGGAATGCCCGGGGAGGGTTCGTGTGAAGTCAGTTCATTTTCTGAAACAGAAGATTTTTGGATGTCAGGAGATGTTACCGTCGCAAGTGCATGAGATGAAGCCCCCACAATCACCGGAAGATCTGACTTTTTTGCGATGATTTCCTGACCTTTTTCTTTTTTTGTCCCAACCGCTTCTTCTTTGAAAAAAGATTGCTGCTGGGGTAGTGGTTTTTCAACGACAGCGGTGAACGATTCGTCCTTGGCCATGTGATCCGCCCACTCATCTGCAAGTGCATTTCTCGCCTGATCAATCTCATCAGTGAGAGATTTGACATTCTGTTCTGCTTGTAATTTTTCCTTTGTGAGGATATTCACCTGTTCTTCAAGGGATTTCTGAAAAGTGCATACAAGTTCGAACTCCTTTTCGAGATTCTGAATCTTTAGCGCTCGATCATTTTCCAGATGCGCCCGCTCATCAGTTACCGTACGAAGTTCCTGTTCAAGATGTTTCTGTTCCTGAGCCGCTGCTTTCGATGTCTCCTCAGCGGTCAGTCGCAACCTCCGTTCATTTTCAAGTATTTCATTCAGCTTATCCCGCTCTTCAACAGATGTGCAGAGATCCTCCTCTAGGGAACGCATGGTCTGCATTAATGACTCAATGCTCTTGTCACCGGCCTGGTGCAGACTTCGTTCTGTTTCAAGTGCTGCCTTTACTTTTTCCAGTTCATCAACAAGGGAATGAACCTGTTGAACGGATTGTGCCTTGCTCTGATTTGCCAGATTCAGTTCATCTATAAGCGCTTTGTTCTGTGTTTTTGCGGCACCAAGATCCCTCTCAAGCGTTTTTGGAATTGCCGTTGCTTCATCGAGATCGCGTTTAAGTCTTATAAAAGTCGCTTTGTACGATTCCAGGTCTGTTTTTACCCTTACTTCGGTTTTTTCATTTTCAGCAACAACTTCAGCAAGATTTTCCTTAAGCGATTTTGTTGTGTTCTCTTCGTTTTGGAGTGCTGCACGGGTTGTTTCTAACTGTACACGCAGTTCGTCAAGTTTCTCTTTAAGATCAGTTATTGTAGATCGAAGCGATGATTCCAACAGTTCCTTATCCAGCTGGAGCGATCCCAACTGATTTTCACCAGAGATCCGCTGGTATGATTCTGCTTCCAACTCACCCTTCAACCGGGTCAGATCCGCTTCCTGTTGCTTTTTCGTTTCATTGAGAGCGGTAATTGCCTGATTCAGTTCCTGCTCAGACTGCGTTTTGGCCTGCATTACCGTTTTTATTTCCTCTTCTGCAGATGTAGCCCGGTTTTTCTCAACCGCGAACGCAGATTTCAGCTGTTCATATTCACCAGTTAGCGAGCGGTGTGATTTTTCCGCAAACTCTTTTTGCTGAACAAGCAGCTCAAGAGTGCATTCCAGGGAGGTACAATGAATTTTTTCTTCGTCAAGCTCATCCTGTACAGTGTCGAGACTCGTTTTTGTAGTATCAACCTCATTTAATAGTTCTGAAATCTGCTGTCTGAGTGTTTCGATTTCGGAACAATGAGACATCTCGATATCCTTTTTTTCCTGGATTAGTGCACCGATATTACCCTCATATGTGGCAAGGAGGGTCTTGTGGTCATCGAGTTTCCCTGTAAGCTGCTCGATGTCGTCGGTTTTTTGTGCAAGTAATTTTTTCTTTTCCTCACCTTCGTGGGTTAATGTCGAAATTTTTTGTTCTTTCTGCTGGAGAGTCGCTTTAATAGTATCGATGGCACGGGTCTGCTCGGTAACAGAGTCTTCAAGATGTATTGCAGATTCAGAAAGCGTCTGAAGTTCTGTCTTCATATGCGACAATTCCGATGATTTATTGACCGCAATCTCAAATGACGACAGGAGAAACTCAAGGAGTTTCCGCCGATTGGCAGCAACAACATAGATCCGGTCATCGTGGCTGATCTTGAATTGTGTTTTGACCTGATCAGGAGTCTGCCGCTCAACAGGCGTTCCGAGCATGCTTTCAATAATTGAAAGACAATAAGGAAGATCAAAAGGATGCGGCAGGAAGTTATCCGCATTACAATCCAGGACATGTAACAGGTCCGTGAGCGTGGATGCACTGGTAAGGATAAGAACCGGGATAACCCAGAAGTCATCATCAGCCTTTATCTGACGGCAGACCTCAAATCCCTCCTCATCCAATGTCGTGGTGTCACAGATAAGGAGGTTCGGTTTTCCTGTTCTGATTGTCTCAAGAAGGTATGTGCCGTCGGTAAAGAGGGTAACCCGGTATCCCTTTTTCTCCAGGTGCTCCGTAAACAGCGGGACAACTGTTTCACTTACACTTAAAACGAAAATATCAATGACACTTTCGTTTCCATCTGACGGGGGGTCATTCATCGCAATCTCTCTTACTCGATTAAAAACTCAATAAATAATATACCTGTATATATGATCTTGTATACTCAATAATAGCACTTCTGGTCAAAGAGACCATACCAGTGCTTTTCGGCTGAAAAAAACGGCAGTTTTTCGATCCGATCACGTAGTAATTGCCCAAGGTGTTTTTTTAAAAGGGAATAACCAAAAATATTAGACAATCAGATGTCTCGAAATGATCCGGAAAATTATTCATATCCCCCCTGGAGACGTCTTCCCCTGTCACCAGGACGCCTCCCCTGTTTGTGATTGTTCCGATTCACCCGTTCTTTGCACACCAACTGAATTTTCCTCCGATTAAGTGGAAGTGCTCCTCCAACCCATGAGTGATCTCTCGTGATTATCCAGTTGTGAGGATTCCTCCAGAGCCGAACTATCAGTCTTTAAATATGATCGATAGAATCAATGATGCAGGGTGTAAAAAAACAGTTCTTTTCCTGGTTTTAAAAAAAATGTATTCCGGATCTCGATCATTACACCAGGGGACTTGGCTGCTTGTCGCCAAGAGCCGGGAGCCGGGTGGATTTAACCAGCACCGGTTCCCTTG
>Ga0209777_10003712_pt1 | contig 18697 bp, 26 predicted proteins | sample FrelakmetHBP12HB_FD_187147 | JGI IMG/M metagenome (GOLD analysis project Ga0209777, IMG submission 187147) | Freshwater lake sediment microbial communities from the University of Notre Dame, USA, for methane emissions studies -HBP12 HB (SPAdes)... | ecosystem: Environmental > Aquatic >...
TTTAGATTTAGATTTGTAGGTGGAGGTAGGAGGAGGTAGAAGTAGGAGGAGCGACCTATGGATATGTTAGTGTGGCTAGGTCGCTGGAAAAATACTACTTAGTAGGAGTAGGTCGCTGGGGTTAATACTTAGCTATCCCAGCAATTAATAAAGCACTTATAGATATAATCGAAAAGACTAAAGCTATTATTAGTAGTTTTCTTTCTACGTTATCATTAATCATCTTATTTACTCAAAGTAAAGGTTTGGTGATAGCATAAAAACATTAAGGTTAAATGATATAGATATAATTCTGCATCCCTATCTTCTTCTAAAGCTATTGTAGGTAACAAAAAAATTCTTTTATTATCTTTCTCGAAAAAGACATTAAATCGCCATGCCTGTGGTTGTTGTACTGCTTCTTTCATTGTATTTCCTTGTGTGAAACTTGAAATAAATAACAATTACTTACTTAACAAATTTCTAGCTTAGTTTATCTCTCTATTAATGTAGTTAGGTCGCTGGTATAAATCCTAAGACTATTATAACCTATAACCTAAATGAAAGGGAATTATTATGCTAATTATATCCTAAGAACTAAAAAGTTCTTGTTTTTATTTTATATTACTGTATACTTATTCTTAAGCGTTACGGAGGACAACCCCTAATTCTTAATTTAATTTAACTTATCTTATTGGAAACTAAAATGACTACTCAAACTACTGAACAAGCTAGCCGCGTTAAAAGAATATCTATTTCTACTATATTACCTACAACTGAAAGTGCTTTAGGTACTATTACTATTAATGTAGTTGGTGCAGCTAAATCTATTATCTTTTCATATCATGTCCCTGCTAATCTTTCTGATCTTTTATTAAAAGCTATTGAAGCTGGTTTTGTTTCTCGTTTTATCTTAGTAGCTTCAGGAATTAAAGAAGCAGAAGCTATTGTAACTAAAGTAGAAGCAGAAGTAGAATTATTATCTGCTGGTACTTTTACTCTTAAGGGTGCTGCTACTAAAACTGTATTCGCTGATATTATCTATGCTTATGGTTTAAGTGAATTAGCTAATGTTGCTGATCTAACAATTGCATCAGCTTACCAAGCTAAATGGGATGCTTTAACTAAAGAAGAAAAACAAACTTTACGTTCTAGTTCTAAAGTTAAAAGACAACTTAACAATATTGAAAATGCTAGATTAGATGCTGAAGAAGCTGCACAAGCTAAAGCAGACTTAGCAGTAGCTATTGCTGCTGAATAAATAGAAGTTAGGCTAGTAGCTTAAGAACTACTAGCCTTATTCTTTACTCTTCGAAACTATCTCTAGGAATATAAGGGTTATTAAAATCTAATCTAGTTTCCTCAAAATTACCTATATTTTTATATAAATCTAGGTCTTCTTCTTGTGGTTCAGAGTAATCAATACTATCAAAATCATCATCATCAAACATATATCACCTATCAAAGTTTATTTTTAAGATACCAAGGAAGAATAAGTTCTACTCTTGCCCGTGTAATCATAACATAAAGTAAACAAACTAAATCTTCTTTATCCCACATTTCTTCTACTATACTATCCATAAAGTATTTCTTTGAGTTCTTTTTTATAGGTAAGAAATCATCACCTATAATTACTCTATCATATTCTAAACCCTTACTAGCATGTCCAGTTGATATTACTACTGCTGCTTTCTTCGGGTTATCTACAATAACACTATCTAACGCTTCTCTTATATCTTTAATACTACCAAACTTAGATAACTCTCTACCTAATTTAATATACCTATCTAATTCTTCTGAATGTTGAAGTGCATCATCTAGGGTTTTCTTATTAATAATATTAATAAAGTCTTTATTAGGCCAATAAGGAGCTTTATTAGCCCTACAACTAGCAATATGAATTAACTTACTGTAAACATCCTTCATGTTGATTGAAACATAGACTTTTATAGTAGTCCCAATAAAAGGAAGTAATTGTTCTACTACACCAGCATTTGAACGACAAAGATAGGCTATTGTTTCTATTGTTTCTTTAGTAGAACTACCAGTTAAGACCATATCACTACCACCATTAGCTAAAACTTTATTAGCTTGTTCTGCAATAGTAGAATTAAATCTAAAGCTTTCTGTTAGTTTACCTATATAACATTGTCTAAAGTTATCCATAGCTTTACCAGCACCACGCCATGAATATAGTTGTTGCATAGGGTCGCCAACCATTACTTGTTGTAGTTGTGTTTGGCGACTAAAGATACTTTCAGTTACAGGGTTAGAATCTTGGGCTTCATCTAAGACTATACTATCAATCTTAACTTTAAGATAAGTAGTTTTATCTATAAAGATATCTACTTTATACTCATGTAAGTCAAAGATTTTAAGGTAAACATCATGCGTTATCTTAGACTTATGCCCGCTATCTACTAGAAGTTCCCAATATAATCTAACACTTTTAGATACTTGTTCTAATTGTACTGGGTTCAACTCATGATTAGTATAGTTAGAAGAGTTTTTACTTATATAAAAGTAATAAGGTAATCGCTTAAGACTAAATTCCTCTATATTTCTTGAGTCACTCCGACAAAACAAAGTTACCATATCAAGGATGGTTCTTCTAACTACAACTAAATCTTCTCTTTTGATAATCTTCTCTAAGCCTAAACCAGCTAGATCATTAAAGTTAAGATAAGAACCTAGTTTATCTTTCATACCTTTGTTTACTATTTGTTTATAAGCTAGGCTATGAACAGTAGAATAAAAAATATTAGTTGGTCGATCTGGATGCTCGTTACTTTCTTTAGCATTAGCAGAGTTAAAACAGAGAACTAGAAAGTTCTTTTCTGGTAGTTCTCTAGCCATATAACGTAAGCTTGATGACTTCCCCGTCCCCGCGCCAGCTACTATCTTTATACGTTTCTGGGTTTGTACAAGGTTTAAGTTATATACTTGTTCTTTCGTTGGGTTAAACATTTAATGCCCTTACATACTCTTTAAACTCTAGTTCATGTAGTTGTTCTAATAGTTGAACTCGATATGAAGAAGCTACCCTTAGAGTATCTTCAACTCTTTTTAAGTCATCTAAGATAGCTTGCTTACGGTGTTGTTCTTTACTTAAGGGTTTTTCAGTCATAGTTTATATCCATAGGCAGCTATTACAAAGATAATAAAAGATACTATTGCTATTACATAAGCATAAAATAAGGTATCTATTATTGTAGTTATTATTTCTCTAATTTTCATACTCTTACCTTAGATAAGGTGGAAGGGGATGCCGTAACTACTTGCTTTACTTTGACTAATAACATCATCTTGAGCAAGGGAGTCTACAAAGTTATTATATTCTTCACAACGCATAGGAATATCTTTAAATGGGCTACATGTATTTTGGAACTCTTGTTCTTTCAATCTTATAAATGGCAGTATATCTTGTACAAAAATAGCATCTACTTCTTTCTTAGTTAGTTTTTTCATAGAATACCTGCAATATAGAAACCAAAAATAAAACCAATAATACAAACTAATACTACATCTACGTAAAAATCATTCATAAAGCCACCACCAATTTTCTACTTTGTTTATTGAATCTGAAGTTAGCTTCTAAGATACCTTTAGACTTAAGATCATTAACTTGATTTATATTTAGATAACCGTAAGGACTATTAAAGTCTAATCCTTTATACCAATCGATAAGAAGTTCTTGTTTACTTTTGTAATCCCTACCGTACGCTGGTACTAAATCTATTTGATTAAACATATTATTTCCCTTGTAAGAGTTTCTTTACTTCTTCATAAGAATGGTTAATAGTGTAAGTATACATATCTGAACCTTCACTTACATCTAAATGACATACAGTATCAGTATATGGTGTTATTCCTATTATATAGGCCAAACCAAATATCTTTCTATATATCTCTGGGCTACCTACACTACTCTTAATTTCTAATTCTATAAATCTACACATATTATATCCTAATAGTTTGACTTGGTTTCTCTGGATTAGCTATCCATACATTCATCTCAAAACCTTGAAACGCTACATGTACTTCTAAACTATCTTCATACAGATAAACTATATCTTCCATGTATTTAGCTCTATCTACTTCTATTCTTATAATAGAGGACTTTCTTATAGCGTAATCTTCCCAACGATCTGTCATGGTTTGCCCCAAAATTCTTCTACTGTTAGTTTAATAATATGGTTAATGTGAAACCAGAAGTCGCAGAAGTCTAAATGGTATAAACTAGATTTAATTCTATAAGGTGAACCTAGTTTCCATTTATCTTCACTTTCTATCTTCTCTAACCAATCATATATTTCTTGTTCTTTACCAGCGGCCTCATAAAAGAAAGTTCTAATAGCTATCTTTAATGCTTTGGTTTCTACTTCTTGTTTAGTCACTGTCATTATCATCACCATAGTAGTAGTCTACCCATACTAATTCACCTTCTTTAAAAGCTTTAGCTAATCTAATAACATCTTCCATAGAAGTATAAAGTTCACTTTCTCTATCTAAAGAAGATAGTATTACTTGTAAATTTAATAAGTCTTCTTGAATCATACTATTTCTCCTTCTACTACGTCATAGTGAATATACTCTTTCTTAAAATAAGCTAGATGTAAGCTAGTTGTTTTACTATAGCGTTGGTCTGTTAGTTCCCATAAACCATTTGATCTATTATACTTTCCTACCTTAGTTAGATAAGATACTAAATAGGTTTCTATCCCTAAATCAACTAGGAATAGTTGCTTACCTCCCAGTTGTTCTACGTTTATTAAGGGGATATTAAAGTGAAGTGATACTTCTCTTCTAGTTGTCATCAGTTTGCTCCAGTCCAAGTAATTCTAGTTCTAAAACTACTACTATCAGTAATATTACCTCTAGCAAAGTTCTTAGATGGTTGCGCCCAACTAGCAGCTTTAAGTATATCCCCAGCCTTGAACTTCTTGTCATCTTCTTTCAGTATGAAGCTATGAACAGAAGTACCAGAAATAACTTTAATATACTTGTTACCTTCCAAAGTTCTTAAGCCTAATCTAAAGTCTTCTATTCTTTTTTCAGCCGCACCCATAGAATCATTAGCGTTTCTATGAGTAAAACCTTTATAATCTTGAAAGATATAAGTTAAATACTTTGCTACCGCTTCTTCTTTAATACTTCTATTAGAATCAAGCATTTGTTTTCTTTCTTGTAGTTCTTTGAAACCGTCATTTTCTAAATTCATTTTATTTCCTTTAAAGGTATAAGTTTAATACTTTTCTTAGTTATTCTTTTTCTTCCTACCCAGTAATTACGCTCAAAAGGAGTATCAGGAACTATAAGTCCTGTATCTTTACAACCTATTAAAACTCTTAGTAAGCTCACTGTATTATCATTGCTACAAACCATAGAACTACTACTATAGAAGCTATGATTGTTAGTGCTACTATTAGTTTAAATATATCTTTGAATAGGTTCATATTAATCTTCCTCAGAATAAAAGGCTGTTACTAGAACTATAACGCCTACTATACTAAAGAAACCTATTGGTTCTTTTATAGCTATAAAAGAGAGTACAGTTATAAGAACTAAAACTATTATAGTCCTCCAAATAGCTCTAAACAGATACTTTGGTTTCATATCAACGCCCCAAACTCACTACAACGAAAAGCATTAACTTGTTTCTTCTCTTTAACTTCAACTTCCCAACAAGCTTCTTCTATTTTTTCCATAAAATGTGCTTCTACTAATTCAGATAACATCCACTTCTGTTTGTCAGAAACAGACCAATTACCAGAACCTTGAGTATCCCAACTCCATAAGTCCCATACACTTCTAACTTCTATCCGATATACTTCTACTTGCTTCGGTTCTTCTGGCTCGAAGTAAGTTTGGGCGAAGTAAGTTGTTATACGATAATCTACTTCTACTTCTAAACACTCGATATACTTAGGGTAACAAAGTAGTTTTTCTACCCCTAACATACATCCATCTTCTTGACTTACATCAACGGTAAAGCTAAAAGTCTTTAAATTCTTTAGGTTCATATTGTTTTCTCAATGTTTAAGTTAGTAAACGGTTTTAAACTATCTTTCCAGTAGAACTCACCATTCAAAGGTTGTAGTTTAGAACCTAAACCAGCTTTATAAAGTTCTTCTGTTGATCTTTTAGAAGTTCCACGCCAAGTAGAATATAGTTCCCCTTCTACTAAGTAACAGAACTCTAAATCTTTCCACAAGAGTTCTCTATTAGTTTGAACACAACCATAGATATAACCTTGCATAAATTTAGTAAATTTACTTCTACCTTTAGGACTCTTAACCCTCATAGGGATCATGATATCTCTAAGAACCATAAGATTAAGTTCATCGGCTGTTGGTTTTGTTATTCTAGCAGAAGTAAACAGAGAGTTAACCATGCTAACTACTTGGCTAATGCTTATATCCTTAGATATAGATGGTTCTTGTTCTTTAGTTTTCATAATAATTCCTCTAGTATATCTAAGTCAGTTAATAGGTCTTTTAACTCTTGGTTAGGTAACATAAACTCACCTTTAAGAGATATTTCTTCTTGTAGGTTAAGGATACTTTCTTTTAGTTCTTCTACTTTTTCTTCTATCTGTTCTTTAAGATACCAACCTTCATCAGTACCTTTAATATCAAGTGCTAATCTAATACAATCTTCTTTAGGAGCATAGCGAGTATCTCCATCTATTTCTATTGCTAGTTCATGTACTTCTTCTATGTAGTACCATTCATCATCTATAGATACTAAGTTTTCCCAAAGATAGTAGTCACCGTTTCTATCTTCTCCTACTACATCCCCTGCACAGACTAGCGGAATAGTTTCATTAGTATCAGAAGTAGTAATACAATTTTCATTATGATAGAATTCACCATTATAGTCAGTATAATGATCCCTAATACAATAATTACAGATCATCATGTCACTAATATAATAAGCATCATCTTCTTGTACTCTATCACCACAATGTCCACAATTACAACTGCTATCATACATGTAACCATTAGTACTATCACCTCTACCGTATGAACCATATCTAGTAATTTTAAAGTAATCACCACAATCTTCTAAAGTAGAAAGTCCATCTAAGTAAGGGCAAACAAAACCTTGACTACCTTCTATTTTATCAATAGTAATACCTTCAAGATTGCCACGAACAAAACCTTCTCTAACTACTAAAGCAGTCATTTGAAAGTCTTTAATATAGTTGTGATCTATATAACATCTTACATAAACACTTTCTTCTTCTTCATTGTTACGCCAAGCTACTAAAGTCCTACCTATTAAGATAGTGGTAGTTGCGTTTACTTTGCGCCAAACTGTTAGTAGTTCTAAATTCTTATCATGTTCATATACTTCTACACATTCCATGTTAGTCATACAACTTACGCTAGTAGAACCAAAAGCATAGAGATTATGCCTATAAACTTCTTTATAATCATCTTGACTATACTTAATAGTAAACTGACTTAGATCACCGTTAATCTCTTTATACTCTTCAACAAGTTCTTTTACTTCTTTATCTGGTAAAGCTAATGTAGCTAACAGTTTACCAATCTTTACTTTCGAAGTATGTCTGCCATTAGACACTTGTATAAAAGGAGGTTCTAAAGCTTCTACTGTTACTCTAATCCTTTCAGCTTGTAAAGGATACTTTAGGTCAAGTGCTAAGTTAAGTTTGTTTTCTATTTTATTATTTAGTATAAACATAGTAGTATATAAAATAAGTTATTATAATAATAGTTTCTTTAAGGCTTGTTAAGTAACTAACCAGCTAACCAACTAACCCACTAACTAGCCTACGATTCATATAATACAGGATAATTCAAAATATGTCAAGCTCTTTCGATAAATAAGCTGTTTTATTTTATCCTGTAATTTATTAGCTATTGGCCTGTTATTCTATGGCCTGTTATAGCCTAGCCTATGCCACAACCTTATAAACAAATTAGCAAGCAATAGGCGTTAAAATATAGCCTATATATAAGGAATAAAACACAAGCTTAAGCTAATAAAATAAAAATAAATCCCAAACAGCTTGACATTTTTTGAAAAATCATGGATAATAAGCAGCCTAGACACAAGAAACATGTAAATATAACAAGTCTGGGATTATTAAAGGTGTTTTTATGTTAGAAGAACAAGTAGAAAAAATGCTTTTAGCTAATAGTATTACCTTTAGCAAAACAGCAAGCAATACGTATAAGATACTTAATGGTTATACAACTAATATTATGTTATACGGTTCTAAACTAACCTTACTTATACAGTTAGAGGGAACAAACAAGGTAATGAAGAAAGAAACTCCAACAACAATTATTAAAACTATTAAGCATGGGTTTAACGATGCTAAACAATGACCAACTAAAAGCACTAAGCTTTATAAAGACATGGTATAAGTCAAGAAGCTTAGTTATGGTACTAGATGGTGCTGGCGGTACTGGTAAAACATTCCTTGTTGATACGGTACTAAAAGAACTTAACGTAAACTCTTTAATCTTAGCTCCTACTCATGAAGCTCTTAAGCAACTTAAAGATAAAGTTGTTGGTGACTATGTTTATAAGACTTGTCATAGTGCTTTAGGTATGAGTCCTGTTAATACTACTAAAGGTTTAGTATTTGAACAGCGAGGTGATCTTACTAAGCGATTTGAAGAAGTACAACTTATCATCATAGATGAATGTAGTCAGCTTAGTAAAGACTTTGTAGAACACTTCTTAGATATTGGTATTAAGACTTTATATATAGGCCATAAAAGTCAGTTACCAGAAGTTGATCCTAAGAGAAAACAGTTTAATAAATGTGTTAGTGATGTTTTTACTAGGGGTTTACCGACTATTACTTTAACTCAACCTATGAGAAACATAGGTAACTTATGGGACTTTAATAACAAGTTAGAGGAAGCTATTTACCTAAATAGTTATGTTGTTCCTGATACTTTCGATATAAGAAAGAAAGAACTAACAGCTTTACTTAACTGTGAAAGAGGTAAAAATAATCTTCAAACTGGAAAGACAAAGTTAGTTTGTTGGTCGAATACAGCAGTAGATAAGTACAATCAAGAGATTAGAGTAATACTTTATGGCCTAGAAGCTAAACTTAATAAGTTTCTACCTAAAGATAAACTAATCTTAATTAAGCCGATGACGGTTATACAGAACCTAGACTATTATGATTCTAGTCTATTACTTTTAAAAATAAATAGAGAGAATATAGAACTCTTTACTAATAGTAAAGCAGAAGTTCTCTATGTTAAACAAGTAGTTATTAATCTTAACCATAAGTTGCATATCCCTTGTTATGAACTAATTGTTCTTTGTGAGGGTGAAACAATAGCTTTATATGTACCAGTAGAAGAAAAAGCTTTAGAAACAATAGAAACATTCTATAAGCATATTGCTTGGAATAAGAGTGGTAAAGATAAAGATAAAGCTTATAAAGAGATGTACTTTATCTTAAGTTGCTTTGCAGTAGTAAAGCACTTTTATGCTGCAACAAGTTATAGGTTACAAGGTTCAACTGTAGACAATATAGTAGTAATTAATAGTGACATTGCTAAATGTCCGAATAGAGTAGAACAAGCAAAACATAGATATGTTGCTTGTAGTCGGGCTAAAAATAACCTTTATTATTATCGTGGAATTTAAAATGAAATTAGAAGTCGGTAAAACTTATAAAGACGGTATTGGTGGTAGTTCTTTAATCTCTTCAAGGGATGATGCTTGTATAATTAATAACTATCCTCTTAATAGTACTTATACTGATGCAAATGGTATAGTTTCCATTAGAGCTTATACTGAAGAAGGTATCTTTAATCTTTCCCTGCTTGATAGTAGCTTGAATCTAATTGTAGAAGAAGAAGAAGAAGAAGTAGTAGAAGAAGAAGATACTAGCTTTAACACAATAGAAGAACTATTTATTTGGTTAGCTGGTGGTAATAAAGTTAATAGGGCTAATAGTGTAAATGATACTAGCTCTGTTTGCAACTTAGAAAACTTTCCTATATCCCCTGCTAGTGTCTTTTTAAGTGACTGGGTTAAGTATACTGTACCAGTAGTATCTCATTGGTATGAACTAATACCAATTCAAGGTATTATCTGCTGGATATGGGATCAGGATATTAAGATAAGAACTATAGCTCTAGTAGAAACTTATTACTCTGCTTTTGATTATCCTTTTAGAGTAGGTAGGTATGGCTATACTAATGCAATACCTTTAACAGAAGAAGAACTATTAGAAAGGTTTAGTGAGGATTGCTAATGATTATTACTAATAGAAAGAGGGAAGGTTATCTAATAGAGTTAGAGACTAGCTTTGATGCTCTAGCTCTAGCACTTAGAGGTAGAAAAGCTAATCTTATAGATATAAAAGATTCTATAATAGCTAGAAAGTTTATTACAGCAGCAGCTTTAACTAAAGCTACAAATGAAAGAAGTATGATTAATGTATTTGATCTAAAACTAGCACTAGAAAATATTAAAGAAGTCTTAAAGAAAATTGAGGGATTAAACTAATGGCTATTAGCTTCGCCCCAAAGAAGATAGAAGTAGGTATCGAAACTCCTACTTTAGATGATGTTTATAATCATGGTTTTAGTCCAATAGAAGTAGAAGCTATAGAGAAAAGTTACTTTGAATTATTTAAACGTGACCTAGCTCTTGAACCTACTACTTTAGATGAGTTCAAAACTATTCTTATTCCTTGGTTACGTATCCATAGAACTAAAGCTTTTAACTTATTCCCTGATAAACCTGAGAAGGTTAAGCGTGTACCGAAAGAGAAAGTAGTAAAAGTTAAGAAAGAAAAAGTAGTAAAAGAAAAAGTAGTTAGAGGTAAACCAAAGAACTTATTTGAAGCCGTAGTAAATTTAGAAGAAGAAACAGAAGAAGATATTTGTGGCTTACTTCACTTTAAACAAGTAACAGGTAAAACTTTAACAGAAGAAGAAGTACAACGGTTAGAAGCTTTTAGGAGTTTGCAAGAATGATGGATTCACTTTTCCCTATCAATTTTAGTAACAGTATGCTTTCTGGGCTATCCTGTGAATTAAGGTGGTATCGGTCTAATTGCCAGAAGCTTTCTTTTGAGAAGAAGAATAGTGATCTTATAGCTGGCGGACATTTTGCTAAAGGTTGTGAGATTATTAGAAGAAGTTACTTTAATGAAGGTCTATCAGTAGAAGAAGCTATTGAACTAGGTATTATTTCTATCCTAGAAGGCGAAGATACTGGTGATATGTTAAAGTCTAATGATCGAATGGCTCAATGTTTAGAGAAGTATTTTAAACGATTCCCATTAGATAATACTTTACAACCTTGCCGCCTTGTAGATAATAGTTACGCTATTGAATACGACTTTGAGTTTGACTTAGGTTTACCCCATCCTGAACTATCTGGAGTTAATCTAAAGTATAAAGGTAAGCTTGATATGCTTGCTGAAAGAGAAATATCAAAAGGTGTCTATCACATAGTAGTAGTAGACGAGAAGACAACTAAAACAGTAAGTAGGGTTAATGGAACGAAAAGTAAAAGCCATCCTAATGGTATTCCTGATCTCGATAAAGAGACTAATAGTTATCGGACAGATTCGCAGCTACTTGGTTATCATTGGGCTGCTAGGCAACTTGGAATTAAGACTCAGGAAGGGTTAATTAGAAAAGTACCTATTTTAACACAACATGAAGATGCGTTCGAACTAATAGTACCAGTGACACAGTACCAGATAGATATGTGGTATGAGACTATGATTAATACTGTTAGTAGTTTACTTGCTAAGTATAACCAACTAAAGAAACATAATGCTTTACCCTATCAATACTTTCTACCAGTTTTAAATGGTTATGGTTGTACTAACTTTGGTGAAAGATGTAGATATATGGAAGGTTGCTTAACTAAGCATGGGGAAAACATACTTGAAAGTACATTTCAACAAACAGTTTGGGATAGTGCTAAACAAGAAAGTATAACTTTGAAACAATATAAAGAGGAACGAGGGTTATAATGGCTGAAGCAAATAAAGCAATAGTACAACATGCAAAAGTAGAAAAAGTACCTTATAGAAGTGTAAGAAGAAAGATAGTTCTATATGGTTTAGCTTGCATACAAAAAGATGCAAAAGTAGATTATGTAGTATATGACGTAAATGGTAAAGCCCAGAATACTAAAGGAGGTACTATTGAGAATCTATATAATAGATTCAAAAGTATACCTGTGAATGGTAAAGGTTACTATCAAAGACAAGAGACTAAAGAATCTACTTTTAGTATAAAGTCTTTTCTTCCTAATGGACTTATAGTAACTTCTAAAATAGAGGATGTTATTTACTCAGGAATGAAAGAAGTATTTGAAGTAGTGACTGAACTAGGTAACACTGTTAAAGCGACAGCAGACCATAGTTTCTTTAGACCAGATGGTACTTATACTACTTTAGATAGCTTAGTTGTAGGTGATTATATAACTGTGAGAGGTAGGCGTAAAGTTGAGTCAAGAGTAACCAGAAAGAATAAAGAACTTCTTGTTAAGTACCATAAAAATGCGCCTAGAAAAGTAGTTAATGGTTGTCTATATTATAGAGTAGTAGAATATCGCTTTCTATTTGAAGCTACTATGAATGGTTTCTCTTTTGACGAGTATAGAACTATACTTAATACAGAGAAAAAAGAAGTAATAGATTCTTTATACTCTATTCCTGTTGATTTTGAGATACATCATATAGATGGAGACCATACCAATAATACTATAGAGAACCTACAACTACTAACTAGAGAAGCGCATAGAAAGTTACACGATAAACTTAGTTCTAGCAGAACTAATAACTGGTGGATGTTACCAGCTAAGATTATTTCTATAACTTCTAAAGGACAAGATCATGTCTATGATATAACTTGTAGTGAAGATACACCGAACTTTATAGCTAATGGTATAGGTGTACATAACTGCTCAGGTAAGAGTTCTGCTATAGCCACCTTATTCGGACTACTAGAATCAAGACCTACTCAAAGGGTAGTATATGTAGTAACAGATCGTAATGCTATCTCTGGTTTAGAGTGGGGATTACAACACTATAATGTACAACTTAAAGAAGGACAACTTTATACTTCTATCATTGAGAGGAAGAAAGTTGGTAACAAGAAGTCTTTTGGTAACGAAGTAGATGCTTTAACTAAATTCCAGAAGCAAAGTAGTAGTGCAGCTCAGAGTAATGATGCTAGTAACATGGGGAAAGATAAGTACAACTATTATATTGATGTACTTAATGGTATGAACAACTTCAAAGGTATTGATTATGTTACTGGAGAAGAAGTAGTACTTGGGGATGTTGGGGATTTAACAGAAGAAGATATACTTGTGATTGATGGATTAACACCAATTACAGTATCACTTTGGGAATTAATTAAGGGTGATCGAATCATCCCAACGATAGCAGATTATGGTACGATTCAAAGTAGGTTAAATACTTTAACATATAACTTGATGCAGTTACCCTGTTCTGTTATACTACTAGCCCACGCTGACAGGATTAAAGATGACGTAGAAAATATTGAGAAGATGCGTATTGCTTTAAGTGCTGGTGTGGCGTTAGCAAGTAGTTATTGTTCAAGTTGGGATGATGTGATTTATGCTTACAGTGATGCAACTGGTAAGTATTGGGCGGGTAAGAAAATGGGTGTAGAAGTAGCTTGCCGAAACTACCCTGAACAAGATAAACTTCCACCTCGGTTCGACCTATATAACTTCTTTAAGAAGGATGGTATCGGTACTGATGGTAAAGGTTTAGAAAAGTATCAAGTAGTAAAGAAGTAGAACAAACAAACAAATAACTTTAATTAAATTAACCAAACTGGAAATAATATTATGACAAGAAGATCATTTGCAACACCAACTTCATCTTTAGCTACTTCTATTCCTTTATTAGATAAAGGTGTTTATTCAGGTGTTATTACTGGAGCTGCTGCTTCTGGTAAAGAGGACAAACAATACTTTAAAGTAGTAAAAGATCGTACATGGAATAAAGACGTAGTTAATGAAGAAACAGGTAAAGCTGGTAGTTGGGTAGACAACTTAGATAAAGCTGGTTTACCCTTGTATAAGATTGAAGGTGCTATTTACTTCGGTGCTACTCTTACAAGTAAGAAAGCTATTACTACTTTGCAACAAGATGAACCAAGAGTATTTGGCGGTCAGATCAAGTTAGTCTTTAGTCAAGAAACTTTAGCCTTAGATGATAAATCTAAAGATAATGTCCCTTATGCTAACTTACTACAAGTAGCTGGTCTATCTGATGTAGACTTTGAATCACAAGTAGACTTTGACTACGATGAAGAAATAGAAGTACCAGAAGAAATGGCTCATGTTGATAATATCGTTGATATGCTTAACTCTGTAATTTACCAAAGAAGTTTCTTTACCTTAGTAACAGAAGCTTTAAATGGTGTTTATGTTAACGTAAGTGTTCTACGTCAACCTAAATATAATGATAAAACCCAAGAGGAAAACATCATTGATACTGGTAGATTCAATTCTTTCTGCGGTGTTACAGCTTATACTGAAGGTGACGAACAAGACTTAGAAGATTAAGTTTAGTTAGTTAATTAGTAATCTGGCACAAGGAAGTGCCTACTCCTAAAGGAAGAATATGATAGAAAGATCAACTAATCTAAGAATAAAAGATGTTATGTTAATTAATGACATCCCAGTAAAAACAGAAATAGATCAAGAAGAAAAGTTTTCTTCTATCTCTAATATGAATCTTGTAACCAGTCTAAGAACAGGAAAAGTAAACAACTATGATCGTACACCTAGTAGCCATAAAGGTATTATTAGTTCCAATATATTTACTAGCTATCTTAGCTACAATAGTTACGCCGATGGTAATTTCGATTTTAAGTTGGACTTCAAGAAACGAAAAGACCTTAACATCATTGATAACAATCTTACGGATAAAGAAGGTAATGTTTACTTCAAGTTGGAAAACCAAAAGGATGTTTACGTTGCAGACAGCTTATGGTCAGAGTTTCAATCTTTACTCGAAGAAATAAGAATAGTACAACCTAAACTAATAATTGTAACTGGTAAATGGAGCTTATTCTTTTTAACAGGTTGTACTTCTCTTGTAACTAATCAAGGTAATGCTAAAGATAAGAAACCTTTAGGCGGCCTGAATAAGTTTAGAAGTAGTATTTTACAAATAAGTGAATGTTGGAATATAAACCATCCTTGTATCTTAGTACCTATATTTCATACAATAAATGCAATGGCTATGCCTGATAAAGTATTTATAATGGAATTAGATATACAGAAACTAGGTTGGATGTACCAGATTATAAAAGAAAAAGGTGTAAGTTACTATATTGTACCTGAAAAACAGTATGTTCTAGGTACAACTAAGGAAATATGTTTAGAGTATCTAGCTAAACTACTAATAAGAATTGAGGAGAAACCTACTTTAGTTTCTCTCGATGTTGAAACTATGTTCCATTCTATTATAGATTGTATAACTATAACGGATAGCATAGATTTTGGTATGACTATACCCTTTGCTCATAAAGGTAACGCTAACTACTTTAGTTTAGAAGACGAACTAGAAGTAATGATAGCATTAAGAGAAGTTATGCTTCACCCTAACTGTCTTCATGTAGGACAAAACTATCAATATGACTGCCAATACTACTTTAAGTTATGGGGCTTATCTATATCTTCGAGTGAGGATACTATGGTGTTATCTCATACATTATTCAACTATTTACCCAAGAATTTATCGTTTCTTGCTAGTATGTTCTGTGAGCATTTTACTTATTGGAAAGATGATATAACAGCAATACAAGAAACACCTGAAACAAGATGGATTTATTGTGCTAAAGACGGAATATATACCTTAGAAGTTCTACAAGGTCTACAACAAATACTTGAAGCAGAAGATACTAAACTACAATCTCTTTATCGTTTTCAAATAGATAGCCTTTACCCACAACTTATTACAACTATGAATACTGGTTTCTTAGTTGATCGTAAGAGAAAAGAAGAACTCTATGTATTCTTTCTAGCCTTGATGGAAGATATAAAAGTTAAGATAAATGATTGTCTAGGTATGCAATTTAATATTAATTCTAGTCAACAGAAGAAGAAAGTATTTAGTGACTTACTTGGTATTACTCTTATAACTAAGAAAGGTAGTGAGACTTGTGACGCTCAAGCTACTTTAACTTATATAGAAGAAAATCCATTATATAAACCATTTCTTACTTTACTACTTGAATATGCCAGCTTAAAAGTTACTACTACTACTTTTTTAGGTATGAAACTTGATGCTGATAATAGAGCTAGAACACAATATGGTTTAACTAATACTGGCCGATTAAATAGTAAGAAGAATGTTTGGGGTTGTCTACCTATAGATAAAGCTCAAGCACTTACCCCTACTGGTTGGGTATATATAAAAGAAGAACCAGAAGTTATAGCTCAATATAATTCTGATGGTTCTATACAATTTGTACCAGCTACATGGGGAATCTTTCCTTATGAAGGGGATATGTATTATACAACTCAAAATAGTATAGCGGGTTTATTTACTCCAGGACATAGACTAATATATAAAGATACTTCTTCTAGTTCTTTAAAAGAAGTAGCTACTATGGATTATAAATCTATACCATTTACTACTAAAGTCCCTATCTCAGGTTTATATCAATCTGAAAAAGCTAGTGTATCTCTACAATGGTTACAAATACAAGTAATGCTTTCTGCTGATGGTAGTAGGGATTGTAAAGCTAACTGGGTAGTTAATGTTAAGAAGCAAAGAAAGATAGATAGATTTCTTTTGATTACTGAAGGGTTATCTATCGTAGATAGATTATCTAGTAAAGGTTATTTTACGAAAGCTTTAGCTGATGAAGGGTATACAAAGGAATTTCCTTTATTTATACTTCATTTACCTTTAGCACATAGGATAGCTTTCATAAAAGAAGTAGCTTTCTGGGATAGTCATATAAGAGATAACCATTATATCTATTATACAACTATAGAAGCTAACGCAATTTTACTGCAAACTATTTGTCATCTTAGTGGTTATAGTGCTAAGTTATCTTCTTCACCTGAGAAGATAAATAGTAGATCAGGAACTCTATGTAAAGAATGTTTTAGGGTTACTGTTTCTAGCAAGGTAGATAAGTGTTTACGTAGAGATAAATGGGAAACAATAGCTTATTCAGGTATTGTTGGCTGTCCTACTGTACCTAGTTCTATGTGGTTAACAAGATATGATAATGAAATTCATGTAACAGGAAATACAGGAGGTAACATACAAAATATACCTGAGAAGGGTAAGATTAACCTTAAGTTTGCTTTACAAGTATTAGATGAAGCTATAGAAGATGATGCAGAAGTTAACCCACTATATGATGAATTTAATGTAGAAGGTAGTATTAGACTACCAAACGTAAAGAAAATATTTCTTCCAGATGAAGGGAATGAAATAGCAGATGGTGACTTTAGTGGTGCTGATATTATGATAGTAGCAGCCGATTCTGATTGTAAGTGGTTGTTAGACTTCTTTGCTAATCCTAAAGGAAAAGTATATCGTTATATTGCCAACGAGTTTCTTCAAAGAGAAATTACTGATACAGAGTATAAGATATACAAGGGGGTATTTCATGGCTGTGTAACAGGAGAGCATGAAGTATTAACTAAACAAGGTTGGGTTAGGGTAGATGAATATAACGAAGAAGTAGAACTTGCTGTTTGGAATAAAGATACTAAAGATATTTTCTTCGAGATTCCTAGCTACTTTAATAGAGATTTTGTAGAGAAAGAAGAGGACTTATATTCTATCGAAGGTAGTTCTTTTAGTTTCCTAGGTACACAAGATCATAAGTTTCCTTTTATGTTGTCATCAGGAAAGATAGATAAAGTAGAAGCAGTTAACCTAAATAAGACAGCAAGAATACCTTATAGTGGTAATTATGTTGGTACTTCTTTAAGTTTACCTCAAGACTTTATAAGATTGATCGTAGCCTTACAAGCTGATGGTACTATTAAATATACTGATATAAAAGGAGTAAGTACTTATGCTTGGAGATTTGTAAAAGAAAGAAAGATAACTAGACTAATTAAGATTCTTACCAATCTAGGAATACCTTTTACTAAAAATACTTATCAAGAAACAGAAACTAAACTGGTAACTAATATAGAAATTAAAGGTTACTTAGAAGACAGATTCAAGAAACTTGACTGGTATATTTTAGATTATAGTGAGGAAAATTTAGTTACTTTTGTAAATGAACTAAAGTATTGGGATGGTAATATTAGAAGTTTTAATGGTGTTAGGGAATCATTCTTTACTACAGATAAACTTACTAACGAGATAGTACAAACAGTTACACATTTAGTAGGTAAAGGTAGTAAAGTTATAACTAAGTTAAGAGATGAAACTAGGAAGACATTATATGAAGTTTCTTCTAATAATAGAACTTATTATAGAGTCGAGAATGGTACTCGTGGCTTAGTTAAACATGAAGGTACTAATGTATATTGCCCGACAACTTCTACAGGTTACTTTATGTGTAGAAGAAACGGTCATATATATGTAAGTGGTAATAGCAACTACGGAATGGGTATAGATAAACTAGCTAAAATGGCTGGTATACCTTTTAACTTAGCTAAACAATTACAAGAGTTCTACTTCTATCTCAATCCAGAAGTAAAAGTCTGGCAAGATAACGTG
>Ga0209777_10003713_pt1 | contig 18687 bp, 15 predicted proteins | sample FrelakmetHBP12HB_FD_187147 | JGI IMG/M metagenome (GOLD analysis project Ga0209777, IMG submission 187147) | Freshwater lake sediment microbial communities from the University of Notre Dame, USA, for methane emissions studies -HBP12 HB (SPAdes)... | ecosystem: Environmental > Aquatic >...
GACCAACTCGGGATCTCTGTTCCTCCCGCAAACGCCGGAAGCGTTTACTTTTGACCTTGACGGAAACCAGACCAGCGACGGCCGCTGGACCAACACGTGGGATTCAGAAAACAGGCTTATCGCCATGGAGACACGCGCTGACCTGTCCACAAACATCCCGCGCCAGAAAATTATTTGTCAGTATGATTCCCGGGGGCACCGGGTCAGTAAGGTGGTGAGCAATTTCACCGGCGGCATCTGGGTCGAGGTCAGCAATCTCCGGTTTATTTACGACGGCTGGAACCTTCTCGCCGAGATCGGGGCAGACGGCTCGGCCGTCCGCTCTTATGTCTGGGGGCTCGATCTTTCCGGTTCCATGCAGGGCGCCGGCGGCGTAGGCGGATTGCTCGCCGTGAACGGCGGGGCTAATGGTACGCATTTTGTCACTAGCGATGGCAATGGCAACGTGGTCGGCCTGTTCAAATCCAACGATTGCGCTGTCACCGCCACCTTTGAATATGATCCCTTCGGCAATACGCTGAGGGCCACCGGCCCGATGGCAAATGATTTTCCGCTCCGTTTCAGCACAAAGTTTCATGATGATGAAACCGGACTAATTTATTATCCCTTCAGATATTATAATGGAGTCTGTTGGCTCACTAGGGATCCAATTGAGGAAGCTGGTTGTATTAATCTGATTTCCTTCGTAGGCAATAATGCAATATCCTATATTGATTTTATCGGCTTAGACAGGAAGACGGTGAAATTTGAATTTGAGCGTGAGTTTTGGACTAATCCCGCCGAGCCAAAATCTGCTATACCGGTTACAAAACCAGAAGATATTGAAAAGCAAATTGATCTAATAATTGGTAAGAGCAACCAGCTCTATTCGGCAAAGGGTGAAGACCCGTGTAACTGTATAGAAATGGCTGTTATAAGTTCACATGGAGCCGGGGCTGGCAATGTTTATGTTGGCGCTAATTTCTTGTCCAGTGAAGAGCAAATATCTGATGAGGTTAAACTTAAGCTGTTAAAAATGAAGAGCCGCACGATGGTGGAGCATGAGCGCGCTAAGATGACTTTGAAAAGGCTTGCTAACGCAATGTGCAAGGACAAAGCTGCACTCTTTATTTTACAATGCGAAGCAGGACACGGGACGGAAGGCGACGCTCTGGGTAAACAATTAAAGAATATATTTGGGAACAAAACAACAATTGTATTATTCGAAGGTGACTGTGGTTTTAGCAAAATCACGGGGAACCCGATTGGCGCGGGAGGCTTGTTGAGTTCACTTAATACGAAGGTCTTCTAAAATATGAAGATTACTATATTAATCTTGTTAATTATTATCTTGGTATTATCTTTGCATATAATTTTGTCAAAATCAGTGCTAGTTCATGAAAATAATTATGAGAGAATGGCTAAGGCAAAGCTGAGCGAGTTGGTATCTGACTTTGACGTATTGGCAACTTCATCGGGAACGCCTCGGTACAATATAAATGATTTTATTGCTTCGTTACTAGTTGGAAGAAGTAAGGATGCATTATATTTTAATGCAAAGCAGTGCAAAGTTCCTTTACAAATTACCGAATATTTCGATGGATACTGCAAGGGGAGGCTGTCAAAGGGAGAGATCAGGCCATTAATTTTCATACCCTTCATCATAACAAATGATAATGGTGCGGCTATCTTTTCATTAATGTCAGATATGAGCATCAGCAATATTATGCCGCGATCGAAAAGCATTACGGAGTTCATTAAGGCCAACAATCCCTAAATAACTTCTGCAAACCGTTCCGCAGTTGTGGGGCGATGGGCTCGTGATATGTTCATATCCAAGGCAAAAAATCATTCTACACAAGGGGATTTACACAACGCTGACGATACATGCCGACGACTTTACCTGACCATCATGACGCACCGCAGTTGAATGTCCCCTACCATGATCTCGTACTGCCCCGGCTCAACTGCATAGTTCTTGGCCGTTTGATCCCAGCACGCAAGATCGGAAACCGCTAAGGATACCGTCACGGTCTTCCGCGCCCCCTTCGGTATCGTCACCCGTTGGATCGCCTTGAGCTGCTTCAACGGTCGGATTACCTTGGAGTCGGTCTGCCGTACATACACCTGCACTACCTCGTCGCCGTCGCGTGAACCGGTGTTAGCCACATCGATAGTGCTCTCAATCGTATCGTTGGTCTGGACCGTCAGGACTGCCGTGCCACCTTCCGCGGTTGCCGGCCCGATGCCCTGTGCCCGACTACGAATCTTAAAGTTGCTGTACTGGAAGGTCGTGTAGCTGAGTCCATGCCCAAAAGGGTACAGAGGCGCGTCCTTCAAGTACATGTACGTGCGGCCCTTGGTCAGGTCATACTCGTCCACCGGCCTCAACTGCTCAGTGCCCTTGTAGAACGTCAGTGGCAGGCGCCCAGAGGGGTTGACGTCACCGAAGAGCACGTCAGCTATGGCATTGCCGCCCTGTTCACCCGGATACCAGGCTTGCAGGATGGCCAGCGCGTTGGTGGCCAGCCAGTTCACGGCCAGCGGCCCGCCGCTTTCGAGCACGACTACCACACGCGGATTTTCAGCTACCAATTTGCGAATGAACTCCTCCTGATCCAGGGGCAGGTTCAGGGTGGCCCGGTCTCGCGCTTCACCCTCGTAGTCCCGGCTCAGCCCCAGAACCGCCACTACCAGATCGGCGGCATGGATGGCCTCCAGATGATTGGTGAGCGCGTTGTCCTTCGTCCAGGGGACATGCTGCACGGCGAAGTCCTTACCGGCCCGCGCCTGAATGCCTTGCAACGGAGATACAGGCGGATTGGCCGGCTCGCCGGAATAGCCGCCAAACTGACATACGGCCGCGTTTGGCCCGGCCACCACGATCTTCTTGACCTTGGCCGGATCAATCGGCAGCAATGGCGCCGGTCCCACGGCGTCGTTCTTCAGCAGAACCATGCTCTGCTGGGCGACCTCCCGCGCCAGCGCCACATACTGGGCACAGCCGTTGACCTCGGGCTTGATCTTGGAGAAAGGCACGCGCTCCGGCGGATCGAACATGCCCAGCTTGAACCGAGCCGTCAGAATGCGCGTCACCGATTGATCCAAGGCGGCCTTCGATACCAGCCCTTCGTTGACGGCCGCGTCGAGGTAGGGGCGCCCGCCGGTGTCCATATCAATGCCGCTGTTCACGGCCAGCGCGATGGCTTCCTCTAGCCGCCTGACGACGTGGTAGGACTGGTACAGGTGCTTGATGGCGCCGCAGTCGCTGACCACAAAACCCTTGAAGCCCCACTCGTTCCGCAGCACATCCGTCAGCAGCCATTTGTTGGCGCAGCAGGGCACCCCGTTGATCGCGTTGAAGGCACCCATGATGGATTCTGCCTTGCCCTCGATGACGCAGGCGCGGAATCCCAGCAGCTCGTAATCCCGCCAATACCGCTCCTCGGCCGCGGCATTGGAACCGAAACGGTCGCCTTCCTTGTTGTTGCCGGCAAAATGCTTCGGCGTGGCCACCACCTTCAGGTATTTCGGATCATCGCCCTGAAGCCCTTTGACGAAGGCGACGCCTATCCTGGCCGTCAGGTATGGATCTTCACCGTAGGTTTCCTCTGTACGGCCCCAGCGCGGATCGCGCGCCAGGTTGACCACAGGACTCCAGAAGGTGAGCAGGCCACTGTAATTGCCGATCACCTTGCCGCCGGTTTCATTGTACTTAGCCCGCGCTTCGTCTGAGATGGCTGCCGCTACCCGCTGAACCAGTTCTGGATTCCACGTGGCCGCCATACCAATCGCCTGCGGGAAGACCGTGGCCTTGCCAGGTCGTACGACGCCATGCAGGGCCTCGTTGCCCAGATGGTACGCCTTGATGCCCAACCGGGCGATCTCCGGCTGCAAGAAGTACATCAGGGCGATTTTCTCCTTGGTGTCGAGCCGCGAGACCATGTCGGCTACGCGCTGCTCAATGGGCAGGTCGGGGTTCCAGCAGGGCAGGCTCGTATAAGGCGTTTCTGGGCTGTCTGCGGCTAGGATTTTTGACATCGCTAAGCCGATAAATGCGGCGACAACAATTTGCCTGACGTTCATCGCCCCCCCCTTTTTTTTCAGATAATTGCCCGGACCAGCTCACCCTGGCGTCCCGCACAAGCACGCCGCGATTATCGCCCGGCTGTTGAGAAGGTCAAGCATCTTGGGACATCGGAGGTGAGCTTGGAACCGTAAAACTCCAACTTCACCGAGGAATCCAGATTGAATGGTCGCCGTCGTTTCGTCCGCAGAAATTCTGGTGACAAAATCTGCCGTGAGTAGGCGTACCAAATTCTCAGCCGGGGTGCGGGGCTTTAGTCACGCCACGTTGGCAATTATTTCTTCCAGTCGCCCCATATCCCGCTTTAGAGTGGCGGGGGTGACGGCATGGATGATTTCCAGCACCTCGGTTTTCCAAGTCGTCTCAGCCACCCCGTTCATTAACAATTTCGGCATGGCGTTTTGAAGCGCTGTCTTGAATTGCTCCCGGCCTGGCCGAAAATAGTGCTTCAAAACAACGTCGGTTGTGGCGTGGCCGGTGACGCGGCAGACCAATTCCATGGGCACGCCGGCAGAGAGGGCGAGCGTAATCCATGTTGTGCGGAAACTGTGCCAGCCCTTCAAGCTGCCGCGCCGGATACGTGGGGCATCGGCGTTTGGCTCTGCCATTGTGCTACCCCGGATGATGGCGGGGAGCGCGGGCCGCCTGATGATTTGCGAACCGACCATTTTTTCCACATCGGCCAGCCGGGTTGATACCAGCCCGCGTGCAATCTGCATCTGTTCCGCAATCTGCGGGACGTTTTCGCCGGACATATACCGATTCAAGATTTCCTTCATGCGTTCACGGCGTTTCTCGGTCATGTCTACCCTTCGCAGGGCGGCCAAACCACGACGGAGGGTTGTCACCGGCGGCAGTATCGGCAGGCTGGCCCGGCCTTCCTCGGCCTTCCGAACGCGCTTGGCGGTCTCGGCATCAATGAATCCGGCTCGTTGCAAGACCTGGCGCAAGCGGCGATCAATGGTGTCGGGGCTTGTGGCAAGAAGTTTGGCAGCTTCCGGGAAAACGTAGTCGGTCGGGGCCGGCTTGGCCTTGCCCATCGCGGTGATAAGGGTATCGCGCAGTAGTGGCAGGATGGGGATTTCTACCGTCTCACCGGTTTTGCTGGTCTTGACGGTGATGAAGCCTTTCTTCAAATCCACGTTGCGCCATTGCAAGCGCGCAACATCGCTGCGGCGCATGGCCGTACACACGGCTGTCACGATCAAGCTGCGGATGAACGGATCGTCCTCAGCGGCGATGAGCACATCCTTCAATTCATCCGGACTGAACGGCTCGCGGTGGATTGTGTTCTCATCACGCGCCGGGGCGGTTTTCAAAAAATCTCGATAGGCGCCTGCGTATGGTTCAAGGTTGCGGATTAGTCCGCGCAACAAGACAAGCTCGGTGTTGTAGGTCTTGGCCGATATGCTCTTCCCCTCGCGGTGTTCAAAAAACTTTCGGACGTGGTCGCCCTGTACTGCTCCCAGTTCTTTGATCTCTGGCGCATTGTCCCGCATATAATCAACAAAGCGTTGAATTACGCGGCGGCAATTATCGGCGTGGAAAGCTTTGGTGCTTTTCTTCCGCGGCTTCCATTGTTGTGCCAGCGTCGCCAGCGCCACGGTCTCAACCTTTTGCCCGTAGCGGTGACGGTGAATACGTTGGACAAGCTGTTCCCGGTCCGCTTCGGATTTTTCGCTCTCGACGATCTGCCGCAACTGCTCAAGCGCAGCTTGCCGGGATGCCTCAAAAATGTCGTCGCCCCGGTCACCAACTTTGCAGGTTTCTGGCGGCACTCCCTGCCAACGTGCCAGCGTGACAACGTGGCGTTTTGTGTTCACCTCGTAAACGCCAAACCATGTGGGCCGCAAACCGCCATCTACATACCGCTTCAGGTCTAGTCGCATTGTCGGCTCCTTTCTGTTACACAGGGCGACAATAAGCGTTCGTATCGCCAGACGCAATCAAAAACGCACACAAATTCCGCACACAATGATATTAATTATAACTATTCTTGATATATTGTTAATACTATTATTCATTTCTTATTAATTCGGGACCAAGAGGTCGTAGGTTCAAATCCTATCGCCCCGACCATCCTTCGATTCCACACGGGAGTTTCCGCCGGCGACAAGTCTATCGCGGAACAGCTATTGCCGAGGGCGAACAATGAGAAGCATTCCCCCGGGCCGTGTGGGCGTGGCGCAGCACCTCATTCGCGGCCGCAACTGCAGGAGCCAAAGCCGCATTCGGCATATCGGAAACGCACAGCCGGGTTGCTCAAGAGCCGCTCGGTGGCGGCCGGATCGGACATCGCATGGCCCAGGAGTTCCATCCACATATTGACCGCATCGGCCGCCGCCCCGGGGCCGGATGAAGTCGCCAGTGAGATCAACTGGCCTTCCACCTCGCCCAGAACACCGCCGATGCCGCAACTCGCGATGCAGCCGGAGGCGATTTCCACCCGCGTTTTATCCAGCTTCTTCAGGATGTCCGCCGGTATCCGGACTTGGAAGCGCTCCAATTCAGTGCACCAGGCTGCCAGCACCGACCAGCGCAGACCGAAGCGCTCCAGCACGGAAATTTCCGTCTGGATGCGGGCTTTTTTGTCATCAGCGATTTCCATGTCCGTTCTCCTTCCGGCGCACAGTCTTGGCAGGCACAGCGCACCAACATCAAGTTTTAGCATACACGATTATTCCCCGCACGCAAGCGTTCCCGGCTCAGTAGCGGGTCAGTGACGCGGTGGTCGCGGCTCGCCGGAGTCTCGCCCTCCATCGGCGACACCGGCGTTTGCAGCGGATCTGGAGGGCGAGCGTCCACGCGAGCCGTGCCATCCCGAAAAAGACCATCCCGCAACTGCCCCATGACCCTGTTCACGCCAGTTCCCGAAGCCGGTCCCGGACGATCCGGAAGATCTCTTCGTAGCGCGCCTGCACCGGTGGCGTAAACGATTCGCCGAACGCCCGGTCCTCGACGATTTCCACGGCCACGATGCGGATGTCGTCCGGGATGTCGAGCTCCAGTTGCCGGCCCAGTTCCAAGGCGTTCAGGAAGGAAATGTCGTGGATGTTGGAAAGGTGCAGCGTGGTTTTGAAATCCTGCGGTGTCAAGAAATGGATATCGCCAGGCGTGCCGCCCGCGGTCTTGATGGCGTCAATGAAAACCACCTGGCGGTACCCCGTCATCCGTTCGACGAGATCCAAACCGCCCAGACTGGCGGTTTCGTACTGGATCCGGTCCGACGGGCATTCCCGCGCCAAGCGTTGCACGAGTCGGGGGCCGATGCCATCATCCGTGAGGATATCATTGCCCACGCCCAACACCAGTACGGTTTTTTTCAATATGGCTCTCGCTGGCCGGAGGCGGCGTGTCGTTCCACGGGGAGGAACCTTCCAGCGCCGGAAGGTCGGCGGTCTCAATCCCGGGCGATGGTCTGAAGTTCCCGGCCCGACGCGTCCCGCAGCACCACCTGCAAAGGCATGTGGCCGGGCAGGCTGTGCGTGGCGCAGGAGAAACACGGGTCGTAGGCGCGGAAGGCCATTTCGATCATGTTCAGGATGCCCTGGTCCACGACCGCGCCTTTCTTGATCAGGCCCTGGGCCGCCTTCTTGATGGACATGGCGATGGCCGCGTGGTTGTTGGTGGTGCCCACGAGGATGTTGGCCTTGGTGACCATGCCGTTGGCATCGGTCCAGTAATGGTGCGTGAGCGTGCCGCGCTGCGCCTCGACCGTGCCCACGCCCTCGCTGGGTGTCTTGTCGAGCTTGGCCCGCAGGTTCGTGCCGGTGATCTCCGGGTCCTTGGCCAGCGCCAGACAGTGTTCGGCCGCGTAGATCAGTTCCACCAGCCGCGCCCAGTGCATGGCCAGGGTGTTGTGGACCGGCTTGCCGCCCAGGGTGCTGTACATGCGCTCGTATTCTTCTTGCGCCAGGGGCGTGGCCATGCCGTCGGCCGCGTTCAGACGCGACAGCGGCGTGGCGTGGTATACGCCGGAATCCTGGCCTTCCACGAAGCCCTTCCAGCCGATCTTCTTGAGGTACGGGAACTTGAGGTAGCTCCACGGCTCCACCCGTTCCTCCACGAACTCGCGGTAGTCCTGGGGCGCATATTTATAAAGTTGCCGGCCCTGGGTGTCCACCACGCGCACTTTCCCGTCGTAGAAATTCACCTTGTTCTGGGCGTCCACCAGGCCCATGGAATGGATCTTGAGCGCATAGGGCCCGTTCACGATGAGGTCCACGTACTGCTGATTGGCGAGGACCACGTCGTTGAAGATCTTCATGGTGAATTTGGCGAACTCCACGAAGCCCTCGGCCTTCTTCTGAATGTCCTGGCGCTGCTCCTCGGTGAGGCCCTTGCGCACGCCGCCAGGGATGTTCATAACCACATGGGTCTGGTGGCCGCCCAGCAAAGCCTGGATTTCCTGGGCCAGCCGGCGCTGGCGGATGACCTCGGTGCCGATTTCCTTACCCACCTTGGCGATCACGCCCAGGATATTGCGCTCGGCCGGGTTGGCTGCGGGGCCCACCACAAAATCAGGGGCGGCCAGCGCGTAGAAATGGGCGGTGTGGCTGTGCACGAAATGGGCCATGTAGAAAAGCTCCCGGAGCTTCCTGGCCGTGGGCGGGGGCGTCACGCCGAACACGGCGTCGGCGGCCTTGCCGGCGGCCATGTGATGGCAACCCGGGCACACGCCGCAAATCTTGCTCACGATGGCGGACACCTCCTCCATCGGGCGGCCTTCGCAGAACTTCTCGAAGCCGCGCAGCTCCGGGACCTGGAAATAAACATTGCCGACCTCACCGTCGTCGTTCAGGAAAATTTCGATCTTACCGTGTCCTTCCAGCCGGGTGATCGGATCAATAGTGATACGCGTCATTCCATTTTCCTCCTCAAAAGGGATGCCGGCACGCTGCAGCGATAGAAGGTCCCGGCCGGGTCCACAATCTGGCCGACGATGGCGGCCGCTTCCGCGGGTTCGGTGGCGTCAATCATGGTGGCCAGCGCCGACATCATCTTGGCGCCGGGATCGGGCGAGGCTGATGGCGGCCCATAGCATCCGCGGCAGGGCGCATTGCCCTTGATGCAGCGCGCCCCGCACCCGCCCCGGGTGGCCAGGCCCATGCAAATCACACCCTGTTCCACGAAGCAGGTCTGGCCGTCGTCCTGAATTTCGTAGGGCCGGAAGAATTTCTTGACCAGTTTTTCCGCGGACTTCTTGCGTTCGCACTCGTCGCACAGTCCCTTTTCGTTGGCGCCCACCACCGAACCCTTGGGCGGCAGTGGCGCGCCCGTGGCGATGGCCATGAACACTTCCACCAGCCGCTCGCTCTGGGGCGGACAGCCCGGCAGGTAATAGTCCACGTCCACCACCTGGTCCAGTGTGCGCACATCGTTGAATAAAACCGGGAGTTCCAGCTCGCCTTCGGGCATCTGCACCTGCGGCTGGGGAAGCACGTGGTCCGGGTTCACCGTGGATTCGCTCTCGAAATAGACACGTCGGAGCAACTCCTCTTTGGTAGATAAGTTCGCCAACCCCGGAATGCCGCCCAGGTGGGCGCAGGATCCGTAGGCCACCAGGAGCTTGCTCTTCTGTCGCAGCAGTTTGGCCATGTGCTCGTTTTCGCTGTTGCGCACCGCGCCGTTGAACAGGGTGACGTCAATGGAGGCGTCGGGCATGGCTTTCACGTCCTGGTATTTGATGTCCAGCACGAGGGGCCAGAACACCAGGTCCGCGGCCGCCACCACGTCAAAGAGTTTCTCATGGACGTCCAGCACCGACACGCAGCACCCGCCGCAGGCAGCGCCCCAGTAAACAGCCAGCTTCAGTTTCGGTTTTTGTTCGTTTGCCATGGTTTCCACCCGTTCTGCGGCCTCATGCCAATGTTTCCACGACCTGGCGGATCCGGCTGGGCCCCAAGGCCTTGACGGTCTCCGTCATGCTGTTGACTACCTCCGCGAACCGGCGCCCCTCCGAGGCGCTCACCCACTCCAGGCGGAGGCGGTCCTTGGGAATGCCCATCTGTTCGATGTACTTCTGGAGCAGGAGGAACCGCCGCAGGCACTTGTAGTTGCCCGTGTGGTAGTGGCAGTCGCCGGGATGGCACCCGCAGATGAGCACACCGTCGGCCCCTTTCCGCAGGGCCTCGAGCACAAAGGTGGGATCCACGCGTCCCGAACACATCACGCGGATCACGCGGATATTGGCGGCGTATTTCATGCGGGACGTGCCGGCCAAATCCGCCCCGGTATAAGAACACCAGTTGCACAGGAAGGCGATGATGTTCGGCTCGAAACTCATGCGACCACCTCGTTTTCAAAGGTCATAATGCCCTCGATTTGCGAAAGAATCTGCTGGTCCGTGAAGTGCCGGCAGCGGATGGCGCCGGTGGGGCAAGCCGCGCCGCAGGTGCCGCAGCTCTTGCAGAGAATGTCGTTCACGAACGAAACCTTCTTATCGGGCAGGAAGCTGATGGCGTTGTACGGGCACACCTTCACGCAGGTCTGGCAGCCGCAGCAGAGTTCCTCGTTCACCACCGCCGTCGTGACCTCCACGTTCACCGAGGCCGTCTTGATGGTGGCCAGGATGCGCGCCGCCGCGGCCTTCGCCTGGCTGACGGCGTCCGGAATGTCCTTGGGACTCTGGCAGTTCCCCGCGATGTACACGCCGTCCGTCGTGGTGGCCACCGGGTCCAGCTTGGGGTGCTTCTCGATGAAGAAGTCGTTGCCGCACCGGCTCACACCCACCGCGTGCGCCACGTCCTTGGAATCCGGATGGGCTTCCATGCCCACCATGAGCACCACCAGGTCGGCGGGCACCTCCACCTCCTCGCCGGACAGCAGTTCCTTGAACTCCAGCGACAGGTTGGCCGGCTCGCCGCCCGCCGGGCGGATGCGCGGAAGGCCGTCGTGCTGGTCGAACATCAGGAACATCACGCCGCGGCGCGAGGTCCGGGCGTAGAACTCCTCGCAGCCCTTCCCCATGGCGCGCATGTCGGCGTAAATCTGGAACACCTCGGCGGCGGGCAGGGCCGACCGGATCTGGTTGGCATACTTGAGGGCCGTCATGCAGCAGGTGCGCGAGCAGTAGGGATGATACTTGGGATTGCGGCTGCCTACGCAGTGAATGATGGCCACGCGGCGGGGCGCCTGGCCCGCCCGGGTCACGATGTTGCCTTGGAGCAGCATCTGCTCGAACGCAATGGACGTGATGACATCGGGGATCCGGCCGTAGCCGTATTCCGGAATCACGCCGGGATCGAACGGCCGCAGGCCCGTGGCCACCACGATGTTGCCGAACAGCAATTTTTCGCCGTTGAGGGTGGTTTCGAAATTGCCCACGTACCCGAAGATTTCATTGATTTTACAGTTCTGGAACACCCGGATGTGGGCGTGCGCCAGCACGCGCTGGATCATCGGAGCGATCAATTGCCGGGCGCTGTTCATGAGCGGGAAGGTCTGATCCACCCCGGCCACCTGTCCGCCCAACTGCGCGCACTTTTCGACCAGAAACACCTGCTTGCCCGCGTCCGCGATTTCCAGGGCCGCGGTCAGGCCCGCGACGCCGCCGCCCATCACCAGGGTGGCGGGATGGATGTCCACCGTGCGCTTGTCCAGGGCGTCATGCTGCGCCACGCGCTTCACGGCCGAAGCGATCAGGGCTTGGGCCTTGTGGGTGGCCTGCGCCCGGTCCTCGTGCACCCAGGAATCCTGCTCACGGATGTTGGCCATCTCGAAGAAGTAGGGGTTCAGCCCGGCCTTTTCCAGCGCCTTGCGGAAGGTGGGTTCGTGGATGCGCGGCGAGCAGGCTGCCACCACCACCCGGTTCAGCTTCAGTTCCCGGATGTCCTTGACGATCATGTCCTGGCCGGGATCGGAGCACATATACTTGTAATCGCGGGCCACGGCCACTCCCGGAAGTTGGGCGGCCCACTTGGCGACCGCCTCCACATCCACCATCTTGGCGATGTTGGAGCCGCACCAGCAGACATAGACGCCTATTCGTAATTGCTCCATGGCAACCTCGTTGTGTATTTATTTCCCCGACCCAGCAGCGTTTTTCAGGCCGGCGAAATACATCGCCATCGGCCGGTATACGAGATGGGACCATTTGCTGAAGGGCATGCGCAACAACCATGGCACCACGCACATGAGATGCAGCACGTAAGCAACATTGGCCGCCGCCGGCAGGCCGGTTCTATGCAGAACATGCTGCAACACCCCCGTCGCTACGATCAGGCACAATAAAATCACAAAAACCCAGTCGGATCCGTGTGAATGCTGGTACTGTTCCTCCGTCTTTTTCAGCCGGCGGCGCAGGAAATAAATGCAGCCCACCGCAAGGCCCAAGGTGGCCGCATACCCAAACGCGTGCACGAACCAATTGATTTCCGGCCCCGCCTGCAACCAATGGATGAACACCATGACCAGGACCAGCATCGTCACATAGCCCAGCATCAGGCCCAGGTGGATGAACCAGGGCATGCCATACCCGCGGCCCTCGGGGTTTTCGCATTGGCTGTAGCGTTTCTGGCTGAAAAAATGCCAGGGAAACAAATAGAACTTTTGGACATACCGCCACAACGGCACGCGTGCGCCGCCCAGACACAGGCGCCACATGCGAAATACATTGATGGCCAGCATGGAACCAAGGACAGCTCCCAGGCCAAGATCAAAAAAATGAATGAAAGCGCTGGGCAGGAAAGCGCCCGCGCCATCATAAACATGGATGTCGCCGCGCGTAAAACCATACGCGAGGAAAAAGGCGCCGGATAGAATCGCCGCCAGGACCACGGCCAGCACTTCGAGCTTGGTGGACTTGAAAAAAACCCCCGCCGCGCCCGTGAAATCATAGCGCCCGATCAGCCAGCGGCGCAGGGTCATCATGAGTTCGCCGGGCTCGGCGCCGCGGGGGCATTTTTCCGAACATTCCCCGCAGTAATAACAGAGCCAGGGTTCGAGGCTGCCCGCGAGCCGGTCGGTCAGGCCCATCTGCAGGTGCCGGATGACCTTGCGCGGGAAGAGTTCGCCGTTCGCGGTCAGGGGGCATACGGCGGTGCAGTTACCGCAATGGAAACACTCGTTCCAGTCGCCTTTGCCATAATGCCGGAGCTCTTGCGGTAAGTCGGGGTTGACACGGATGCTCATGATTCCGCCTCCACGAGTTGATTGGCCTGCGTTTGAATTTCTCGCAGGGACAGGTCCTTGACGCTGCCCCCGACGGAGCCCCTGACGATGCTCTGCAGCACGCCGGCCGCGGCCGCCGAGGCCTGCGCCACGGTGTCGGGGATGTCCTTGGGGCCCTGGCACAGTCCGGCGATGGTGACGCCGCCCGTAAACGTGCCCACGGGCTCGCCGTCGGCATGGGCTTCCATGAACCAGCCCTCCTCGCTCCGGGAGATCCCCAGCATCCGGGCCAGCGCCTCGCTGTCCTCCCGCGGTTCCAGGCCCACGGCCAGGACCACCATGTCGAATTCCCTTTCGTCCAGGCGATCGCCCAGGATGTCCTCGGTGCGCAGCAGGAGTTTTCCGTTCTGCTCCGCGATCTTGGCGGTCCGGCCCCGCACGATCTTGACGCCTTCCTCCTTGATGCGCTCGTAGAATTCTTCGTAGCCCTTGCCGAAGGCGCGCATGTCAATGTAATACTCCACCACCTCGGCGTCCGGCAGCTTCTCCTTGATGAGGTGGGCCAGCTTCAGCGAATACATGCAGCAGACCTTGGAACAGTACTTGTTGAAGTTCTCGTCGCGGCTGCCCACGCAATGGATCAGGGCCAGGCTCTTGGGCTGCCCGGCGGCGGCTGTAAACACCCAGTTGTCCTTCTTGTCCTTGGACCGGAAATGAATGCCGCCGTCCGTGGGGCCGGAGGCATTCACCAGGCGCTCCAGCTCCAGGGACGTGAGCACGTTGGGAAATTTGCCGTAGCCGAACTGTTCCGCCCGCGCGGCGTCAAAGGGCTTGAAGCCGGTGGCCACCACGATGTTGCCCACGGTGATGTCCACCTCCTCGTCCTTTTCGTCCAGGTTGATGCAATCCGGCACCGGGCACACCTTCGCGCACACGCCGCATTTGCCGTTCTGCACGTAGATGCAACTGGCGGCGTCAATGAGGTACTTGTTGGGCACGGCCTGGGGGAACGGGATGTAGATGGCCTTGCGCAGGGTGGTGCCGGCGTCGAACTCGCTCTTGGCCCTGGCCGGGCACTTTTCCGCGCACATGCCGCAGCCGATGCAGGTGGATAAGTTGACCCGCCGGGCCTTCTTGAGGATTTTCACCGTGTAATGGCCAGGCGTGCCGCTGAGGGCCTTGACTTCGGAATAGGTCATCAGGACGATGCGGGGATTCTGGCCCACCTCCACCATCTTGGGCGTGAGAATGCAGGCCGCGCAGTCCAGCGTCGGGAAGGTCTTGTCGAACATGGCCATGTGGCCGCCGATGGTGCCGGTTTTTTCCACCAGGTACACCGTCTGGCCGCCGCCCGCGATCTCCAGCGCCGCCTGAATGCCGGCAATGCCCGCGCCGATGACCAGGGTGTCGGGATTCACCGGGACCTGCTTCGGCTGCGCGGCCCGTTCGAACGGGACCCCCTTGACGGCGCAATAGACCACCGCCTGCGCCATTTCCAGCCCGGCGTCCGACAGGATTCCCTGCTCCCGGAAACCCGCCAGCACCACCCCGGCCGGGTTCTGCCCGGCTGCGGCCATGGCCCCGGTGAAATAGGCCTTGTCCAGCCCGGGCTGCTCACCCGCCAGCACGATCCGGGTCACGCCCTGCTCATTGATTTTGCGCGCCATCAATTTCACGTCGGACATGGGCAATTCCGCGGCCACCCATACCGCCTTGACGTCCGGCAGACTCTTGGAAAAAAAGACGAGGGGCGCGTCATTAAAATGCGCGGGCGCCGCCCTGGTAAAGATCACCGCCGTGGCCGGTCGTTCACTCATGATCACATCCCTTTCGCTGCATCGACATTCGTAGGGCGGCGCGTACCTGCACAGTTGAGTGCGGCCGCCTAACAGAGTCGCCACGACACGATTATCATAATAAGACTGGGAAGGCAAGCATAGGAATAGAAAAATTGAAGAATTAGTAGAAAAGTGCAACTTCAGCCGTTGTTTTGCCGCCCATTTAATCATGTGATTGCGTGATGCGGTCTTTTTTCATGCGAATATCAATTTTTTGCCCTATTGACTTCGCTACGGGCTACCCTAAAATTTGCCCATGACGCGGCTCCCTTCCTGGATACGGCCGGCCTGGCGTGCGGCGCAGCCCTCGGGCGACGTCCAGCGGCTGCTGGCGGATTTGGATTTGCACACCGTATGCCGCAGCGCGCGCTGCCCGAACCGCGGGGAATGCTGGAACCGCGGCACGGCCACTTTTTTACTGCTGGGCAGCATCTGTACGCGCGCGTGCGCTTTCTGCGGCGTGGACTCCGGCCGGCCCGCGCCGCCGGACGCTGGCGAGCCGCAGCGCGTGGCCGCCGCGGCGCTCCGGCTCCGGCTCCGACACGTCGTGCTCACCAGCGTCACCCGCGACGACCTGCCGGATGGCGGCGCCGCCCACTTTGCGGCGACGATCGCCGCGGTGCGGGCGGCCCTGCCCGCTGCCCAGGTGGAAGTGCTTGTGCCGGACTTTGCCGGTAGCGCCGCCGCCTTGGCAACCGTGCTGGCCGCGCGGCCGGACGTCTTCAATCACAACCTGGAAACCGTGCGCCGACTGCAGCCGGACGTACGGCCGCAGGCCTCCTACGAGGGTTCCCTGGCGGTGCTGCGGCGGGCGGCGGCGGGCCCCCAGCCGCGGCGGGTCAAGTCGGGTTTGATGGCGGGATTGGGCGAGACGGACGCAGAGTTGCTGGAGGCCTGCCGGGATCTGCGGGCGGCCGGCTGCGAGTTGCTGACGCTGGGGCAGTACCTGCCCCCGGCGGCCGGCAAGCGGCCGGTGGCGCGCTTCGTCACCCCGGCGGCGTTTGACCAACTGGCGGCGGCGGCGCGAGGCTTGGGGTTTCGCGGCGTGGCCGCCGGCCCGCTGGTGCGCTCCTCGTACCGGGCGGAGGAGTTGCTGAGCGCATGACGCCTTATTGGACCTATCGCCTGGCGGCTTGGCTCAGCCGACATTTGCCGCGCCTGTTTGCCTACTGGTGCGGGCTGCGTGTAGCCGACCTTTTTTACCTTGGGCACCCGGCCGACCGCCTGGCGATCGGCAACAATCTGCGCCGTATTTTCACGGCGCAGGGCATCACGCCCGCCCCGGCGGCCCTCGACGGTCTCACGCGCAAGACGTACCAACACTTCGGCAAGCACCTGATTGATTTCTTTCGTTTTGCGCGCCTGACGCCTGAGCAGGTCCGCCGCCTGGTCAGCCTGGAGCACGCCGAGTACCTGGCCCAGGCGCAAAGCCACGGCCAGGGCGTGTTGCTGGTCACGGCGCATCTGGGGAACTGGGAACTGGGCGGCGCCGTGATCGCGGCGCTGGGGTATCGCGTGAATGCGGTGGTGTTGCCCGAGCGCGTGGAAAAGGTCAACCGCCTTTTCCAGCAGCAACGGCAGCATCGCGGCATCAATCCGATCCCCCTGGGCCGGTCGCCGTTCGCCATCATGCGCTGCCTGCGCCAGGGCGAAATGGTGGCGTTGCTCGGCGACCGGGACTTCACGCACACCGGCGCGCGCGTGTCCTTCTTCGGACAGCCCGCCCACCTGCCCCGCGGGCCGGCGTGGCTGGCCTTCAAGACCGGCGCGCCGCTCCTGCCCGCCTTCCTGCTGCGCCAGGAGGATGACACCTTTCTTCTCCGCTGCCATCCGCCAATCTACCCCGCGCAGGCCGGCTCGGAGGCAGACATCCAGCGCCAATTGATCGCGGTGATGGAAAAAGAAATTGCTGCAGCGCCTTATCAATGGTTTATTTTCGAAAATTTCTGGCCGCCCGGCAACGCGGCGGAAGCGGATCGGCCGGCGCCGGATGACACGGGGCGCCCGGTTGGGGATTAGGAGAAGGTATCAACCCGCCGCCCAACATATGCGCGATCATCCCGGCCTACCAGGAGGCCGCCACCATCTGCGCCGTGGTTCAGGCCCTCCGCGCCTTGGATCTTCCGGTGGTGGTGGTGGACGATGGCTCCACCGATGCCACCGCGGCCGAGGCGGAGAAGGGCGGCGCTACCGTGCTGCGGCACGCCCGCAACCAGGGCAAGGGGGCGGCGTTGGGCACCGGTTTCAGCCATGCTCGCGGACGTGGCTACGAGGCGGTCATCACCCTGGACGGGGACGGCCAGCACGACCCCGCGGATATTCCGGCGTTCCTGACAGCCTACGGCCGCGGCGGCGCGACGGTGATCGTCGGCAACCGCATGGCGGATACGGGACGGATGCCGCGGGTGCGCCGCGGAACCAACTGGCTCATGAGCTGGCTGCTCAGCCGGCTGATGGGCCAAACCGTGCCCGACACGCAGTGCGGCTTCCGGCTGTACCGCTGCGACGCGTTGCCGGCGCAGCCGCTGTCCTCGGCGCGCTACGCCGCGGAATCGGAAATCCTGCTGGAACTCGCGAACGCGGGCGCCCGCATCGGTGCGGTTCCCGTTCGCACCATCTACTGCGGCGAAACCAGCAAGATCAATCCTGTGATTGACACGTGCCGTTTCTGCGCCATGATGCTCCGCCAACAGTTGCGGCGCAAAAGGAGCTGAAGGCCGATGGAAACATGGATCAAGGATTTTCTGGCGTGGACCGTGGAGGTGGTGAAGCTCTTCGGCTATCCCGGCGTGCTGGTGATGATGACGCTGGAGAGCACGTTTGTGCCCCTGCCCAGCGAACTGGTCATGCCGCAGGCCGGCTATCTGGCCGCGCAGGGCCATATGAATTTTGCGCTGGCCGTGCTGATGGCCGTCATCGGGGGCGTGCTGGGTTCGCTCATCAATTACGGCCTGGCCTTCTGGCTGGGCCGCCCGTTTTTTCTGCGGTTCGGCAAATACGTGCTCTGTCCGCCGCATAAATTCGAGAAGATGGAGAAGTATTTCGCCACACATGGTGAAATCAGCATTTTCACCGGCCGCCTGCTGCTGGGCGTGCGGCACTTCATCTCCTTTCCCGCCGGGCTGGCGCGGATGAACCTCTGGAAATTCTGCACCTATACCGCCATCGGCGCCGGTCTGTGGGCCGCCATCCTCGCCGCCATCGGCTACTTTGTCGGCAACAACCCCGCATTGCTGCATGCCTATTATCGGCAGGCTACGTTGCTGGTCGGCGCAGGCTGCGTGGTGCTGATCGGCGGCTACGTTTATTTCCACCGGCGCCGCCGCCGCGCCGGGACGACGCCCTCGGAACCGGTCGGTTGAACCGCCGGCGGCCTGGCCCCAGGAATTGGAAACGACGCACGCAATTGAACAGTTGGCCTCCGCGGCGCTGGCGGACATCCGGCGCGCCGGGCTGAAAGCGCCGGCGCGCGTGATCTGCGCGGTCGGCGGCCTGGCCCAGGCCGGGGCGCTGGCGCGTGAACTGGCCGGCGGACGGCCGGCGCTGCTGTTGACCTGCAGCGCTCTGTCCGCTCCGACCGGCCCGGCGGCCCGGTTGCGCGCGGACCTGCTCCGGCAAGGTGTCCCGGTGGAACTGCTCGCCGGCCTCGACCATGAGCCGACGAGATCGGAA
>Ga0209777_10003714_pt1 | contig 18681 bp, 11 predicted proteins | sample FrelakmetHBP12HB_FD_187147 | JGI IMG/M metagenome (GOLD analysis project Ga0209777, IMG submission 187147) | Freshwater lake sediment microbial communities from the University of Notre Dame, USA, for methane emissions studies -HBP12 HB (SPAdes)... | ecosystem: Environmental > Aquatic >...
CACAGGTAGCTTTATCATGACATAGATTGGAAGACATGGCGTTGGCCGGGGTGCAAATGGAAACCTAAACCAACAGAACAGGCAGGACGAGAAAGCAATTAAGAGGAGGGCTGGCGAAACTACCCCAGAAGGTCTTAAGATATCCTCCAGAAGCGCGAGGGAAGGAGCTTTTTAGACAGCCTGATATAGGTTGTTGTCGTAAGTCTGTTATTGGCATTGCTCCTGGGGCTCCTCCTGTTATAGAGCACAATTACTGTTGCTCTAGCTCGACCGATAGAGTTTCCTTCTAAGGTAAGCGTGTTGGTGCACGCCTATCGCGTTGTCAGGTCCTTGCTGCATTAAGCCTAGGTTTGCACACAAAGCTTGGTTTTTGAAAAGAGGCTTCTTTATGAGAGCACAGGGCTTTATAAAAATTCCTCATTGTGTAGAGCAAGCCCGGACGTCATGTTTGCTGACAGCAGATTTGATCTTACCTATGATTGGAGGTAAACTGCGCCACAAACATGTTGCAATATTCCACTACTGTAGAATATGGTGGAATAAGTAGAGTAAAGTCAAGTCCGGCTGTCAGGTTCTTGGTTGACGTGTATCCTTGAGCTTCCTATACTATACCGAGACATTAGGCACAAATCTGACTAAAAATCTGTTCCGATGAAGAAAAATCTTATTGCAGTTGTATTCATTGTTATTTTTTTAGCCGTTGCTTTTGCAGTTCTTACCGATTCGATTAGCAAAGGATATTTCTTTGTTGGCATTATCATCGGTATTTTTGCCCTATTGATTGGCGTGGCTTTTTATAGACGTTTCACCAGGAGAATGGGTCGTGGAGGTCGGCGATAGTCTGCTAACCTCTACGACGAGTTCTCAAGTCTGCGCCTGTGCCAGCTGTGTAACGTTAGTATATAACCAATCGTATTAGAGAGTACAAAGGCTTTTCCATACAAATCTTATTATTTAAGATTAGTTTCCCACTGGAGAAGTTTGGGCTAAGATGAAATGCCCCCAATGCCAGTTCGACAATCGCGAAGGGGTTGAATACTGCGAAGGATGCGGCAACAAACTTGAATTGGTTTGTCCCAAGTGCCGCACTGTCTTGTCCCTCGACACCAGATTCTGTGGTCAATGCGGTGAGAAGCTGATACCGACTCAAAATACGACCGAAATGCCGTCAAGTTCATTGCCCAAGGTTCCTCTGTTTGCACAAGGTGCTGTGGCTTTAGGGTCTGTAATGCAACTCATGTCTTTGGCTCTGCCCTGGTATTCAGGCCATATTGTTGATTGGGGCGTCCGAGGGTTACTTGGCATGGCAAACTGGGTCGATCATGAGGACTTAGTGGGACTGGTGCTACCAGTGGTGTTTGTTATAGTTTTCGCCTCATTTAATCTGCTTAGCGTTTTCTGGTCACTGCTGAGAGTAGAGCCAGGAGCAAAGTTCTGGACAAAGTTCTGGATGTATACGGGAATATTGACAATCATTTGTCTTCTGCTTAACTCCATTTACGCGTCGTTATGGTTTTCTAGGCCGTTCGGTTATGATTTTGAATCAGGTTTTGTCCTCGCGCTGGTTGGCACCTTCATAACGCTTGGTGGAGCTGTCTTTGGCATAAGTAGAGCCAAGCGAACGTCATGATTGCACACCTGACTTCTTGCAAGAACTCCTCAAAGAGGTGTGTCATCGATTTAAAGTAAGTGGACGCGGTCAGACATAAATTTCCATAAAGGTACTTGCGTAATCTCAATCCTCTCACTCTGCTCCTCATAATGCCTATGCGCCAGATCTTATCACTATTGACAGCCCCCATTCTCACCAAGCTTACCTCTTGACTCTCTACAGCAACTAGCGCGTCTTGAATTGCTATATCTGCTAATCGTGTGTCTTTGCATCAACGTCTTGACCGTAGAATGCAACCCCAGTTGAACAATTTTCTCCAAGCATACGTAGGCGTCTAGTGCTATGAGCCCAAATCACCAGTAAAATCACATGCTGAATAGAGTCCTATGGCTAAATCTTGAACATCAATCGCCAGAATCCTCCTGATATTTGGGCCTGATTCTTTTGTCTCTGATCTCTTACCCATCAAAATGTATAACTTTAACTGCGCTTTTCGCGCCTTACTTCCAAACTGGGCATAAAACGATCAAACCAGAGTTTCATTATAACTAATCTCATTAGCATTACATGCTCTGGCGCGCCCATCCTTTGCCCCCTCAATAGACGACGCAGAATCCTCTCCCTAAGGACAGAGCCAAATCTTGAAGACCACAATCTCGACTTCTTTATCCTATAATATAACCTGCTCCTTAATCGCGGAGGTGATGACTTGAACTGTAAACAGGATTCAACAAAAGAACCGACCTTGCTCAAATCCAACATCCTGATAAATTCATTGTCTCTGGCATGATCTTGTGTCAGTGTAGTCACCACAAAGTCTTGAATTTTCTTATCGTGTTGGAGTAGCTCTGGCCAGTCGGGCAGGTTGTTCGTTTTAGCGATGGCAAGATTCCCGAGTATAGGGAAAGTGTTTTTAACAGTCTTTATCCAAAGGCTCTTACCGAGCAAGTATTTGAGGGGAAGCCGCAGTATGAAGTCAAGGATATCATTGTCAAGCAGGGGAGTTCTAATCTCTATCCATTTCATTCTATAATAGTTCAGCATTGTGTAAAATCTGGTATAGTCATTGAGTTTGCCACTGGCAGAAACCCTACGAATTTCATCTGAGTACCGCTGTTCCAGCCTTCGGTAGACATCTTCCTTCAACAATCCCTTCAACTGAGCATCGATTCGATCATAGACTATGAGGTCCCTCACATCAAAACAGTGGTCACCTCTGAGCAATACGTCGAAGTTCTCTCTCAATTTCTCGAACAACTTAGAACCGTTGGGGTAGTTTCCTATTTCGTCAACTGTTCCTTCAGTTTCGTAGACCCATTTACTGGCATTGTCTGGCAGCTCCAAGGGATCTAAGTTCAGGAACATATGATCGATATTCAGCTTCTGGCAAATACTTCTTGCTATCACAGCGTCGCTGTCTTTCTTGTCTTTCGTTACGCCCCATGTGGCAGTACTAAGGTGCTCTAGTTTTCCCAAACAACTCTCAAGTATGGTTCGAGAGTCGTAGCCACCACTTAACGGAACGCAAATCTTGTATCCGCCGACTGTTGCACGTTCTACAGCTTGTCTAGCAAGGCGGGATAGCTCTCCAACATAGTAGTCCTCTCCTCTATTGACCGGTTTCGCCTGGAACCTGAATTCCCAGTATCTGTTCTTGGTAATTTCCCCAGTCTTGAGACTTATGCTCATCGCAGTACCAGGTTCTACTACCTTTATATCTTCGAAAAACGTGCAATCCCCTACAAGGTAGCCATTGGTCAGAAAAATTGCTAGAGCTGCTTCATCTAATCTATTGCTGATATCGATATTGGGCAATATTCCCTTGATCTCGGGTGAAAAGTAGAAGGCGCCTGCTGTCTTTGCGTAGTAAAGCGGCCTAGATGCCAGTCGATCCGTCGAAATCACTAGCACGCCCTTCTCGGCATCGTATATAACTGCCAGGAATGAACCATTCAATTTGGAGGCAAATTCTATTCCTTGCCTCTTGTAATTATCCACTATATATTCAAGTTGCGCGTTACTGTGTGTCCTGTCAACGGTATTTGGCAAATAGATTTCCCCTTCAAGAAATGCAAAGAGCTTGTCTGAACTGTTGGAGAACGGCTGCGGATCCCGATTGAAGATATCAAGATGCGCTCTGGCGATAGTGAGATTGGTACCGAAAGATCGCTTCCATATTTTGTAGCGTCCTTCGGGGTCAAGCTTCTTGCACGCCTGCGTTACTATTTTATCCGTATCGTCTGTAGCACCAAAAACGGCGGCACCGATAATCCCTGGCATAGCACTACCCCCTTTTTGCACCGGATACGAGTATTATTGTGACTTATCTCAAATACTCAGACGTCCCCGACCCATGAGTTTATATAGTATCTTACAGATTAGGGGCTTCCCCTTTGATCCAAGGCGTCCCCCTCTCTAATAAATACTGGGATGTACACTGCTATTACCTCAGGGTCAAAACACTTCCAGAAATCTGCAGCAAGCTCATTAGCTGCATCCTCCGCCTTCATTGACCTTAGGTGCACAAGTTACTACGTGTACAGCGTATTATATCATGCTTTTAAATTGTCTCATTCTTGCTGGTTTTGAGCACAACAGTGCTTTGAAGTTTCTCAACAATCGATTGAAATCACATTCTTGGACTTTTTCAACCTATACTCCTGGTCCTAAGAATCATCTTCCTTGAGCTCAAGTCTGCTTCTAGGAGTGTGTCCGAGTAATCAGCGAGTCGAAGCTAGAAACATCTAAAATCTGGGGGCATTTAGCTTCAAGGGAAATATTACTCAGACAGGCTCCTAGGAAATATACTAGCAGCCCATTGTTTCTAACAGATTACAGGAACGTTAAATCTATGCTACGGGGATTGAAAGAGGACGAGCGTGTTTATGCGGCTTCCTTGAACTTGTAGCCTATGTTCCTTTCTGTTCAGACTCCCCGAATGATTTCGGTTAATGACATGGTCGGACATTCGGTGGCAAGGGTATCAATATACAGCCTATGCCACACGGCAAAGCTAAGTAATAGATACAGAGGCATGGTATTATCCTTTGTATTAGACATGTGTTCTCTTATAAGGTCATCAACAGAAGTGAAGTCAAGGATCGCTGTTTGCTTTATCGAAGGACCAAGCACTGTGTCTGCGCTAAGTCCCTTTAGCTTCTCTTTCAACCATCGGCCCATTGGGGGTTCGAACCCCCCCTTCGATTTTAACAGCACCTCCTGGGGAAGCAGTTCACGACCCAGAGTGTTGCGAAGCAAGTATTTCTTTTCTGCATTGCCACGGAGTCGTTGCCACAGATTGCCTCTGACTTTAACCTCAGCAGGCAAGCGGTTCAACTGGTCTACCAGCGCGTTATCGAAGAAGGGTTCACGTACTATTAGAGATAGCCCAGCTGCCACCTTGCCAAACTTGGAAAAGACTCCAAACGATCCTTCAACTATGAAATCATAAACTAACAACCGGTCGAAATCGTCGGTAACATAATCTGGTACCAGCTGTATCTCATCTATCCAGGCGTAACGCTTAGCGCGTGTGTCATCGGAAAAGACCCTATCCGCTCCTTCTGCACAAGATCCGTGCCAGATATAATAACTGCATACTATATCTCTATAGCACTTCTCTAATGGCTCTTGCGCAACCTGGACAAGCTTTTGAGCAGCTCGCAAAGGATAGAATCGTGAATAGCCTGCCTCCAGATTCTTGGCCAAGAGTACCTTCAGCAACTTGTTTCCTGGTAGAGCATGAAAAAGCCGCCTTCTAGCTACCAGCTCATAATATCTGCCACAGAGATGGTCTGGTCCGTCACCTGCTATTACTACGTCTACATATGACTTGGCGAAGCGAGCAAGATGATAAGAGGGAACCGCAGAATGATCCCACAGAGGCTCCTCCTGAGACCAGACGATTTGCGGAAGGGCTTCAAGGGCATCACTAGATTCCAAGACAAGCTCATGGTGGTTGGTTGCAAAGTGATTTGCTACCAGGCGAGAGTAACGCGATTCATCAAAAGCTTGTTCTGTGAATCGTGCTGAAAATGTGGTTAACGGCTTATGCCCCAGTTTATTGGCCATCGCCACATTTAAGCTGCTGTCTAGTCCTCCGCTAAGGAGTAGACCAATAGGTCGATCAGCGATCAATCGCTGTTCCATCGCTGCACAGTAGTATGGCTTAACGGAAGCGATGTCCTTTGCTTTGAGTTTAGGGCCAAATGTAAATGTGTGGACCCGCCTCGTCGACACTGACCTTTGTCTGCATCTCAATACGCAGCCAGGTATGAGTTTTTGCACTCCTTGAAACATGGTGCGTGGAGGCAAAACTCGTCCTATAGTGAAGAACTCAATGAGAGCACCTTCGTGTAGCTGAGGCGAAACTTTGCCGCTAGCCAGTATTGGTCGAATCCCTGAGGCAAACACGAGTGCACTACTTAATGAAGCATAGTAGAGCTGTCTGATACCACCGTACCTGTCCTGAGCCAGGATGACTTCTTGTTCCCGGCGATCCCATATAGCTAGAACGAACAGGCCGTTGAGTTCCTTTATGAACTCTTCACCCTTATCAAGATAGAGGGCTCCTGCCAATTCCGCATCCGAGGTGGATGAGAATGAGTAACCTTTGCGTTCCAATTGATGGCGGAGCTCAAGGCAGTTATGAATCTCACCATTCACAGCGACAAGCAGAGAGCCATCCTTGCTCCATATCGGCTTTGGCGCTTGAATATCAGCGATCAAAGGTAGACGCCGTACGCCGACTCCAAACTGCCCATCGCAGACAAATTTGGCTTCCGGCCGTGAACTCAAAGGTTGTGCCATCAGTTCCAGCGTCTCCTGGGTAACCTTATCGCTAAAATTGAATAGGCCGAATAATCCTTCCATGTTATCTCCTTCTGGTCCCGATACGAAAATCAGTTCGTTTACAGTGAGATGATTTCGCTCTCAGTGTATGGGATTGGAAATCTGCGATGTGCAGTGGATAGTGTACTGGTTCCGAATCATGCACTTGAGTCAATGTTCAGCAACTCTTCGACCATGTTATTGTGCCAGCATTTTTGAGCTTCCAAGGTTGGCGGAGGTCGAAAGCGGCGGTAGCAATCATTTGGCTCCACCCCGACGATCTCCATCTGCCCTATCTCGCCTGCACCAAGTCCCTTTCGGCAGCAATACCACAGATATCCTATGTCAGATACATTAAAACCCATTAGCTGAGCAGCCAGACAATCTGCAGCCACTGGATCGAGGCTTGCAATCGCTACTCCCCATTCGACCTGGTCGCCAGCTTCAGGCCCATCACCATCCATGCCGAGGTAGGCGTCGATTACACTGAGATGCGGGGGAAATGCCTTGGCCAAGAGGTACAGGTTGAGGTTGTGTACGGCATACCCTTGGTGGATTTTACGCTTATCTCCACCCATTTGCATGGAAGCGATATTCCTCATTTGTGAAACCCTCGCTGAGCGTCTCATAAATGAAGGTGTGAGACCATAGCCCTTTTTAACAAGGTTACGCAGGGAGCCGCTAGTACCAGCCTTGACCCGGTAATATAGACTCCCCATTGCCATATTCTTTATGGAGGCAGTGACTATAACTACGTCATGCGTTTTGGGCGGACCAACTGCAATTCGAAAGTCGCTCTGAGCTACTAGTCTTGAAAACCGCACGTTTATGGGTTGAATGGTTGAGTCGTACACTTGCACGGGTACCCACTCACCGTCATTGAGATCGACAAGCTCCACGCCAAATTCTTTCACCAAGTCAAGATATCCAAACCTAGCGTATCCCTCACGAGCAGGCACATTTGTTGACTCTCCAACAATGATTCCCCCTCTGTATCGTTCGCGGAGGAACCGAAGCAAGGCACGCACTGCCTCAACATGTGTAGCAGCTAATTGTTTCTTGGTTGATACGAAGTTCACCTTTATGAAGACACTGGACTTAGCACTGAGGCTAATATCGCTCTCAATTAGCCGTAGTGCCTTCTCAATATTCTCTCTTCGTGTACTGCCCTTGACCAGCGCAACCTTGGACTTCACTCTCGCCCCTCAAGTATAATTGATTGAGTACCAGTTTATGATGATACCATAAGTGAAGAACTAATCATAAATTTAACAGTAAGGTCAGTGCGACACAGCATGTCATAGTTGACTTGCACCAATCCTTGGTATGGCGTCTCATCACGGTGCCGTATGGGTCCCTTCTCTCAAGTACAAGCTCAGTGATAAGTTGGTTCATGGCACAGCGTAATTATTGGTGAAGGCAATCAATATTGCCCTGCCCTGCGTGCTGACAACAAGGCTGGGAAATAAGTCCACGGCCAACCACGCGGTCACGGCAGACATTAAGTCGCGCTACTGCCTCTTAATCATATCATCCTCTGGCTTGATTTCACTGCAGGTTTCCTAACTGAAAATCTGGGCTGGATTATCATATTCACTGCGCTTCCACCCAGAATCCAGCATGTTCTCCTTGTGAGCTTCTCAAATTAGTTTGAGGATTATGCTATTAGGGGACATTCATAATAACCAAATCCTCTGACGGCGCTTAGATGACAGATTTCTGGAACTCGAGAAGTAAAAATGCTTAGTATATTGCAAACGAGAGGGCATGATTCCCAAGAGAGCATCGACATCAGCCAGCGAACGCCGAAAGGAAGATTAGTAGCCCAAAATAATCTGCTCAATTCGCGTTATATCTTGGACATTTACGATGCCATCACCGTTCGCATCAGCGCCTACAGTTGGGGGATCCAGCCCCATTATGATTCTCTCCACCTTAGTTAGATCCAAGCTATTCACAACTCCATCTCCGTTGGCGTCTCCAGGTATAGGCGCTGGTGTTGGCGTAGCGGTGGGCGTAGGTGTCGGCGTGGGCGATGGTGTGGGAGTTGGCGTTGGCGTTAGTGTTGGTGTAGGTGTTGGCGTAGCGGTAGGCGTAGGTGTCGGCTTGGGCGTGGGTGTGGGCGATGGTGTGGGAGTTGGCGTTAGTGTTAGTGTTGGTGTGGGTGTAGGTGTTGGCGTAGGAGTGGGTGTCGCGGTAGGCGTGGACGTCGGGGTAGGGGTAGGTATTTGGCCAGTAGTATAGGAAGCATATATGCTTGCATACCAATCGCCAGCATCGGAGGTACCAAAGCTCGATGGGAAACTCCCGTATGTATAGTTCTTCCAGCAATTTATGCCGGAGGAACCAGTATCATAAGCAATGGTATCTGTACCACTCAACTGCACAGCGAGCCAGTAAGTTCCTGCTGACGAGCTGACTGATATGGGCAAAGTATTCCAGCCAACTTGGGCTGTGGTACTCGCTGTTTGAGCAAGCAAAGTGTTTGGTGCGCCGTTGCTATCAGAGTAAATAGCCATGCGAACTGCGTTGGAACCAGAGTGTGTATAGAGATATACAGACATGGAAACGACATTAGCATCTACAGGCAAAGTAGCTCTATAAGCATCAATAACGCCCTGCTCATAACCCTGCAAGGAATGCACGCTAGTATCGCCAAAATTGCCTGTTGCAGGTGGAGTCGGTGTGGGTCCAGGCGATGGTGTGGGAGTCGGCGTTGGCGTTAGTGTTGGTGTGGGTGTGGATGTAGGCGTAGGCGTTATCGTCGGCGTAGGTGTTGGTGTCGGCGTAGGTGTTGGTGTCGGCGTCGGTGTCGGCGTAGGCGTAGGTGTGTGTGTTGGCGTAGGAGTGGGTGTCGGAGTAGGGGTTGGCCCACCTTCTTGATACTCATACGCACCTATGTCTGGCGCAGTACCGGAATATGGGAATGGCCCAGTGGGATCATTGAATCCCTGTATAATCTTACCAGCATTCCTACAGGGGCTAGTTGCTAGAAGGTGCAAGTCGGCATAATTTGTGGGATTAACAAAACCAGCAGAGGAAGCATTTATACCATGTTGTTCATACTCATGCGAAGCAGTCCAAAGTGCGGCACAGGAGGTATATCCCGTGCTGTTCCAGTTTATAGTCTCACCCGTGTTATAACAGTTATAATCAAGTACGCATGGTGACGACTCGGAATCAATAACTGCCCCGCCTCGGCTGGTCATATCCATAAAGATATTGTTTAAATAGGTCTGGTTAATCCACACTTTTTGTCCACCCGACCATGTGCCATATGCTTGACCGCAGGCCAATACCGTGTTGTTATAAGCAAACACATATCCCCATGATATATCGTAGACACCTGATGCACCGTTACTTCCATTCTTGAAAGCACAGTCATACGCAGCAAATGTCCTCCATATCTCGTTATGAAATATATAGAGAGGGCCAAGCCTAATTTCTGATAAGCTGATAGGACAGTCACCTGTGTTTACTATTTTATTGTCAAAAACCCTGACGTTCACTGCACAAGACTTTAGCTCTATGCCATTGTCCCCACTAACTGCGCTTGCAAGCCCTGCTATAGTTCTTAAATCCATATTGTAGACATCAGAATCACAGTGCATTCCGCCGTAGAAGTCAGCAGTAACAGCATTACCGAAGAAGTCGTTAATCATCGCTACATTGCTTGGGTTTGTATATGTTATATCATGGACAACCCACCCACCCAACGAGTGATCTATTCTGATTGCAGAATATTCCCAGTCTGTGCTTCCAGCAATCGTGGTGAAGAAATTGATATATCGTATGGTACCGTCCTGACAGCTATCAGTTATAGATAGCATAGCTTCATACTGTGCAACGTGGTTAATATTACAATCACCAAGACTACAATTCTCTATCAGGAAGTGGGTACATCCATGTAGTTCAATAGCACCAAGACCGCCACGCTGTATCGTAAAACCCTTGATTCTGAAATAGGAGTGGCTGGTCATATTAAATACGCTGTTTACATCATCTCCAGTTATGGCAACAGCATTAGTACCATAATTGATTATACTGGTGAGATTGCTCCACGATGTACCATCAGGTATAGAAAGATTGACCTCGTTGTATGTCCCCGCCTCAACATAGAGCGTTTGCCCTGCTGTTATATGAGCCAAACCATAAGCTATTGTCAGCCAAGCGTGGGATGAATCTGCTGTCGTTCCATCATGGCTATTGCTGCCCGACTTGGAGACATAGCGGGCAGTCGATCCAACGGGAATAGTCTCATCTCGGGTAGAAACCGTACCAGTAATCGGATTCGTACCACTAACCCCATCTGCATCAGTAAATGTTACCCTGACATCATAGCTCGTGTTCGGTTCAAGACCGACAATACTTGCTCTCCATTGAAGATAGTACGGATTTGAAATAACACCCTGGTCGGTAAAACTAACTGTTGCCCAACGATCTACCACCATTGCCATGCCAGTTTCCCAAGTTGTGCTGTTGCTCAGTTTGTATTGCATCACCGCATTGTTGTTAGCGTTGGTATCGCCACTGAAATTGGCATACACCGAGATGCACCTGAAAGTTGGCACTAAGGTCAAGTTGCCAACCGTGGTGGATGTCGACTGAGCCGAAGCAGAGGGAACGAGAATAGTTAAGATCAGGTAGGCCAACAGCAAGCTTGAAGTAACAGCACGAAGGAGCCGTGGCAAACTGATACTTTTCTTATGAATCCGAATGGCAACAGACACAGCACATCCTACTATAAAAGAGTCGCCATCAACTTTATACTCCCCAAGCTCCAAGACTTCAATAGCCCATTCGTACTTATTCGCTACGAGAGTTGTACCATACTCTCAGTTAGAAGCACTATCGCACAGCCTCGCTAACTGGTTATTCGCAGTCTTTACAATCCGGAGACCGCAGCCCTATGATTTGACCGGAATGACCGTTTGGGTGGCAACTGACCACAGAAGTGTCAATTCACGCCAGCTCTCATCGCGTCAATCCAATTTCACGAAACACGTGTTCAAAGCGTTTCTGCCGTGAATGTCTACATACGACGCTTTGGTACCAGCCAAGAACCTCGGCCTGTGCTTCGGAGTGAATTCCTTTCATCCCGTAACGCGCGGTTTGCGTTCTCAAAACGCGGCGTTAGGTTGTAGGCAAAGAGAGTACCCTCATGCCCAAGGTAGACTAGCGCTTAGTTGTACAAGTCTTTGGACAATACTATAGCTTCGTCTTAGCTTTGGACGATTGGAGCGCCATTTGCCGGACTAAGCACTATTAGTAGATAGGTTACTGCACCATAAGCTGGTCCCTCAGTATAAGATGTGATCAGCCGCACAGAGGATTCGCGAACCTCTGTTCCTTTGTAAGGACAATTTCATTCTATTTATTAACCGAAGGTGTCTACATGTGGTGACTATCAGCTTTCGACCGATCGCAGTTTCCGGTTGACGATGATTCTAATATATTGTTTGCCTCTGTGGTAAGAATCCAAAAAGGGAAGCGGTAACCAGGTCTTGGCGAAGAGAGACATACAGGGTCCTCCTAGACCTCGGAATCCACTTCTAGGGTGAGCTCTTATCGATCTGAAGAGATAGCTACGTGCAGTGTTCATCATACCGCAACTATACGCGTGTCCTGCTAAGCGGTAATACAGTTCAAAATAGGCATTGCATCTTTGCCCTCGGAACAGAGGGCCCAACTCCTTATCATTGAAGATCCTTTCCAGAACAATACTATTGTACTTCTCCATCTCTTCCAACCTCGGTGCAGCAGATATAGAACCAGAATGAACTCTGTATTTGATCAGTGGCTCTGCGATGTAAGCCACAGGGTATAGTTTCGCAATGCTGACATGAAAGGCACGATCCTCAGCCATTTTCATTGTCTCATCAAAACCACCGATTGTATCAAGGCAGCGACGCCTTACCATCGTCGTGACGATGGGTACAGTATAGGTGGTCAGCATCTCCCTGATTATCTCCTTGCCATCTACAATCGAAGAGCGCCGTAAAAAGCTAGATTTGATTAGGCCGAAAATATGCCCCCTTTCATCCATCAAGTAGGCCTGGCCAAAGCTGAAACCTACCTCAGAATGTGAATTCAAGATCTGTGTTCCTTTCTCGAAAGCTGTCTCGAGAAGGACATCATCTGAACCGAGAAAAGTGATATATTCCCCTCGGGCTATTTCAATACCCTTGTTCAAAGCAGATGACACGCCACGGTTGTCTTGGCGGACGTATCTCACCGGGAATGCGGATACTACATCGCGGGTGTTATCAGTTGACCCATCATCGATAACAATGATCTCATAATCTCTAAAGGTCTGGGCGAGAACGCTCTGGATAGTATCAGCGATAAGATGCGCCCGATTATAGCTAGGAATTATTACACTTACCTTTGGCATGTGATCACCTTATGCAATCAACATGTATCCGTGACTCAAGAGTCTCGACTGGAACTACTGTCGTACTGCTTTCATGGCTACAGCGATAAGAGATACATATGTTTTTCTGAATCTCGATGGGAGAGATTCTTCCAGTCGGCCAAACATTTGCAGATCCTGCCGCTGTACCACCCGCATCCCGAGCAGCAAAGCGCCATAAATAAGTAACCCAACTGGTATAGACAGAGCTAGACTGGGTACCGTGCCCAAATGAGTTTGAATTGCAAAAAGCCCTAGCCCCATGGTGCAAGAGGCCACTGTTATCTTCGCCGTATCAGCCCAAGGCCAGCCTGCTCTGATGTTCCTAGATACGAAGACTGAATATATAGGTATCATCAAGAGCCGTGGGATCGAACTACCTATGGCTGCCCCCAGCACGCCATATTTAGGAATCAGCCACAAGTCGAGGCCAACGCTGAGGCAAGCTAGCACCACCCCTGCCTTAAGGTCGAATGTGGGCTTGTTCAGTGCGTATATGACGGAGGTGCACGCACCAACCATAGCATACATGGAGAAGGGGACAAAGACTATCTGCATTAACACTATTGTCGGCGCATAGTCCGGCCCCCAAAGCAGGTTAGATAATGGTCGCGCAAGAGCAATTCCAGCGACGGCTAGCGGTAAACCCATAATCATCAAGTAGCGGGCTGATGTGACATAAATTGCTTTGATCTTCTCAATGTCCCCTTTCCCAAACTGCTCGCACATTGCAGGAAGCAGTACCCCAGCGAATACTGAGGGCACTAGGCCCATGGCCATCGTCGGCAGTTGACAAGCCAGCCTGTAGAAGCCGATTTGTCTCGCTGGACACCATATGCCCAGGAACAAAACTTCAGCCTGATTCCAAAGAAGGTAGGCTACAACCGCAACGCCAGTCAAGGTAAGCGCGTATCTCACCGCACTTCTCTTGGTCTCGGGAGATAGTGGAGTCGCTGATATTAAAGACTTCAGGGGTATTAGTCGGCGCAGAAGAAAGATGCCGATGAAAGAGCCTACTACCCACGCTAACATGTTTGCTATCAGCAAAGGCCCGATTCCGTATCCAAGAACCGCTAGAATTATGACCATTATTGCCCGCAAGGGATTGCTACCCAGCAATACATAAGCTCCATAGTCATATCTTTGGAACCCGGCGAAAATGGAAGTGAGCAAATACGTCAATACGTTGGGCAGGAGAGCAAAACCAAGTATAACGAAGTAAACTCCGTTGGCGTGATCGCCAAACAGGTGCCCGCTAAATCTAGAGAGGATCAGTATTACCACTAATACAGCCAGAGCAGCCAAACACCTGAGGAACAGTGTCCATCGAGTCAACCCGTTTACTTCACCTGTATTCTGCTTGCCTATGGCCTCGGCAATAAACCTTGTGGCCACGCCGCCCAGGCCCAGATTTGTAACCAAGGTGAGCAACCCCAATACCCACATTAGGTACGAGTATATGCCATAATGGTCTGGTCCGAGGCTACGCGCGAGCGCTATGCCTATGACCAAGTTCACGAGTAAATCAGCCGCGCTATTGATGAAGTTAAAGAATGTATTTTTGGCTATGGTTCTAGCTATACCCATGTTTCATCTCACTCTATGGTTCTGTGTGCCCCGCACTCTTGCTCCATGGAGCGTCGAATCAGCATGCTTGCATATCCTCTGTAGGCTATATTCATAGAGAGACTCGTATTCGCTAACCATCTTCTCCAGACTGAATTTTGTTATTGCTATCTCTCTGCCCATCTGACCCATGGATTGAACCAGTGCCGGATTACTTAGTAAATAGACAACGGCGTCCGATAGCGCCTGAGCATCCCTTGGGGCCACGAGGATCCCGCTTCCCCTATGGCACACCACCTCTCGGTTGCCCCCGACATCGGTAGCAAGTACTGCCTTGCCTAGCGCCATGGCCTCAAGCAAGAAGTTGGAACACCCCTCAGTGTCTGAGGTCAGGACTGCTATATCGAAAGCCTTGAGATAGGCACCCACATCTCTTTGGTCGCCGAAAAACATCACTTTTGACTCAAGGCCTAGGTCATTAGCCAGACTTTCGAGAGGACTACGTAGTGGGCCGCTACCCACTAAGGCGAACCTTACATCTGGCATAAGATTGCAGATTCGAGCCGCTGCATTTAGAAACGTAGTGTGATTCTTTACTGGAAACAAGGTCGCTATCATCCCAACTATCTTGCCAGCAGGCGGTACACCCATTTTCTGTCTTATCTCACACACCTTCTCATCAGCCGCATTCAGCCGGTGTAAGTTGACGCCGTTGTAGATCACCTTAACCCGCAACGGGTTGATACCTCGCTCAATAAGATATCGCTTTCCCGCCTCACTATTGGCAACAGACCAATCGGTGAACCGAGTAAGGAAATCCTCGGCTAATAGATATGTCCGGTATCGAAGCGGCGTATCGTTTTTTCGGCCCGGACCTGATCTCTCAGTGACGATCTTCACTGGTGTGCGACAAATGAGGGCGGGGAAAATGCTATAGAATATAGCGGGTGTAATGAAAGCCTGAACTACGTCCACCTTCATTCGGCGGAGGATAGTTACGATTTTGAGCAAGACGCAAAAGCCACTTATCCCCTTGCGTTTCAGGCCAATTAGCCTGACACCTGGTACCTTCTTAAACTCAGGCTCCAGAGCTCCTCCTCTGCTAAGGGTAAGCACGATTATCCTGAACTTGCTCTTATTGAGACCCCTCACTAGCTCCAAGAGCTGCTGCTCTGCACCACCCAGCGGCAAGCCAGCTATTGTGAAAAGCACCGTTGTTCGTCTCTTCATCAATGCGCTTCTTTCTCCAAAGCATATTACACTAAGCGAAGCTGGGCCAAAGAAGGACACAAAACCAAGATTCATGGAGTCACTTGGAAGCCTGTTTGTTTCGCATAACTGGACGATTGCTCCGCCCGTATGTTCCAAATGTGGTCTACAGTTCTTGGCGCGCTTTCTTCTCGGCCATCGACAGTTTAGCAATAGCCAGGGAAAAGCCGATCAGGACCCATACAATGGGTATGCTTATCAAGGCATTATGATAGTAAGCATTAACCAAATAAGCCACTAAGGCACCGATAAGTCCTGCGGATAGGCCTTTGATGAAGTTTCTTCGAGTCGTGAGATATGAATTACGAAGGCTGACGAAAACCGCAGCGATTAGCCCCAGAAAGGCAATCAGAGCCGGTATTCCGTAGCATGCTGCTACGTATACGAAATCGTTGTGAGGCTGTAACGTTCCCAAATCTTCTCCCACCTGTTGCATGACACTTGGGTCGACCGCAGAAGCGTATTGGAGGGACACTTGTGGGAACTTGTACGCACCGATTCCAAGAAGGGGATGATCACGTATGATATCGTAGCCTGCTTGATCGAGCAACTTCCGGTCCTGGGCGCTGGTATCTTGAGTCGATACAAGTCGAGTATCGTGGGCTTGACCCAGCATAATTACGAGGACTCCAACGATTAGCAATGTCAACAGAAGTTTGACTCTTAGGTTCTTTGCCAAGAAAGGAATCAGTACAACAGTACCCAGGGCCACAGCAATGATTGCAGACCTGGTGTAAGTAAAATATGTGCCCAATGCCATTAATATCACAGCTATTAACAATAACCACCGGGAGCTACGCTGAACCCCCTTAGCAAGATACATACAGAGCACTACGGGGATCGCTGACAAGAGCACAAAGGCGAGATCAAGTGGATCTTGGGCCATACCTGGCATTCTGTTATCTGTATTGGTGTAACCGGGAATAAGGGTATGCGTAGTCATTCCCAGGATGTTGTAGTGTTGCATTATAGCTACGGTAGCGGAAGCAGCTATACCAATGAAAAACACCCCACAGAGTATCTTCAGGTCCCTCAAGTTCCTAGTAACTGCTGGAATAAGGACAATAATCAGTAGTCCGGCGCCACTCTGCCGTAAATCCTTGAATGTCCAGCTCCAACCTGTGTTGATCATGTTAGCAACTATGCCTATCACGACGAAGATGAGGGCCAAGGTGATGATTATCTTCGCAGACGGCCCTAACTTCACACCACGCAAGCCAAAGGCCATCCATACCACCACCGCTATCAGCAGGACCAGCAACACGCGGAGGCTGATTCCAATTCCAGAGAGTATGTAGTCGTTGGCGGTTAAAAGGCTAACCAAGAAAGCAGCCATAGCGAAAACGGGCTTTTTCAGGCCGAAGAGAAACAAAACAACCACAATAAAGAGGGCGAGCTGAAGAGGTGTCACTGGCCTCAACATCCATAGCGCTAATACAAGTATGAAGGCAGCGACAAGAATGCTTGTACGACGATCAATCTGGCCGGTTGCTTGACTGGAGACTTCCATTCGACCCCTGACTTCAGCGGATCAATTCATCATACACGCCTAGGTAGTCGTGCTTTGTATTCCGCCATCTATATTTCTCATACAGTTCCGATGCACGAAGGGCCATGGATCTGGCCCTACTTCGCTGCGAATATACCTCAAGAATACAACGTGCCAGGTCTTGCTCATTGTCAGGCTCGTAGAACGTTAGGCAGTCTTCGCCGAAGTAAGCCTTCATTGTCGGCAGAGCTGTGATTACTACAGGCTTTGTCATAGCCACGTACTCGAACAATTTGGTGGGCAGCATTATGTCAGTCAGCATAGCAACAATTCCGACATCTGCTTGAGAGATTATACCTGGTATCTCGTTGTGAGGAACCCATCCAGTGAAGTGCACTTTTTCTTCGACTCCAAGTTCATGAGCCAGAGTGATAAGCTTGTCGAGGTATTCACCATCGCCCACTATCTTGAGTTCCAATCCAGGAATTCGGTCCACCAGAAAGGGAATGCATCTTATAATCGTCTGGACACCATAGTTGTATATCATTGACCCATGTGTCAGAAGTCGGAAGCTCTGGTTCCTTGCCATATCGCCAGAGGAGGCGGAAGGTTCAAATATTCCTTCGTTCGGCACATTGAGGACAACCGCCATCTTCGAACTCGGGATACCATGGCTTTGGAGCACTTGCTTTGCGACACTCTGGGTAACAATGACGCGGTCAGCCCAAGCACAGCTAAGCCGCTCACAGAATCGCAGAAACCGAATAGCTATATTGTTGGCGCGTAACTTGCGATAAAAAGCAAAGTATTCGGGCACATTGTCGAATACATATAGGATTACCTTAGCCCTCAACAGTCTAGGTAACACAGTGGTGAACACCAGAATGTCCGGCATATTGTCCACTTCTATTACCCGGTATCTCTTTCGTAGATGCAAGAACGCTAGCGTCATGGTCGCAAAGATGAAAAAAGCAGAGTATTCTACAATATATCTGATTATACCTTTTCGTTTGTGTTGGACTGGCATCCGGTACACGTTTACATTATCTATCTTCTCTCTACTACTTTGGCCTTTTTCTCTCAGACATATGATGTCCACGCCATAGCCAGCTTCAACCAGAGTAGTCATGTCTCTACGTATATGTGAGTGCTTAGGATAGTAGTGATGTGTGACACAGCAGACATTAGCCATAACTCTCCCCATCACATTGATCGTCTAATTTGATCGTTTGCAGCCTTGGTCCCTCAGGCCCCCAATGGATTCTGCGTGCCCGGTCTTTCTACGGCCTAACGCCTTCTCATACACGCTTATGATGTTCCTACTTGTCTCGGCTAAGTCCAAAAACTTGACTTTCTCTCGCCCGTCGGTCCTTCTCCCAAAATCGAGAGCCATCTCCAGCTTCTCTGCAACATCTTGGGGGTCTTGTGAACAGAAGTGACAACCCTCGGTTTTTCCCATGATCTGAGGCACGTCACCGACCGGTACTGAAACAATGGGTAAAT
>Ga0209777_10003715_pt1 | contig 18681 bp, 17 predicted proteins | sample FrelakmetHBP12HB_FD_187147 | JGI IMG/M metagenome (GOLD analysis project Ga0209777, IMG submission 187147) | Freshwater lake sediment microbial communities from the University of Notre Dame, USA, for methane emissions studies -HBP12 HB (SPAdes)... | ecosystem: Environmental > Aquatic >...
CCCCTGTGCCCACTCAGGACGTTACCCCAGCGTCCCCGCCTGCCCCAGCGCAAGCCCAGGCGGCCCAGCCCCAGGCGGCAGAGGAAAACTCAGAGAAGACTATCTTCAATGCTCCGCCGCCTGCCCAACAGTAGCTTGGCGGTCAACTTCCCGAAGTGTCTCGCGGGCAGTCTCTGTTGGCTGCCCGCGTCGCTTGTTCAGTATTGTCGAAGGGCCGTGGACTTGTAGCGGCGCAACCACATGTTTACGAGTGGCCTTGGAGTGATAGCCTTCACTCCCTGGGCCCTTCGCTATGGAGCACCCGCCCTGTTGCCCATAAGGCTCAGGGCCGTTGCGCCGGTTACCTGCACGTTGACAATCCTGCCGGCCAGCGCGGCGCTGCCGGGAAAATGGATCAGGCGGCAGGTGCGCGTGCGTCCTGTGAGCCGTCGCGGGTTGCTCTTGCTCGGCCCTTCGGCCAGCACTTCCTCGGTCAGGCCGGTGCGGGCGCGGTTCTTCTCCAACGAGATCATCTCCTGCGCCTCCGCCAGCCGCGCGTGGCGCTCTTTCTTGACCGCTTCCGGAACGTCGTCCGGCAATCTCTGCGCGGGCGTGCCCTCGCGGACTGAGTACTTAAAAACGAAACTGTGCTGAAAGCGGACCTCCTTCAGCAGAGACAGCGACCGCCCGAAATCCTCTTCGCTCTCGCCGGAAAAGCCCACAATCCAGTCCCCGCAGAATTCGATCTCAGGGCAGGCCTCACGGGCGGCGGCCACGACTTCGAGATACCTTTGCCGCGTGTAGCCGCGCCCCATGCGGCGCAGGATCCGGTCGCTGCCGCTCTGCGCCGGCATGTGAATGAAGGGCATCACCTTGTCCCGCAGCTCGGCCATGGTGGCGAACAGTTCGGGGCGGCATTCCTTGGGGTGGCTGGTCACGAAGCGGATGCGCTTGAGGCCCGCGAGGGGGTGAATGGCCCGCAGCAACCTGGGGAGCGACGTGCCGTCCTTGAGGTCGCGGCCGTAGGAGTCAATTGTCTGGCCCAGCAGCGTTATCTCGACGACCCCCTCATCCGCCAGCCTGCGCGCTTCCGCCGCGATCTCAGCCAGCGGCCGGCTGGCTTCCGCGCCGCGCGTGTAGGGCACTACGCAGTAGGTGCAATGCTTGTTGCAGCCGCGCGAGACCGCCAGGTACGCCAGGAACCTGTTCTCGCGGCGTGCCTGTGTCTCGCCGAAATCAAGGCGCGGCTTCTCGTCTATGGCCAGCAAGGGCGTGCGCGCGCCTTCTCGTACGCGCTGCAGCAAAGCCGGAACTTCGTCCAGCATCCGCGTGCCGGCGATCAAATCCACCCACGGAAAACGCGCCGCAATGCGCTGCCCTTCCTTCTGGGCCATGCAGCCGATCACTGCCAGCAGGAACCCCGGCTCGCATTGCTTGCGGTGTTTGAGCAGGTGCAGGTGGTTGTAGACCCGTTCCTCGGCGTGTACGCGCACCGAGCAGGTGTTGATGATGACCAAGTCCGCTTGCGCGGCATCTGCCACCAGAGTGGCGCCGCAGGAATGCAGCAATCCGGCCACCATGCCCGAATCGTACTTGTTCATCTGGCAGCCAAACGTCAGCAGAAAGGCTTTGACCCCAGTGAGCGGTCCGGCAACAAGAGGACAACTCCGCGCTGCTGTTGCGGGGACCGGACTGGGAAACCGGCTGCTGGACACGGCCTTCGACATGTCCATATAATAAGGCCCCGGCGCCCAACGGGCAACCTCCGGCAGTTGCAGTGACGGCTATGTTCCCGTATGAAGAGCGCCATGCGAACACAATGGTTTCAGGCGCTGGTTGTGCTGGCTGCGGCGGGGGGGTGGCTACTCTGCGCCGTGTCCGCGGGTGGCGAAACTGCCGCGCACACTCCTATCATTGACGTCACCGACCTGTACCATCCGCCTCAGGATTGCGGAGACAATTGGGACCTTATCGCCGCTTATGCATTGCCTGAGGTTGACCTGAAGGCCGTTGTTCTCGACTGCACTGAACAGTTCAGAAAACCCGTCTGCGACCACCCCAATCCGGCCTTGCGCGACAACAGCGGTCCGCGCGACCCTGGCTTCATCCCCGTGCTGCAGCTCAACTATCTCTTCAACCGCAACGTGCCTGCGGCTTGCGGGCCGTTCAGCGCAATGAAGTCGCCACAGGACAAAATGCTGGATGCACCAGCCTTCCAGCAGCAGGGCATAGAACTGATCCTCAAGACGCTGAAGGAATCGCCTGAACAAGTGGAGATCCTTTCCTTCGGCTCAGCCCGCGCTATCGCGGCGGCGTACAACCGCGAGCCGGAATTGTTCAAGTCCAAGCTGAAACTCCTGCACCTCTGCGCCGGCGCGTCCTCGCCGGATTTCCTCGAGTGGAACGTCGCGCTTGAGCCGCAGGCCATCGTGTGCCTGCTGCGCTCACCGCTGCCCATTGCCATTTACCCCTGCGCGGCCAAAGAGGGGCCTTTCGCGTACGGCCCGCACAACTGTTTCTGGAAGCTGCCGGACTTGCGGTTTCTGGAAAGGGTCAACCCGCGCCTGCGCTCGTACCTGGCTTATGCCTTTGAACGCAGCAAGCGGGTGGATTTCCTGCGCGCCGTGGACGAAGACCCGGCCGCAAGCATGCTGGAGAACATTTACCGCAGGCCTCTCAACGTTTGGGAGACGTCGGTCTGGCTGTGCGTCTCGAAGCGGCAACTTGTGCGCCGTGCGGACGGCTCGCACAGGATCATCCCCGCGTCCGAGGTGCTGCCGGCGGACACCGTCCTGCAGAACGACTTGCGCCCCTGCCGCGTGCAGGTCAAGGACGACGGGCTTTTCAGTTTTGAGGTTAGTACGGAGCCCTCGAATTTTCACCTTTACACCCGCGGCGATGCGCGGGCCAATGAGCAGGCTTTGCGCGAGGCGGTCCCGGCGCTCTACCAATCCTTCAGGCTTAAGTGAGCGTGGATTGAGTCTTGTTTGAGGAGTAGCCATGTCACTTGTACACGTTTCGTTCTTCAGCAACGTTTTGCAGAAATGCGTCCAGATGAACGTCATCCTGCCGGACAAAGGGCCGGGGCCTTTCGCCACGTTCTATCTTCTGCACGGCTTGAGCGACGACTATTCCATCTGGCTGCGGCGCACCTCAATCGAGCGCTACGTTGAGAACCTGCCGCTGATTGTGGTCATGCCGGATGGTTACCGCGGTTTCTATACTGACGCGCACCAGGGGCCTGCTTATGGGCGCTACATGATCGAGGACGTGGTCGCTTACACGGAACGGGTCTTTCCGGCCATCAGGAAACGTGCGGGCCGCTGCATCGGCGGCCTTTCGATGGGTGGCTATGGCGCGCTGCGCTTGGCGCTGGCTCATCCTGACATGTTCGTGAGCGCCAACAGCCATTCCGGGGCGTGCCAGGCCGGCCACAAGGTCATTCTGCCTCTCAAAGACCCGGAGTTCTTCCGCGTCTTTGGGCCTGCTCAGCAAGGTTCGGCGCACGACCTGTTCGCGCTCACGGCTAGGCTGAAACGCCAGCGTGCGCGCATCCCCAAGCTGCGAATTGATGTAGGGACCGACGACTTCCTTATCCAGGACAACCGCGTCTTCCACGCGCATCTGGAGAAGCTGGGGGTCCGCCACGAATATGCTGAATTCCCCGGCACGCACTGTTGGGAGTACTGGGATTTGCACATCCGCGAAGCGCTGGCCTTTCACTGCCGGGCGCTGGGCATATCCTGAGCGCCGGATGTCCCGGTGCTCTGCCGGTTCGTGCGCGGCGGCGGTGGACCAATCAGAAGCCCCTTTGTTTTGCTGTGAAGGACGAACAACGGAATCCAGATGAGCCATCCGAAGAGAAAGTTAAAGGGAATCAACACCATGCTGGGGAAAAGGAACAACCCAAGCAGCATGTAAAGAATTCTTACCCCCGTCCGCGTTTCGCCTTTGGCCTTGAGCCGCCGAAAGACCCAGATGGCACCGGCAGCCATGCACACGGCGCAGGTCAGCCCTGCGGTACCCCAGCCGGCCACGGCCACGATGCGCTCGCTGGGATTTCTTCCTTCCGTGGCTTGCCACGCCCGCGCCACCGGCCATGCGACCACGTGGCCGACAATGTTGACGGCGATGAGCGACTCCATCAGGCTCCACGACGTGCGGTGAACTTCCAGGTAAAGTGCTCTGGCAAAGGCGATGAGGATCGCGAGCGGGAACAGCAACACCGCGATCAGAATCATGATCCCACACACAGCACGCCACCTTTGTTCATTCCGTCGGCGCCCTGTGCGGCGCTGGCTACTTGTCGTAGCGTCCGTAGCGCTGAATGGCCGCCATTATCAGCCTCATGCCCGTCAGGCGCGAGCCGTGGTTGATTGAGCCGGCTGTGGAGAAGACCAGGCCGCGCTTCTCCTTCGTCCGCTCGAAGTCGCGCAAAAATTCGAGGACGATCCTCTCTCCCTCATTGCGGCTGAAAGCGAAGGGCGCAAGCTGGCCGTAGATGACGGCCTTGGGGCAATGCTCGCGAATCTGGTCTGCGCGCACAGTCGGTCCGAAGTTCACGCCCGTCATGCCGAGCTTGCCGAAGAACGGCAGCAGGTGGCTCATCTCGGAGTCGGAGTGCTGAAATCTCTCGTCTCCTGGGCCGGGCGAACGCTGCTCGAAGACTCCTTTCAGGACCGGATAGCCGAAGAACTCATACATCGCGGGGCTCAGCAGACAACAATTGTCATCGAAGAATGAGAAACCGTGCGGCGCCGTCTGCGGCGTATACCCGGCTTCCTCGTCCAGCACGCGCGCGAGCCCCAGCATCGTTCTCAGAATGGCGTCGCGGAAACGCGCCGCCAGATCGGGGTTGTCCCTGATCAGGAAGATCAGGTTCTCGATGCCGAAGATGGAGGTGGCGAACGTCACAGGCCCGCGCTGGCTGCGATATAGGGCCGGTTTGATACCTAGTTTCTGCAGCCGGGCTTTCTCCTCGTCCCAATTGGGCGGCAGAATGAACTTGTGGATGTCGCGCGCCTCGACGCGGTCCAGCAGCGCCTTGAGTTCGTCTTCGTTGTGTACGCATTGCCTCAGCCACCAGGACTCGGAATGCCATTCGTTGTGGGCCTCGAAGACCTCGTGCAGCACCTTTGTGGGCGGGTAACGGCGGGCAGGGCCGTAGGGTGTTTGGCCAAGCAGCCGCTGGCCGACGATCCTCGCGGACAGGTCGTTGTAGGCTTTCTTGAGCGGCAATAGCCACGCGTGGTCGTAGAGAAGCCGCCAAAAATCCACGGCGATGCCGAGCTCATCGAAAATGCATTCGTCACTCATCCAGATGCCCAGTGGAACCTGGGGGATGTTCCGTCCGAACGGGTCCTTGCTGGCTATCTTATCGTCGGCCCAGAAGCGCTCCAAGTCCACTGGCGCCAGGCCGCCGTTAGCGTGCGTCTGCGCGACCAATTCGAAGGCCATCCTCAGGTGAGCTTCGGGCGGGGTGTAATCGTCCATGGGTGGAAGACCTCATTTCGTCACAGAGAACACGGGGAAGGCCAAACCTGAAACCGCCTGTCTCTCAGGCCTTTGGCATGGCGTTGCCGTGGCCCAGAATGCACACGCCGGCGATCAACACGATGATCCCGGCGACGATCCAGGAGATGCTCCGCCGGCTGGCGCCTTGCCATTCGCCGCTGCGGAACCCATGCACATTGCCAACGATGATGGCGAATGACATGAAAGCCGCATAGCCGACCGACACGCCAATGTCTTCCGCAAGCTTCGAAAAGCCCAGTCCGAACAGAAGGATTGCGCCGTCGTGCAACAGTGACATGCTGCCGGCCAGGCCCAGTGTCCGTCCCACGCCTGGCCTGGTGAAGTTGCCCCAGGTCTTGTGTCTGGTCAACTGGACGATGCAATAAAGGCACGAGGACACGGCGCCGCCCCACAGGATCAGCGACATCCCTGCAAAGGCGGCGTGCCAGGGCGCGTTGCCGAACCTGGTCTGAGCGAGGGTTTGCACCGGCACGGCATAATTGGCGGCCACCGCGTAGCAGGCGCACAGGATGCCGGAGACAATGCCGACGGCAACGCCGATAAGCATCTTCGGTTGCCTGGCAGGCGCTGTTGTTTCAGCGGGCTTGTTCCCTTTGAGGCTCTGCTCTTTCAGGAGGGCGGCCCGTCCGCAGACCACCACTCCCAGCAGGCAAACCGCCACGCCAATCAGTATCACGCCGCCGCGGGCCGTGAAAATCTGGCTGCGGTTGAAAATGAGCAGCGGCGCCATCGAGCCGAAGATAATCTGCGCGCCGTAGTTCAGTGAGTACGCCAGCGACAGGCCGATGAACGCGAAACTCATCCCCAGCGTCATGGACCCCAGGCCCCACAGGAACCCGAAAGCCAAGGTCATTAGAAGGGCGTGCCTGTCCGCCGCGCAAAAGATGGCATAGAAGTCCTTCACCAGCAGAGGACCCAGAATGACTGGGATCAGCACGGTGACGAAAAGGAAGAAGGGCCCCCACAGGTTCTCCCAGGGAGTGTCCTTGGGCGCATACTTGCTTGGCAAGCCGAATGAACCGCCGCAGATCGCGCCCAGCAGCAAGATAACGAATCCCCAGACCATTGGCATCTCCTGGCTGAAAGACCAATCCCTTGACGCACGCACGCTTGCCTGTATGTTGGTTGGCATTGTAGCCCGAAGCCCAGGCCTTTGCCAGAGGAAGACCCATGCCCAGAGAGCAGCCCGACCACCACGATGCGGAGCTCGTTCTGAAGCTGTATGACCTTCGGCGCGAAGCCGTCATGCGCGAGTCCCGCAACGCCTTAGGCGCCAAGTTCTGGCCCAGGACCTATGAGGATTTTCTCGCCGTGACCAAGGCCGAGCATCCTTTGAATGCGGCCTTCCGCCAGGTCTCAGGTTACTGGGAGATGGCCTACAGCTTCGCCAGGCACGGCATTGTCAACCCGGACTTCCTGATCGAGAACAACACGGAGGGCCTGTTCCTGTACGCCAAGGTACTGCCCTACCTGGAACGCTTCCGCAGAGAGGTGCACCTGCCGGCGCCCGCCTTCAGGAACTCAGAGTGGATCAGCACGCAATGCGACGAAGGACGCCGGCGTTTCGGCATCATTCAGGAGCGGGTGAAGAATATACTCGAGACCAAGTAGCCGCGCTCAAGCAGTCCGAACTATCGGCCGGCGCGCGCCGTGCCCTTGAACCATTCCGCCAGGCGCGCCACGCCCTCTTCCAGGCTCACGTGCGGCGCCCATCCCAGCTTCGCCTTGGCCAGTGAGATGTCCGGCACCGCCGCGCGCAGTTCGCCGGCGGCCGGCGGTTTGTAGACTAGTTCGGCTTTCCTGCCCAAGTGCTTCTGCAGCAGCTCAATCAAGTCCAGAAGCGTTGTACCCACTCCGGAGCCGATGTTCAGCGCGGCGTGGGATTCGCGGCAGCGGCAGGCCGCCTCAATGGCGTTAAGCACGTCCCGGACCTCGACGTAGTCCCTCACGCTGCGGCCGTCGCCGAATAACGTAAAGGGCTTGCCTTGCAGGATAGCGGAAGAGATCAGGTGCGGAACCAGGTCTTCGCGCAGGTCCGGGCCGTATACCGAGAACAGGCGCAGGTTGACTATCTCCAGCTTGTGCAGCGCGCGGTACATGTTTAAGAACACCTCGCACGCCAGTTTGCTTGCCCCGTAGGGTGAGGCAGGGGCGCTGCCAAGATTCCCTTCCGTGCATGGCAGCGGTGCATCCTCGCCGTACACCATCACCGTGCTGGCAAAGACCACACGGCGGCAGCCGGACTGACACAGCGCATTCGCCAGAGCCACTGTCGCGCCATAGTTGGCATCCACATACTGTTCCGGCAAGGCCACCGATTCCCGAACCCAGGACCGTCCGGCAAGATGGATGCAGATCTCCGCTTGGGCCGCTTGCACGGCCTGGGGCGCAGCGCCCGCGTCCTGGACGCGGAGGAGCCGCAGCTTGTCCCTGTACTGTGCTTGGAGTTCCTCCAGGGACGCCAGCCGCCGCCTGCTGCTGCCGGACGAGGCCTCGTGGCTCCGTACGAGGCAACTTACACACTGGCCGCTTTCCAGCAGCCGCGGAATCAAGTGGGAACCAATGAACCCTGCCGCGCCAGTCACAAGTATTTTGGCCTGCATTTCTCACCACCCATCGGCGTCACGCCGCGTGGCCTTCGCGCCGCAGTTCGCCCCTTACCCAATCGAGCGTCTTCTCAAGCCCTTCGGCCAGGCCGACCTTGGGCGCATACCCCAGCTCTTCCCCGGATTTGGAGATGTCGGCGCAGGTGCGTTCCACGTCCCCTGGCTGCATCGCTTCCTTCTGCACCTTCGCCGTCCTGCCGGAGGCGCGTTCCAAGGCGGCGACGAGTTCACTCAAGCTCACCGGCACAGAGCCGCCCAGGTTGTAAATGCCGAACTCCACGGGGAAGCGCTCCACCGCTGCCGCAAGCCCGGCCACAATGTCGGATACGTATGTGTAATCGCGCGCGGAGGAACCATCGCCGAAGAGCCGCACGGTTTCGCCCAGAAGGATCTTGCGTCCGAAGGCCGCAATGGCCATGTCGGGCCGCTGGCGCGGGCCATACACGGAGAAGGGCCGCACGATGATGATCTGGAAGCCGTGCAATTGGTGGTATGTTCCCAGGAATATCTCCGCGCCGCGCTTGGTGGCGGCGTAGGGCGAGAGCGGCTCCAGGCAGGGCGCATCTTCACGGAACGGCGCCGGCGTCACTTCCCCGTAAACGGAACTGGAAGAAGCCGCCACGAGTCTCCGCGGGCCGTGCTCGCGCAGCGCCTCCAGCAGGACTATCAGGCCCCTTACATTGACCCGCGCGTACTTCAGAGGGTCCGCCAGCGAAGGGCGCACTCCGGCTTGGGCCGCCAGATGCAGGACTAGATCGAATCTCTCAGTTTGCAGCAGCGCGCTGACAGTCGCGCGGTCGCCGCAGTCGCCTTCCACCAGCCGGAAGTTGGGATGGACCAGCGCTACAGCGATGTTCCGGCGCTTCTGCTCCGCTGGATAGTATGGCTCAAAGTTGTCCAGGGCGGTGAGGCGGTGGCCCTGTCCCAGGAGATGCTCGCAAGCGTGTGAACCGATGAAGCCCGCGCCCCCGGTGACCAGAATGTTCATCGTGGGAGCATGGCCTCCGCTATGCCGCCCGTTCTCTCCTTGGTGAGGGCACTGGCCTGCTCAATCACAGTGCTCAATACTCCATGCTGATATGCGGGCCGTCACGCCATCCACGCTGCGCTGCACGACAACTTCGCTGATGTTGGCCTCGTACACTTTGGAGCTGAACTGGCGCTGCCCTGCTTCGAGGCTGGCCATGATCCCCAGCAGCACGTCGGCCGGCGGCGCCACCAGCGCTTGGCTCGACCCATCCAGCAGCAGCATATCAATGCGTGGCCGGGGACCGTCCACCGCCAGCACTACGCTCCGCGCTTCCTGACGTTTGGCGTTGGCCAATACCATAGTCAGGAACATGCCATGCGTTGCCATGCCCACAATTCTAGCGGCATTACGCTCTATGCGCAACGCAAGGTTTGGCGGGCGCCATCGCATGACCCCAGGAGAGCGTGTGCGCGTCCTCGGGAATGGAGTTCAAGCCGGGGATCAGTTCCGCCTGCACCAGGGTGCCGAACTGGAAGTAGACCGCATCCAGGTCCGAATGCGTCCCGGGATAGTGGCCGAAGCCGCCATCGCGGTTGCGGCACTCCATGACCCACTCCGCCGCTCGCGCGATGGCTCCTTGGCAGCGCGAATCGCCGCCGCCCAACTGCCGCAGGATGTAGACGGCGTCGAAGCACGCGTGCACGTCCCAGTCAGGGTCAAAAATGTTCCAGCCCCCGTCGGGCTTCTGGTCCTTCAAAGTGCGTTCCACCATCTGCGCGGCGCGGGGTGTCTCTTGGCCCACAAGCCTGTAGAAGTGCGCCATGTGGAAGGCTGCCGCCACGTGGTTTTGCAGATAACCGTCCGGAGTCTGGTTGGCGGCCATGTGTTGCGAAATGGCCTCCCGATACGCTTCGGGGAAGGGCTGCCCCAGCGCCGCGTAGAACAGCGGAAAGAAGCTGGTCGTGTACCAGGGCAGTTCCTTATGGGCGCCGCCCTCAAAAAAACGCTTCATTACTGGCGCCGGGTCGTGGTGAGGCGCTTGCCCCAAGGCACGCAGCGCGACAACGCCCTGCGTCGTATTGTAGAGGATTGCCAGATTATCGCCGGCTTTCATCTTGCCGCCATGATTGACGAAACTGCCGTCTGGCTGCTGATGCGCGTGGATGAACGCCGCCGACTGCCGCGCCGCGCACAGTTCCAAGCCACAGGTCCTGGCCAGGACGGCTGCGTAGGTGACCGCGGCAAGGTCGCTCAGGGACGTGTCCGAATTCCCTTGGTAGTCCGGATCAGGGGAGGGGGCGTAGCCGCCGTCTGGTCGCAGACATTTCCCGATGAACCCAAAGGTCTCATCCCGGACCTTTTGCCAGTCGTATTGCTGCGCTACGGCGCCTTTTGGGTTGGAGGCTTTCATGCGAAGGCGACTCCTCTGGACAGGCTAATCCTCAGCTTGTGGTCTCGATCAATTGGCGCAGCTTCTCGGGAAGGCCTGCTCGAAGGTTTGGGTGGGCCTCCACCAATCGCGCAATGTCGGCAAGGTCCTTGAGGCGTTTGCTCTTGCGGCGTTCAGGGTCGCCCCAGGCTTTGATCTTGCCCGCCAGAGTGTCCTCTAGCGCGGCGACCCTAAGGAGAATCCCGTGAACGTCAGCAGGTACTGACCGTGCCGGGAAGTCCCGGTAGAAGTCTTCGATGCTGAGCTGTAAGCCGACTTGCGATTTCCCTTTGAAGTTGATGGACCACTCGTGTCTCTCAGCCTTGAAGCCCGCTTCGCAGATCACGGCAACAGCGCGCTCGATCTGCTCGGCGGCAACGACAAAGTCCACGTCCCGCGTGACCAGCGGCTCCGCGGCCCAATGGTTAACGGCCACGCCGCCAATAGCGCACCAAGACAGTTCGGCGCGTTCCAGAGCGTCTACCAGGCGCATAACATCGTCCGCCCCGCCAGCGGTCTGCCAGTCGTAGAACTGCCGTACTGTCATGACTCAAAGCATAGCTGCTCGTCCCGTTCTGTGAATCTCCTTTTTTGAGCGCGGCACTGCCGCATGGACGCGGAGAACAAGCGGGGACCCATAAAACCAGGAAACCAAACCCCCAAAACCGAATTATTCTCTGTGACTCTGCCGCTCCGCGGTTCATAATCCGGGGAGAGGCGCACATGCATCATTCCAGCGAGGCCGGGCCTGTTGCGGGCATAGTCTTCGACATACAGCGGTTCGCGATTCACGATGGCCCGGGCATCCGCACCACGGTCTTCCTGAAAGGCTGCCCGCTGCGCTGCCAATGGTGTCACAATCCGGAATCGCAGTCCGCCCAGCGGCAACTCAGCTTTGTTCCCGCGCTCTGCATCGGCTGCGGTTACTGCGTCGAGCACTGTCCCCAGGCCGCGCATGTGCTGGAGAACGGCACGCACCGCTTGCGCCGCGAGCTTTGCCGGCTGTGCATGAAATGTGCCGAAAAATGCTACTCGGGGGCCCTCGAAGTAGTCGGGCGCGAGATGACCGCGCACGAAGTGCTTATCGAGGTCCTCAAAGACAGACCGTTCTATGAGCAGTCCGGCGGAGGCCTGACGCTAAGCGGCGGGGAACCGCTGCTGCAGTTCGAGTTCTGCCGCGCCATCCTTGCCGCCGCGCGCGCGGAGAAGCTCCACACTTGCGTTGAGACCGGAGGCTTCGCTCCGGAGGAACAGTGCCGCAGCCTTCTGCCGTTGGTGGACCTCTTCCTTTATGACTTCAAGGAATACGATCCCCAGCGGCACCGCGCTTTCACCGGGCAGTCCAACGAGTTGATCCTGCGCAATCTGCGGATGCTGGATGCCGCGGGCGCGCGAATCATCCTGCGCTGCCCGCTCATCCCGGGCTGCAACCTGCGCGACGAGCACCTGGACGCTGTCGCGCGCCTGAGCAGGGAACTCACCCACTGCGAAGCGGTACACGTCATGGGCTATCATCAGCTCGGCGCTTCCAAGCGTGAGCGGCTGGGCTTGGGGAAAGGTGATTTCCCACCTTCTGGCCCACATGCCACAGGCGCTGGCGAAGAGCAAGCCAGGAGACTTGCATGTCCCTCGGTCTCTCTGCCGGAGCCGGAACTCGCTGCGGCCATTGAGAAGCTGCGGGCTATGGGTGCAAAGAATGTTTCCCGGTCGTAAAGATTTTTCAAAACTGGCATGGCGCAAGATAGGGTTACACTTTTGCGGTGATTCAGAAAGTCCCTTATGTCGCTTAAGTCCTTTTTGTCCCTTGTCTAACACGCTTTCCGGGTGCCTGCTAGTCCGGGGTTCATCGCGGTTTCGAAGGAAGTTCGACCCAGCGGTCTTCCTGGGCGGATTCACAGGCGGCTTCAAGCACGCGTTGCAGGTACAGGCCGTCGGCCAGGGAGGGGGAGGGGGGTGTTCCGGTGGCCACGCAATTCAAGAACGAATAGAGCGAGTGGACATGGCCGCGCAGCCAGCCGACGCTGTTTATCCCGCTGGGGAACTTGCCTCCAGGGCTGGGATAGCGGTGCAGGGTGGGCAGACGCTGCCAGCCGCGCGCCCCGCCAAAGTCGCCGCCGGGCAGCCGGCCGTCGTAGATTTCGAGATAGTTGGGCTGAGACAACGCGTAGCGCATGGCCCCGTGCCGGCCATGAATCTCGAAGCGCAGTTCATCCTCGGCCCCCGTAGCGATCTTGCTCACCTCGATAGTTCCGATCGCACCGTCGGCTGAGCGGACCAGCATCACCGCCGCGTCTTCCGTGTCCACAGCGATGCTCTTTCCAGGCGCCTCCGGACTTGGCCGCTGCGCCGCCCAGATGCGGCTCAGGCAATGCACGGCCGCAAACGGTCCGATCAGATGATCGAGCAGGTCCACGACGTGCGGGCCGAGGTCGCGGATCACGCCGCCCCCTGCCGCTGCCGAGAACTTCCAACTGAATGGCCTGTTGGGGTCCACGTTCCCGCTGTGCAGAAACACCGCCCGGAACTGCGTCACCTGTCCCAGGAATCCCTCTGCCACCAGCTTCTTGGCGCGCAGCGTAGCCGGGAAAAAGCGGTTCTGCAGGACTGTCTGCGCCACGCCGTGGTATGCAGGCAGCAGTTTCTCCAGCTCCACGGCTTCGGCCAGATTCGCAGTGACGGGCTTCTCGCAGTAGATGTGCTTGCCCGCGCGGATTGCCGCCTTGAGCGCCGGGAAGTGCTCATGGTTGGGCGTGCAGACATGCACCACGTCAACCTCCGGCGAGGCGACGGCCTCCAGCATGTTGGTAGTCCAGTGTTCGAACCCCAGCGTTTCAGCGGCGGCGCGGGTTCGCTCAGGATCCCTCCCGCAAAGGATTCTTAGCGCGCTCCGCGCTGGCGGCGGCTCGTAGTAAAAGGGGATCGTCCGGTGAGCGAAGGTGTGAGTCTTGCCCATGAAGCCGTGACCGAGCATGCCAACGCCCAGTGTCTTCATTCTGCCTTCTTTGTCTCTTCTTTCTTGCCGTCGTCTTTCTTCGTGTCTTCCTTCTTGGCCTCGTCCTTTTTCGGCTCGGTCTTCGCTTCCGGCTTGGGCGGTTCCTGCACGCCAGTTTTCTTGTCCGGGGAGGGCGGCGTTTTCAGCGCTTCCGGCGGCTTCGGGGACGGGGGAGGGGGCTTCACCGCGGGGACGGCGGTCCCGTCAGGCAAGGCTTTGCCGCGCTTTTCCACAAGAGACTTGATGTATTCCGCCTGGTCGCGCCACGCGCCGCTCTCGTCCGTGCGCAGGATCTCGGTCAGCTTCGTTCGGGCGGCCTCGCGGTCCTTGGGATCATTCTTCTTCTGGAAACGCAGCCAATACAGCCGCGCGAGTTGCGCTGAGAGCTTGTTGAAGAGAAAATGAGACTGGGTCTCCAGCTTGGGGAGCTTCTCCTCCAGCAGGTTGATCGCCGCGTCGTAGTCCTGCGCTTGTTCAAGAGCCAGCGCTTCACCCTCGGCCGCCAGCGGCCCGAAAAAGAGGTTGCTGGCGTAAGGTTCGCTGTCAGCCGCCAGCTTGTATAGCTCGGTGGCCTTCTTCAGCGCCGCGCCCCGCTCTTCTGGGCTTCTCGCCGGGTCCACCGCCTGATCGAAATAAAGGCTGGCCAGGTCCATCAACACGTAGGCGTGAGGGATCGAGCCCTTGACTTTCTCGGCCACGCTTTCAAGCGCGGCGACGCGCTCTTCCGGCCGCTCGCTCTTCTCCTTGGTGGCTTTGTAGACTTCATCCCAAAGCTCCCTGGCCTTTGCGGTGCGGGCCTGATCCTGCCAGGTCACGATTCCGACGACCAGCAATGTGCAAACCCCGGCACTCACCAGCAACACAACAACCCACTTGGCCCATTGGGCCGCGGTGGCAGCGCTGAGCAGGCGGTGCGTGGCCTCTTCCTTCTGGAAGGTTGCAGCGGGTGGGCGGGACACGATAGGTGCAGCCATTGAAAACGCTCGGGCTCCAAAAAGTTCACAAACAAAAAAGCAAGCGCGCGAACGCGCCAGCGCCCGCCCCCAGCTTGCTGATTGCCTACAAAGCTACGGTTTCCTGGCCCAAAGTCAAATGGCTTGTCGCGGACCGTCTCACCAGGGGTGCGCCGCATTGCGGCTGCGGCTGATCAGATCCAAAATCGAATATCGAGAATCCAAAAATCCAAAATCGCCTTACCCCAGTTCCCGTCTGGAAAACAGCGCAAACCCCAGCGCCAGTAGAGCCACGCAGTAGAGAAGCGCATAGAGCGTCGAGTGGGCCATGATGTCCCAGGGTATCGGGGTAGGCTTGTCAATATAGGCGGTGGCCAGGGCATCGGTGATGTTGAACTGATCCAGGTCAGGCAGGATTGCGCGCAAGACCGCGCCCAGGAGATTGAGCTGGTGCTGTTCGTCGCGAAAGGGCGCCACCAGTGCCCCGGACGCATGCCCCAAAAGAAAAAAGCCGGCCGTTCCGACGGCGCTTTGCACCAAAGTCAAACGCGTCGCCAAAGCCACGGCCGCGGCGGAGATGACACAAGTGTGCAGGCAGATGGCGAAGATTCCGAACAGCATGCGCCATTCCCAGGTCACAGTCGGCGCGGACTTGGCGCCGAGATGCAGGAGCACAAACGCAGTCGCCGCGCCATAGGCCAGCCAAAAGCCCACAACCAGCGAGACGCCGCGGTTGAAGAGCAGCCGCAGGACCAGCAGCACTCCGAACAGCAGAAACCCAAGCGCCAGGGCGCTCACCACACTGAACGCGAACACGGCAGTGGGTTCCTGCGCTATGTCGTAGCGTTGGGAGCGCAGCGTAACCAGTAGCACGGGGGTCATCAGCACTGCCAGCGCGCAGCCCGTACAGGCCACGCCCAGGTACTTGCCCAGCAGGAACTCCTCGCGGCGCAGCGGCTTGGAAAGCATGGTCAGCGCAGTCCGGCCTTCGATCTCATCCGCTATGGTGCTGCTGGCCGTCAGGAGCGTCAGCAGGGCGGAGAAGGTGAGCGCCGTGGAAAGGCCGAGGTCCACGACCATCTTTCCTTCTTCGCTGAAGCTGAAGAAGGAGATGTAGGGCGCGAGCGCGGTCAGCACGACGGCGGTGCCGAAGAGCAGGAAGAAAGCCGGCTGGCGCAGGCCCTCGGTGCTGGTCAGCAGTGCCACTGCCCAGATACGTTTGACTCCAGGTTGCATCATTCAGCCTTCCGCTCTGGTGTTCCCTCTCCCCACTGGGGAGAGGGCAGGGTGAGGGGTTCTCACGAACGAATCAAACATAGGTTGTGAATCCTGAAACGCAAAACCCAAAAACCCTGAAGAGATACGCAGCCGCACGGCTCTGAGTTCGTGCAATCTGCGCCGGGGCGGCTGAGCGTAGCGAACAAGAAGCCTCGCCCTGGGCACGCAGATGGCTTGTGGCCTGGATGCACCCCAGGCCACAGCCGCGCCTTGCGCTCATAGGGTTGTGCCACGGATGTGGCCGCGCCGGCTGTTTGGCGCGGCCTCATCCGTGCCCCCCGGCCCTTGACTGCCTCCCCGAGGTGACGCACGGATGAGCAGCGCACATCCCTGGCACGACCTCAAGGGCGCAAGAGGCGATTCGGGGTCCAGCGCATATCCAGGCCAGCCTGCATTCCAGGCTCGGCGCTTTACCTTCTGTCTTCTGTCTTCTCCTCGTCTGCGCCTCCGCGGCCGCTGTTCAATCGAAAATCGAAAATCGAAAATCTAAAATGTGAGGCGTGCTGCCGCCTTCAACACGGCCAGCGCATCGGCGCTGACCCATTCGTTCATCCGTTTCCGGCTCACCGGGCCCCATGTCACAAGGTCGGCGCCCGACTTCGCAGCTACGGATGTGTGGTAGAACCGCTCCTCGGCAGGCCAGCCGCCGCCGGGTAGTTGTTTGGACTCCAACAGATCGAGTGCGCTCTGGCAGCGAGGATCGGAGATGTAACCGGCCTCCGCCATGATCTTCAGCGCAAACAGGATGTCGTATCTCCAGTAGCACGGGTAGTGGAGCCTGACGAACTGCGGGTTCATGATGCTGCCGTCGCTCTGGCGGCGATACAGATGCCTGCGCAGGAATACTTCCGCTGCACGAGCAACGGCTTCTTTGGCCCTCTTGTCCCCCGTGAGGCGCGCGTAGTGCGCAAGACCACGCAGCGGAATGTGCGACTCCCAGAATGACGAGTGCACGGCCTCCGGTCTCCGATCACAGTTCCAGCCGCCGTCTGGCCACTGCCAGCGCATCAGGCGTTCCGCAAGCTGATGGACTCTGTCATCCACAAACCCCAACACGACTGCGGAGAAAAGCGCATTCCCCTGCTGGGAGGCACAGCGGCGCGCGCGCCCGTTTACGATGGGAACTCCGGGACGACGATGAGCCGGCGGGGCCTCCTTACAGACCCATTCACGAATGGCTTCTGGGTGCAGCCAACAGTCCAGGACCTGGTCTGCCACGGGACGCAGCGAGGCATTCCCGGCCGGATAGCCTATGTCGGCAAGAGTCGCCAGGACCCAATGTGCCCCGGTCCACTTCTGATACACATGCTTAACAGGTTCGATTCGACCGTCAGGCCTGCGGTTTGAGAGAAGCCGTTTAACACGTGGGGATGCTTTGATGGCCCGCTGCAATTCCCTGACCGCGGGCGCGTTGTTGTCTTCGCCCAGGACGCCGATCCGCACTTTGTACCGCACCGCTGGCTCGCCGGAATCCAATAGGCTCTTGATCGTCGCGTCCATTGTCGTTCCTGTTGTCCCATGCGACAAGGGACACGCATGAATCTTCATCTTTCCTCTACCGCACTACTTGTGCTCGCTAAGCCACTTCCTTGCGGCTGCGCGCACGGACTCAAGCATCTTCGCCTCCTCCAGCGGAGCCGGCAGAGGCTGCCCGCGTGCCAGGCACTGGAGCAAGATGCCGAAAAAAGTGTACTCTTTCTGCAATGTGCGGTGGTCGCGAACAAGCCAGGAAAGGCTGTATGCAGCGCCGCAACGGATACTGCGGTCAGTGTCATCAAGAAATGGCAAGAGGGATTGAACAAGCCGCTTCATCAGGGCAGGGTCGCTAGTCTTGCAATCGCGGTAGAGCCAGGAGGGGTTGTGAAGCCACAACTGCATCCCATGACGTACGGAAGGATCGGGGCTTTCAAAGTAGGACAGGACGATCGGGAGCCGCGCGTTCGGGTCCCTGATATATGGAACCACCAAAATGGCATGTTTCCTGCGGAAGGGATCGCTTTCTGCCAGGAATTCAGCCCAAATCCTTGGCGGGTCCTTGGGCGGCGACTTCTCTGCGAGGACCTGCAATGCGTCCTCACGATATGAGGTGTCTTTCCTGCAAAACTGGCGATTTCTGGCAGAAACTCCGGACGGTTTGCCAAGACATCACACAGGCTGCTCATGAATGTGACATCCGGCGGTGACTGCGTTGCGGCCTGATCGAAAAAGTATCGAATGCGCTCCGGTGTGCCGTGCCTCCCCATCGTCCAGCCTGCCCGCCCTTGCAGGCTCGTCGACGTTACCGAGAAACTGCCCTGGCCAATCTGGTCGGCCAGAGCCAGCGCCGCCTGAGGGTCGCTGCGTTCCAGCCCGAGTAAGGCGCACTGCGCTTTGGAGTCGGTTGAATTCACCTCCGCAAGCAGTCTATTCTTTGAGACGCGGCCAGTCCGGAGGGCACAAACGTACAAGTTCCAAGCAACAGGATGTGACGACGGCGCCAGCGCCCCCGCTGCTGTGTCGGCGACAAAAACTGGCGTATTCTCCCACACCCAAATTCTCCAATTGAGGAACTCCTTGTCCATATCCGAGCCAGAGGAGCCACGATCCCAGTCAGAGCAGTACAAGAAGAGCGGGCCGGGCAGCAGCAGTGCGGTGAGCAGCCCCGCGACGGCGCAGAACCAGATTAGACCGCGCTTCCAGTGGCTTCGGGTCGGGAGACCAGTGTTGGCGTCCCTCCTGGCCGCGCGGCGCAAACGCCACCACGTCACGGGCACGGCGGCCAGGTACGCAATCGCGCCCACGGGCAGGAACACAATCAGGCCTGTCTCATAAGCCCATTCGAAGGGGCTGGAGAACGGCAGCACAAACCTGATCAGGAACGCCATAGTGCCGAGGAGAACCGTCTCCAGGCCGCCCAGGACCATGACGGCCCAGACCCAACCATTGCGCTCGCCCGCCGC
>Ga0209777_10003716_pt1 | contig 18681 bp, 13 predicted proteins | sample FrelakmetHBP12HB_FD_187147 | JGI IMG/M metagenome (GOLD analysis project Ga0209777, IMG submission 187147) | Freshwater lake sediment microbial communities from the University of Notre Dame, USA, for methane emissions studies -HBP12 HB (SPAdes)... | ecosystem: Environmental > Aquatic >...
AGCAGCGTGCCTTCGACCTGTTAAAAGTCCACTGCCGAGGGTAGCGTACCCAGTAGCCAACCGTCGGCATTGGGCCTATCTCCTGAGTGATCAGTCACTTCCTGCTCATCGAGGTCGGGAACTTCGGGCTAGGTGGCCGACCGAGGTGTTCCCAACGGCTTGCGCCTGGCCTGTCATCCCGACATGTCGAACGCACTTGACCACCGCCAACCTTCTGCTCTACTCACCAATCCCGCCGCTATCGCGCGCCGCAGTAGATTGCTGGTGAAACATCCGGGCTAGCTGCTGAAGAGCCTGTCGAAGAACTCGCGCGTGCGGGCCTGGATCTGCGCCAGTTCGACGTCCAGCGGCTGGTCGTGAAGATGGTCGGGCGTCCAGCGCCTCACCAGAGCATCGAGATTCTCGAGTTGGGACACACCCGAGGGAAGGCTGCCGCCCGCGTGGCCGGTTGAGACGCGCAGCGCGTGATCGACGGCACGGTAGAACGTGGCGGCATCGCGCAGGAAGTCCGCGTCCGGCCGCTCCAGATGCCCCATCTGCTCGATGACATCGATGCGCGCGGGCGTGTTGAGGACCTTGTAGAATATGCCGGCCCCTTTCAGCCTCAGGTACATCAGGGCGAAATCGATGTCGTAGTATCCGCCGCGGCCGGCCTTCAGCGGGTTTCCCTCTCCCTGCTCCTTCTCCAGCCGTACGCGCATCTGCATGAGTTGCTTGCGTGAACGGCCGCTCTGGCCGTACCGCCGCCAGTCCACCTTCTGCAACTCGTTCAGAAATGCCGTTCCGCGCTCCAGGTCTCCCGCCACGGCGCGCGTCTTCATGTACGTGATGCCTTCCCATGCCTGTGCAGTATTGGCGAAGTAATTCTTGTAGGCGCTCTCGGACTGTACCATCGCGCCTTCTCGGCCGTTTGGCCGGAGCCGCGTATCCACTGCGAACATCACGCCGTCGCCGGTGTAGGCGCTGATGATCGAGATCATCCGCTCGCCAACCCGCGTCCAGAACAATTGCTCCGCCACATCCGGGTCCGGGATGACAAACACCAGGTCGGCGTCCGAGGCGAGGTCGAACTCGCGCATCCCCAACCGGCCCATGGTCACCACTATCATCTGCTCCGCGGGCTTGTATCCGGCGGAGACGGGCGGCTTGGACGCCGTCACGTGTTCGATTGCCATTCGATACGCCGCTGCGACCACGGCGTCCGCCAGATCCGAAGTTCGAGCCAGTGTGCCGAATACTTCCGTTTCCAGGCAAATGCTCTCGGCCTGAATGCGGAACATCTCCCGCCGGAAGAAACGGCGCAGCTCGGCGGCGTCGTCGAACGAGGCCGCCTCTTCCGCATAGGGCAGATCCGGCCCTGTGCCCTGGCGGACGCGCCGCAGCTCTCCAAGTAGCTCGGGATTGCGAATGAGCTGCTCGGAAAAGTACGGGCTGTGTTCGAAAAGGTCCAGGACGTAACCGCTCAGCACACTGTCCTGGTTCAGCCAGCCGAGCCAGTCAGGGTGCGGGAGAATGCGCTCGAGGAAGTGCTCGAAGTAGATCCGGCCACGGCGCAGCGTGCGTCGTGCCACGGCTGCGGCCAACTGCGGCGCGCGCTGGTCGAGGAACCGCACCAGGTTGCTCGTGCCCGGCTCGAGCGCTTCGTCCGGCTCCGGTTCCGCATCCGCCGGCCCCGCCGATACCGGTGCCGCGGGTGTGTAATAGAACCGCTGCTGCGCGTGGATCACCCGGTCGTAGATCTCCTGCACGTGTTCCAGGTGGCAATTCAGCTCCGCGCGGAGCGATTCGGCTGAATTGCGCTCACCCGGTCGCAGCCCCGGCATGCGGCGCGCCAGTGCGGCCAGCTCGTCGGGGTCCTGCGGCAGCGTGTGGGTTTGCCGGTCTTCGCGATACTGCAGCCGGTGCTCCAGATTCCGCAGGAACTGGTACGCCGAGGCGAGCCTGGAGTATTCCGTGGGCGAGAGGAGGTCTTTGTCGCGCAAGCGCGAGAGCGCAAGCATCGTGCCGCCGTGCCGCACCCATCGATCGCGCCCACCGTGCAGGCGCTGCAGGCACTGCACCAGAAATTCGATGTCGCGGATGCCGCCCGGCGCCAGCTTGATGTTGAACCCCTGGGCCGCGCCACCGCGGCGGGCGGCGAGTTTTTCACCGATGCGGACGCGGGTCTCCGAAGCCGCCTCGACTACCGTGAAATCGAGCGAGCTGGAGTAGATCAGAGGCTCCACGAAATCGAAAAGTTCCGCGCCGGGCCCGCGGTCGCCGGCCGCGACGCGTGCCTTGATCAGCATTTGCAATTCCCAGTCCCGCGCGCGCCTCTGATAATAGTTCTTCGCGCCTTCGAGCGAGATCGTCACCTCACCGAAACGGCCGTCCGGCCGAAGCCGCAGATCGACGCGGTAGGGCATGCCCGCCGAAGTGTAGGTGGAAAGCAGCTCCGTGAGCTGGTTGGCGGCCTTCTTGAAAAACTCTTTGTTGGAGATGCGGGCCGGCCCGGCGGTTTCGCCGTTCGAGCCGTAGAGGAACATCAGGTCGATATCGGAGCTGTAATTCAGTTCCTTGGCGCCGAGCTTCCCCAGCGCCAGGATGGAGAAGCCTGGGTCGGACGGGAGGCCGTGCCGGGCGCCAAGATCGTCACGAATCCGCCGCCAGCAGACGTTCAGCACCGCATCGGCCAGGTTCGATAGCTCTTCGGTGATCTCGGGCAGCTCCGCCATTCCGGTCGCGTCGCGCAGCAGAATGCGGAGGATCTGCCGCCGCCGGAAATGCGCCAGGTCGCTCGCGGATGGCACGCCGCCCGCTTCAGACCCGAAGCACTGCTCGAGCAGCTCTTCGTAATCCTCGACGCCAAACACCCGGTCGAGCGCGCCGCCCTCGACGAATTCCTCCATCCATTCGGGACGGACGAGAACGGCCTCGGACAGGAACCGGCTGTGCGAGAAAACGGCCACCAGCAATTGCAGCCCCGCGCTCGTCGCGGTGATCCGGTCGAACGCCCCCGGATCCTCACGCTGGAGCCGCTCGAGGAAGTGCAGCGCTTCGTCCGGGTCGGCGCAGCTATTCAGCAGGATTCGCAGCCGGTCTTGGAACTCCTGTGGAAGCGCCGCGGCGAGGTGAGTCAAACTGCCGGCCGCGCGTGCCGGGTCGCGGAATTCGATCTCTTCGAGCAGCCGCCGCATAGGATTCAGGCCGTCCCGCGGCGCCGCTCCGCGTGCACGCCCGGAACGGGGCGCACGGCACTCTCCGTCAAACCGCCGCGTCTACCACCTGAATTATATCGTTTGCGCGCACAAATCCCGGACGGGTCACGGAGCAGTAGAATCCGCTCAGCCCCCACTCAGAGTCTTCAGGTGTGATCCCCTTCCGCCAGATCCTCGCTTTGATCTCAGGCCCGTAGACGTCGAGGCTGCTGCATGGGCGGCGCAGTTGCGTGATCTCGAGAAGAGTGTCGCCTGCTCTCAGCCGCATACCAGGCCGCAGATCCCGCCGCGACAGGCCGCGCGTCGTCAGGTTTTCGCCCATCGCGCCCGGGAAGAGCTGAAATCCCTCCGCTCCCAATTCGTCGAGTCCCTCGGCCGTGATGAGCAGCACCGCCTTCTCCGAGCCGCCGTGAATGCCCGGATGGGCGACCGCATCGCCTTCGAGGCCGAGCGGCGTCAGCCGCACTTCAGGAACGGGACGTTTCGGGAGCCCTCCCCGGGAAACATTGATCTGTATGATTCTGCCTTGCATGCAAGAAGAAAAGGGGACCAGCGTCCGGGTTCCGCGCGGACCGCGCGACCCTCGGTGCCCGTCCCCTCCTCGATACCGGCAACAGCCCTAGATGTCGTAATACAGCGCGAACTCGTAAGGATGAGGCCGTAGCCGGATCGCATCCGCTTCGTTCTTCCGCTTGTATTCGATGTACGCCTCGATCAGCTCTTCGCCAAAGACATCGCCCTTCAAGAGGAAGGCGTGATCGTCTTCCAGGCAGATGAGCGCCTCTTCGAGCGAACCCGGCATGGACGGAACGTTCCGCAACTCCTCTGGGGAGAGGTCGTAGATGTCCTTGTCGAGCGGTTCGCCGGGATTGATCTTGTTGAGAACGCCATCGAGACCCGCCATCAGCATCGCCGCGAAGGCGAGATACGGGTTCGCCGACGGATCGGGCGGGCGGAACTCGAGGCGCTTCGCCTTCGGGCTCGAGGAGTACATGGGAATGCGGACTGCGGCCGAACGGTTGCGCCGCGAGTAGGCCAGATTCACGGGCGCTTCGTAGCCGGGCACCAGCCGCTTGTAACTGTTCGTCGTCGGCGCGATGATGGCCGAGAGCGCGCGTGCATGCTTGAGCAACCCGCCTGCGTACCACAGCGCCATCTGGCTCATGCCCGCGTAACAATCACCCGCAAACAACGGCTGGCCATCCTTCCACAGACTCTGGTGGCAGTGCATGCCGCTCCCGTTATCGGCGAACAGCGGTTTCGGCATGAACGTCACCGTTTTGCCGCACTGGTTCGCCACATTGCGGATGACGTACTTGTATAACATCAGGTTGTCCGCCATGCTGAGTAGCGGGCCGAACCGCATGTCGATCTCTGCCTGGCCGCCGGTGGCGACTTCGTGGTGGTGGCACTCCACCTTCAGGCCGCACTTGATCATTGTCTGGACCATATCGCTGCGCAGGTCCTGGTAGTGATCGGTCGGCGGCACCGGAAAGTAACCTTCCTTGTAGCGCGGCCGGTAGCCAAGGTTGTCCTTCTCGCGGCCCGAGTTCCACCGTCCCTCCTCGGCATCGATGTAGTAAAAGCCCGAGTGCTGGTTCTGGTCGAACCGGATGTTGTCGAAGATAAAGAACTCGGCTTCGGGACCGAAATAGGCCGTGTCCGCGATTCCGGAGTTCTTCAGGTAGGCTTCCGCCTTGGTGGCGATCCAGCGCGGGTCGCGCTCGTAGTGCTGGCGCGTGATCGGGTCAACCGCGTCGGCAATCATGACCAGCGTCGATGTCTTGCCGAATGGATCCATGATGGCCGTCGCCGGGTCGGGCACAAGGAGCATGTCGCTCTCATTGATGGCTGCCCACGCACGAATACTCGAGCCGTCGAAGCCGTAACCCTCTTCAAACACCTCTTCGTTCAGCTCGGAAATCGGATACGAAACGTGGTGCCAGATGCCCGGTATGTCGCAGAACCGGAGGTCAATCTGCTTGGCGTCGTTCTTCTTTGCGAATTCCAGTACTTCTTTAGGATTCATTTATCCTCCCTGGGGAGATCATTCCTCGTGCACACATCAGGTGGGGATGCCGCAACCGCAAGTTGTCTCCTAGAATATCGGATGGGGTAGGGTGGGTCAAGAAAGAAAAATTTATGGAGCAGATCGCTTTTCGCTTTGAGCCCGCCCGGCGCGTTTTCACCGTCGCCGAGCTCAACGCGGCCGTGCGCGATCTCCTCGAACGCGAATTCGCCGACATCTGGGTGAGCGGCGAGATTTCCGGAACCCGGGTGGCTGGAAGCGGCCACTACTACTTCACCCTGAAGGAGCAGGACGCGCAGTTGCGCTGCGTTTGCTTCCGCCAGACCGCCCGCTACCTGAAGTTCAAACCGCAGGACGGCGTCGCCGTGATCGCGCGGGGGCGCGTCGACGTTTATGAGGTCCGCGGCGAGTACCAGCTCCTGGTGGAGTCGCTCGAGCCCCAGGGCCACGGCGCGCTTCAGTTTGCCTTCGAGCTTCTCAAGAAGAAGCTCGGCGCGGAGGGCCTTTTCGACGCCGCCCGGAAGCGTCCTCTGCCCCCCTTTCCCCGCCGCATCGGCATTGTGACTTCGCCCTCCGGCGCGGCCATCCGCGATCTGCTCAATGTCCTCGGGCGGCGGTTCCCGGGCCTGCACATCCGGCTGTTTCCGGCGCAGGTGCAGGGCGAGGGCGCCGCGGCGGACCTTTGCCGCGGAATCGAGCACTTCAGCGCCGGAGGCTGGGCGGACCTCGTGATCATCGGCCGCGGCGGCGGTTCGCTCGAGGACTTGTGGGCCTTCAACGAAGAGTCTGTCGCGCGCGCGATCGCGGCCTCCGCGGTGCCGGTCGTCTCCGCCGTCGGCCACGAAACCGACTTCACCATCGCCGATTTTGTTGCGGACCTCCGTGCGCCCACGCCCTCCGCCGCGGCGGAGCTCGCGGTCCGCGACCGCGCCGAGGTTTTGGATCGCGTCTCCGGATGTGAAACGAGACTGCGGCAATTGCTCCGGTTCCGTCTCGTGGACGCGGCGCGCCGCTTGCACCAGCGCGGCATCGGCCGCGCACAATCGCTGCTCGTGCGGAAACTCGGCCGCTCGCAGCAGCGCGTGGACGAGAGCGAGTATGCGCTGCGCCACCGCATGCGCGATCTTCTCGAACTCACGCGCGCCCGGCTGCGCGGCGCAGAGGCGCGCCTCAGTGCGGCGGACATGCGGCTCCGCTTCGCACGCACCCGCCGCCGCCTCGAACTCGCCTGCGGGCAGGCCGCGGAAGCCGTGCGCCTGCGCCTCTCGCGAGCGCGGTCCCGTCTGGAATCTCTCGCGGCACAGCTCCGCCAGCTCAGTCCCCTGCGCGTGCTCGAGCGCGGCTACGCCATCGTGCAGGATGCGCAAGGACACGTGCTCAAAGACTCGGCCGAAGCGGCTCCCGGATCCGAACTCGGAGTGCGGCTGGCGCGCGGGCGCTTGCGCACGCGTGTGACTGAACGCCTGGAGTGAAAGGGACTCGGCCCCTGGCCGTGGTTCCTACTGCTTCTGCTTTCGCGCTGCGGCGATACCTTCCACCGGCAGCACCAACACCTGGCTGAGCGCCTCTTCTTCTCCCAGCACGATGTAGCGTCCATCCTCGGAGGCCGCAACCGTTCCGATCTGGTAGCCGCGCCAGCGGATGCCTTGCTCCAGGCCTGGCGCCCGCATTTCCGCTTCGGCGATCCCGAGGTCGTCGAAGCCGCGTACGGGATCGCGCACGAAGAAATGTGTATAGCCGGGCGCTCCTCCGGCCACGCCGTAGAGCGCGCCGTCTGAACCGAATCCCAAACCTTTCATCCGTGGCATCATGACCGGCTTGCCGAGGTTGACGACTTTGCCGCTCGCCGGGTCGATGCGGAACAGGACGCCGTCGGCGGCGTTGCTCCCGTACAAAGCGCCGTCCGTCGCCAGGGCCCACGCATCCGCACGCCCCAGCGCGCGCCGGCCCGCCACCGAGGGCATCTCATCATCGAGGATGGTAATGGTCCGCGACGCGGGGTCGAACCGGAAAATCCTGTTCAAGGGACAACTGCCGTACACGCGGCCCGCCGCATCCATCGCGAGCCGCCGGCTCAGGTAGTCCTCCGGTGCGAGGACGTACGACTCGAGCTCCGCCAGCGCCTGCCTGTCCGGCGAGGTCTGATTGTGGATGTCCGTCTTGCCGTCCGCCGTGTGGAACGCGAAGAACTTGCCTGACGGGTGACTGAGGCCGTAAACCACGCCGGCCCGGGAATCGGCAGTCAGGGCGATCACGCCTTCGGACAGCACGGGGACGCCCATGTCAACGACTTCGAGCCGCTCGCGCATCCGCACGCGAATGATATGGCCGCTTCCGCCCTTTGCGGCCGGCATCGTCCCGGCATAGAGCCACCCCTCGGGCCCGCGGCCGAATCCGCTCCGGATCGATTGCTGGCCGGCGACAACGTCCTGCAGCGGGACGGCGGCTTCCAGGCGCCGTTTGTCGAGCGAGACGGCAAAAATATATGGTGTCAGGCCCGTCACGGCTGACGTGCCGCCGATCGCAAAGCCGTCCACCACCGCGAGGGACGTGATCGCATTGCGGTAAATCGGGAGCCTCAGCTCGCGGAAGTTCTCGGCCGAAACTTCAACCGCGAACGCGCCCTTGGGCTCGAACGTCGGTTCCTGTGCGGCCAGCGGAATCGCTGCGAGTGCTACGGCGTAAGCGAGCTTCATCGGACTGCCTCCTCGGGGTTGAAGATGATCAGAAACGGACGGCTCGCGCCCGATTCGCCCATCCGCGTCGCGGTGACATCCGTCCTGCGCCCCGCGAAGTAGAGAACGCCCGCGCGGTCCCGCACGTCCGATCCCGTCGCTTCTTCCAGTTCGCTGATCGGGTAGGTCAGAACCGTGCGCTTGGTGCGTGCAGCCGGATCGAACTCCATCAGCCTCACGCCTTCCGCGTTCCCGGCGTACACGCCGTGTCCTCCGAGGAAGTAGTAGAGCTTGCCATTTCTGCCGAGAGCCAGATTGGGGCAGTAATACTGATAGGGCGGCCGGCCGGGGTCGTCGAAGATCCCGCCGAGGTCTTCCACCTTGCCGATCCCTTTCTCCTGCGGGCGGAACGCAAGCATCTTCGCCCCGTAAGTAATCAGGTAGATCACACCCGCGGACTTGTCGATCGCGTATGCGGTGATGCCGGTGATGATGTAGTTGCCGGGCGTGCCCGGAAACGCCGGCAGGCTCTCGCGGGCAAACAGCAGCGCGTTGGTGCCGTGCTCGTACTTGATGAGACGCTGGCGCCAGTCTACGTAGTAGATGTTGCCCCACCAGTCGCTGAAGAGCACGCGCGGCACGTGGCCGCTGCCCATTCTGCCGAGGTCGCGCAGGTCGTTCTTCCGCACGTCATAAGTCAGCAGGTGAACCTGTGGATAGGAGACCGCCATCAACAACCCGCTGACACGATCGATGGTAATGTCCTTGATCCCTTCGTACGGCAGGCCCATCCCGAGGTTCGTCAGCCTGCGCTCGGCGGGCTCCCACTTGTAGAGGAAGCCTCCGCCGTAGCCGGTGGGGTGCTCCTTGAACGACTCCTCGCGCATCTCCCCGCCGTCGCCGCCGAAGTACATCGCGCCGTCCGGCCCCTCGACGATCTGCGTGTGGATCTTCCCCTGCCACTGGAAGCCGCGCAGGTGCGCCAGGTCTCCGATGAACCCGCAGAGGCTCAGGCTCCCTGATCCCCGGTCGTATTCAAACAAACCCTGGCGGTCACGATGATTGGTCACGCCGATGTAAACCTTGTCGTGAACCGTGCTGTATCCGATGGATCCCCAGGTGGAATGCGCATCGGGGAATCCCGGGTAGCTCAGGAACTTCACGTTCCTGGCAGTGATGTCAGCGGCCGCACACGATGCAGCCAGCAGCAGAAAGACGGCAATCGCTTTGCTCATAAGGGGACTCCGGGTCGACCGCAGGTTTCGGCACACTCGCCGCATTCCGGCAGTCTATCAGTGCGGGTGCTCCTTCACCCAGCGCTGGTGTTCCGCGGCTTCCTCTCTTTGCCCCAGCGCGTCGCCCGCGCCGAAACGTATCCCGGCCAGACCAGAGCTTGGGCACTCAGCCCACCCGGTGCGCCTGCGAGCGGAACGCCTCCACCGCAACGCCCAGTTGCCGCAGCAGGCCGAGGGCGTCGTCGTACATGTACTCTTCGATGATCCGCCCGCTCTCGATCCGCATGACGCTTACGCCACGCGCCGATGCGCGGTTGCCGGTCGGCTCAATGCCGTGAAACACGCCCCGGTGCGTCCCGGTCCACATCCAGTGCGCCACGAACCGGTTGCCTTCGATAATCAGCTCGTTGATCTTCAGCTCGAAATCTGGGAATGCCGCGCGAATTCCCGCGATCTGCTGCAGAATAGCGTCCCGGCCGTGGAACGGCTCCGAGCGGTTAGGGTGGTGGTAGACGACGAACTCCGAGTAGAGGTCGCGCGCCGCGTCGGGATCACCGGTATTCCATAGATCAACCATCCGGGCGAGAAAGATTCTCGGATTCTCGGGCATCGTTGTCCCCTCCAGTCTTAAGGATCAGCTTAGCGCCATCGCATGGGCGCTGGCCACCCGCCAGCCGGCTCAGGCTACTTTTCGCCCGAGAAGAAACCGGAGAGCGGCGGAGGCGGCGGGCACCACTCTTCCTCCGCGTGCTTCGGCTCCGGCGCGGCAGCGAGACGCCGCAACTCGCTGTGGTCAAGCCAGATCATGTGGCACTCCGAACAACTGTCGATTACCACGGCGCCCGGGCCGGCATAGGGATGCGTGTCCATGCGGCCGCCGCACTGCGGGCATACCAGAACGCGATCCAACTCCCGGCGATCGAATGGCAGCGGTCTATCGACGCCGGGTGTCTTCCGCCGCAGAGCGCCGATGACGTCCGTGAACACGTCCATTTTAATCAGCGCCCCGCGGCAGCGCTCGCACGATGCCAAAGAGCGCCCGGCCGCTTCGGCCTCCTGCAAAGAGACTTTGCACAGCGGGCAGCTCAGCGCCGACGGCACACCAAGCAGAGCGATGCCATCGTCATCCGCGTCCGGAAAATGGAGTGTGCCACAGTAATCGCACGCCAGGCACTCCTTCGCTGTGTCCAGCCGCATGGGCGCTCCGCAGTTCGGGCAGTTCGCCGGCATATCCGGGCCATTCTACCCCGGCCGCGCCCGCCGGTTTCTGGCGCGTCATTGGGGCCCCAGAAAATGCGCCAGCCACCCCATGGAGCGCCACACCGCCTCGGGAGTCGGGGTGTGGCCTTTGTGATGGTTGAAATAGCCGATGTCGTGGGGGCGGTTGTAGAAGGCGTAGATCGGGCGTACGGCGTTTACGTAATACCAGCTCTTGTCCCCGTCGTATTCGTCTCCGCCGATCAGCAGAAACGGCCGCGGCGCGATCAGCCCCAACAGTTCGTGATGGTCGATGCCGCTGCCGGCCTGGGGCATGGCCTCGCCCAGATACCAGTAGGCATCCCAGTTGGAAAACGCCAGACCGATGCCGCCCTCCGAACAGACCACTGCCGTAATCCGCTGGTCAAACGCCGCCGCGTACAGGGCCATCTTGGAGCCGAGGGAGTGGCCGATGATGCCGATGTGCTGGCGGTCCACATCCGGGCGCGTGTACAGGTAGTCGAGCAGGCGGTGCGCGTCCCAGACCCATTTGCCGAGGCCCGTTGAGTGAGGATGGCGCAGCTTCAGATTCGCCACCGCCTCGCTGTACCATTCGCCGTAGCTCTCTCCGAACCAGCGGATCGCTACCGCCATGTAGCCATTCTGCACGGCGGCATGGGCGAAGGCGGTGGTGCTGTGCGGCGCGAAAGTGCGCCCCGAGAGATCTCTGCCCGCGGGCGTGTCCACGTCATAGAAGGGCACGATTACGACCGGCAGCGGATGATCCGGGCGTCCGGGAGGCAGCATCACGTAGATCTTCTCCCACCAGTCGGGCTCCACCTGCAGGTACATCAGTTCGCCGGTATCGGTCTGGTTTTGGATGGTGTCAATCCGCTTGACGGCAGGAACTGGCGGCGCAATCTCCGGCGCCCCGATCAGTCTCAGCCACTTGGCTTCGATTTCCTGACGGCGCGCCGGCCACTCCGCCAGTCCGCCCGGCCGCACGAGCGGCGCCAGATCGCCGGTGCTGGTCTCAAACCCGGCCGGGGGACGGTTGTAGACGTCGAACCAGTAGGAATCCTGGTGTGTGGCGGGCAGCGCGGGCGTGGGTTCGAGGGTCCGGCAGAGGCGGAAGCCCGTGAACCGGCTGCGGTAGTCCGGTTCCTTGGAGGTGCGGTATCCGCGGGCCCACTGGGAGGTTGTGCTGATAAACGAACCGCCTCGCAGAATGCGCGCGAGCCCCCGCATCGTGCGGGGCGTAGCGACGGGATTGAAATAGTCGTTGCACCACTCCCAGACGTTGCCAACCATGTCGTAGAGACCATACCGGTTGGGCGGGTAGCTGCCCGCGGGCTTGGTGCCGGTGGACTGCAAGTCCTGAAGAAGTTGGCCCGCGCTCTGGATGTTGGAGGAACCCAGGTTCGCCAGTTCACGGATCTTGCCGGCAGCCGGCTTGTCGTCGCCCGCGGCATGCGCCCACTCGGCGTCGGTGGGCAGCCGGTAGCCGTTCCTGTGCAGGTCGCATTCTCCGGTCTCGAGGTTGTAGCACGGCTCCAGGCCTTCCTTCAGACTGCGCAGGTTGCAGTAGCGGATGGCCTCCCACCAGCTCACGGTTTCGACAGGCAGGTTGGGTCCCTTGTGGAACGCCGGGTCGTAGCCCATGATCTCCTCGAACTCGCTTTGCGTGAGTTCGGCGGGGGCCAACAGAAAACGGCTGAGCGTGATGGTGACCGGAACACCGGTGACCTCGTCGATCTGCTCGTACGAAGTGCCGGGAATCTCGACAAGCCTGGCGGGCGTCGCAGCCGCGTAACACACTGCCGCAAAGAACAGGGCGCTCGGGAAAATGGCGTTCATAGTGGTCATCCGTCTACTACCGTGCCGTGGCGCCTTGCTGCGCGGCCAGGGAAACAAACAGGCAGGCGAAAAAGACAAGATACGACATCCGCGCTCCCATGGAACGGGTATCGCAATGCCACTGCGGAAGTCAAGCCGCCCGGCCGAGCCGCTCTACTCGAGCCTGTAGTTCGGCGCTTCCTTCGTGATGATCACGTCGTGCACGTGGCTCTCGCGAAGACCCGCTGCGCTCACGCGCAGGAAGCGCGCCTTCTCCTGCAGTTCTCTGATCGTGCCGGCCCCGCAGTATCCCATGCCCGCTTTCAGCCCGCCCACCAGTTGGAACACCATCTCGGCGAGAGGCCCCTTCGAGGGCACGCGGCCTTCAATCCCTTCCGGCACCAGCTTCGTGCTGTTCTCCTGCGCGTAACGGTCCGCGCTGGCCACCGCCATCGCGCTCGTCGATCCCATGCCGCGATAGCTCTTGAACGTGCGGCCCTGGTAGAGGATCGTTTCCCCCGGGCTTTCGTCTGTGCCGGCCAGCAGGCTGCCGATCATCACGCAGTCCGCTCCGGCCGCGATCGCCTTCGTCACGTCCCCGGAGTACTTGATGCCGCCATCGGCGATCAGCGGCACCCCGCCCTCGCGCGTCGCCCGCGAGCATTCGATAATGGCGGTAATCTGCGGTACGCCCGCGCCCGAAACCACGCGTGTCGTACAGATTGACCCCGGTCCGATGCCCACCTTCACGCCGTCGGCGCCGAGTGCGATCAGGTCGCGCGCGCCTTCATAGGTGGCCACGTTTCCCGCGATCAACTGCACGTCCGGCAGCTTGCTCTTCACGGTTCGCACCACCTCGAGCACACGCTCACTATGCCCGTGCGCCGTGTCCACCGCCAGCACGTCCGCTTTGCATCGCACCAACTCCTGCGCGCGCTCCAGGAAATCGCGGCCCGCCCCGATCGCCGCGCCCACTCGCAGCCGCCCCTGCGAATCCTTCGCCGCGTTCGGGTACTTCAATTTCTTCTGAATGTCCTTTACCGTGATGAGGCCCTTCAGTACGTAGGAATCATCCACCACCAGCAGTTTCTCCACGCGGTGATGGTGCAGAATTAGCTCGGCCTCTTCGAGTGTGGTGCCTACGGGAACCGTGATCAGGTTCTCCTTCGTCATCACGTTCCCGATCGGCTGGTCCAGGTTGGTCTCGAACCGCAGGTCGCGGTTCGTCAGAATGCCGACAAGCTTCCCGTGTCGCGTCACCGGTACCCCCGAGATCCGGTAGCGCTTCATCACCTCGAGAGCCTCGTAGATCCGCTGCTCCGGCTCCATCGTCACCGGATCCACGATCATCCCGCTCTCACTCCGCTTTACCCGGTCCACCTCCTCCGCCTGCTTTTCCACCGGCATGTTCCGGTGAATGATGCCCACGCCGCCTTCCCGTGCCAGCGCGATCGCGAGGTGGGATTCGGTCACCGTGTCCATGGCGGCGCTCACGACCGGGATATTGAGGCCGATGGTCCGGCTCAGGCATGTGCGCGTATCGGCGCGGGCAGGGATTACACCGCTGCGGGCCGGAAGGAGGAGGACATCGTCGAAAGTAAGACCTTCGGGAATGCTATCGACAATCATATTCAATAATACGAATGGCGGAGCGGGCCACGCAACGATGGTGCGCTTCGGGTGCGTGACACTACAGTGGAAATCAGCCCCGTAGGGGCGGGAGAGAATAGCCCATGGCGCAAGCCGTGGGAAACCGATGTAGATGCGACGAGCCCCCGGACGGGGGCGAAAGCACGAGCGTCGGCAACTCGCGGGCATGCTCTCTTACGCCCCTTTCAGGGGCTGCCCGGGTAAATATCCACTTCCCAGGGCTTGACGCCCTGGGCTAGACTCTTTCGCCCTCACGGGCTCAGTAAAGGCGTTCAGCCGAGAGTGCTTCAGAGCGGGCCCACGGCCTTGCATACTGGCTACGCCCAGAACGCTGCCAGTTTCGGCTGAATGTTGCTGTTCGCCACTTCTATGTCGTGCACCCTAACGATGGCAACGATGGGGACTGATTTGAGTGGGCGGTCCCCCTGGACTGCGCCGGGTCCCCTGACCCGGCCAAACCGTACTCTGTCTCACAGCGAAGCGAAGTGGACAGAGCGGTCTGTCCCCATCGCTGCCTCCCTGCCGCGCGACCCTTCTACTCGCGCGTGTAGAGAGACGAAGAGTCGGGATACCCCCGCACGGCCATCCGCCGCCCGGGCCACTCCAGGCGCATGTCGTCGGAGACCTCGTCCAGCATATCGAGTGTCGCCGTCTTGCTCTCCATCGCGAACGCCGTCAGCAGGAGGTTGTCGCAGATGGCGTTGATGAGCCTCGGAATCCCCTGCGACCGCCGGTAAACCTCCGAGAGCACCTCGGAGGAGAACACCGTCTGCTCGGGCATCCCGGCCCGTGTCAGCCGCGACTCGAGGTACTCCATGGTGTCCCCTTCGCTGAAGGGCTGGAGCATGCAGCGCAGCGCAATCCGCTGCTTCAATTGGCGCAGGCTCGGCGCGTCCAGTTTCCGGTCGAACTCGGGCTGGCCCGCCAGGACGATCTGCAGCAGTTTCCCGCGCCGGTTCTCCAGATTTCCGAGCAGCCGGACCTCCTCGAGCACGTCCCATTCCAGGTTGTGCGCCTCGTCAACGATGAGCACCGTCGTGCTGCCCTGGTTCGCGTTATCCAGCAGCACCTCGTTCAGCGCGATCAGCACCTCGGTTTTCGACGTTCGCGCGCAGCGCAGATCCAGATCGTAGGCGATCATTTCGAAAAACTGTTCCACCGTCAGCCGGGAGTTGAACAGGTACGCGAAATCGATCCGCTGCGCGGCCAGAAAGTCCTGCAGGCACTCCAGCATTGTGGTCTTGCCGGTTCCAACTTCGCCCGTCAGAACCACGAACCCCTTGCGGCTCTGCACACCGTAGATCAGGTTTGCCAGCGCCTCTTCGTGTTGCAGGCTGCGATACAGGAACGTAGGGTCCGGGGTCAGATTGAACGGGTTCTCTTTGAAACCGAAGAATGCGTTATACATTCAGCTCTCACAAGCTCCCACAATCACCCAGATCTGGCACAAACATTTCCAGTTTAACATGGCATGTCGGTTTTTCCCTTTCTCGCCAGTTTGAAATCGGCATCCGCAGCGCGTGAGTTTAGACGCGCAAAACCCGCGCAGTTCGCGCGGAACGCGACACGGACAAGTCACATGCCTTAGTCGGTCACCCGGAACGAGCCCCGCTGGCCTCGCGCGGAGTCCGGCCCGATCCACACGTGGAACTCCCCCGGCTCGGTCACCAGTTGCATCTGTCGGTTGTGGAACGCCAGATCCGCTGTGGAAAGCGTGAATTCCACCACGCGCTTTTCCCCGGCCTTCAGGTGGACCCGCTGGAAACCCTTCAACTCCCTCACGGGCTGGGTCACGCTGGCCACCAGGTCGCGAATGTAGAGTTGCGCCACCTCGTCTGCTTCTCGGGAGCCGGTGTTCGCCACATCGGCGGTTACCGTGAGGTGGCCGCCCATGTGCACCGGCCCCGCCGATAGCCGCAGGTTCGTGTACTCGAACGTCGTATAAGACAGGCCGAAGCCGAACGGGTACTCGGGCGTGAAGTCCACATCCAGGTACTTCGATGTGAAGTCTTTCGGATCGAGCGGCGTTCCCATCGGAATGCCGAGTTCGGAGGCTGACGGCGGCCGGCCCGTGTTCATGTGGTTGTAATAGACCGGTACCTGTCCCACCGTGCGCGGGAAACTCGCCGTCAGCTTGCCGGAGGGCGCCGCATCTCCGAACAGCAGCGACGCGAGCGCCGGGCCTCCCATCGTCCCCGGGTGCCAGGCGTAGAGCACCGCCTTCACCTTGCTCGACACCGCCGGGAAGGTCAGCGGGCGGCCGGCCATGATCACCGCCACCAGTGGCTTGCCGGTCTTCGCCAGTTCGCCCACCAGCGCCTCCTGCGCTCCCGGAAGCCCCAGAAACGCGCGCGAGTGCGCCTCGCCCGACAATACCTGCTCCTCACCCAGAAACAGCACCACCGCATCGGCTCCGCGCGTCGCCTCCACTGCCGCCGCAAAACCTGCCGTGCTCGTGTCGCGGCTGCTCTTCAACCCGGGCGCGTACGCCACGCGCGCGGCTCCCAGCAGGCTCCGCAGCGCGGCGACCGGCGTCCGCACTGCGGCGGCTTTTCCGTCCGCTACCCAGCAGCCCATCTGATCCACGGCGCTATCGGCGAGCGGCCCAACTACAGCGACCTTGCTGATCGATTTCGAAAGCGGCAGCGCTCCGCCGTCGTTCTTCAGAAGAACAGCGCTCTCCGCCGCCAGTCGCTCGGCAATCGCAAGGGCGTCCGGCGCCAGAAACGCCGACGCCGCCGGCGCCGCCGGCACCGGCTTGTCGAAGAGCCCGAGCCGCAGCTTCACCCGCAGGATGTTGCGTACAGATTCGTCCACGAGCTTCGCATCCAGCTTTCCGGTTTCGATCAGCGATTTGACGTTCTCGCGATAGGACGTGCTCACCATCTCCATGTCCACACCGGCTTGAATGGCTTTCAACGCTGCGTCCGCGCGCCCCGCCGCATAACCGTGCGAGATCATTTCGATCACCGAGTCCCAGTCGCTCACGACGAACCCATCGAACTTCCATTCTTCGCGCAGCACCTGGCGGAGCGTGAGCTTGTTCCCGGAGGCCGGCACGCCGTTCAGGTCGTTGAACGCGCTCATGAACGTTGCGGCGCCCGCGTCCCGCGCCGCGTGAAACGGCCGCAGGTAAACATCGCGGAGCAGAATCTCCGGGATCCACGTGGTGTTGTAGTCCCGCCCGCCTTCCGCCGCGCCGTACCCGACGTAGTGCTTCACGCACGCCGCGATCGACTCCGGCCCATCGAGTGCCTTGCCCTGGAATCCCCTGACCATTGCGGCCGCCATCGCCGACCCCAGGTACGGGTCTTCGCCCATGCCCTCCGCGATGCGGCCCCAGCGCGGGTCTCGTGCAATGTCCACCATGGGCGCGAACGTCCAGTGGATGCCATCTGCCGCCGTCTCCCGCGCCGCGATGTGCGCGGCCTGCTCCACCAGGCCCGGGTCCCAGCTCGCGGCCTGTCCCAGCGGAATCGGGAACACCGTCTGGTAGCCGTGAATCACGTCTCGCCCGAAGAGGAGCGGGATACCGAGCCGGCTTTCCTTCAGCGCGATGCGCTGCGCCTCCGCGCGATCCCCGGCGTTGCCCGCATTGAGAAACGAGCCCCAGCGCCCCGCGCGAATCTCGGCCTTGATGGCCTCGGAGATCGAGTGTCCCATCGAGGTGGATTGCGACATCTGGCCGATCTTCTCGTCGAGCGTCATGCGCGACACCAGGGCGTCGATGCGTTGTTCGAGAGCGTCGGTGGAAGCGGAGCGGGCGGGCGCACTCGCTAAGAGCGCAAGTCCGGGCAGAAAAAGGGCAGCAGCGCGGATGTGGCGTGTCATGGGGATTCATTGTATGCCCATCCTGTTCGGCAAGTCAGGCGCGGTGCGCATCTGTCGCGGCGGCTCCCGGAGGGGCTCGAACCGCGGTCGTCGGGGAGATGCCCATAAAACCGTGCAGTATCGACGAGAACTTGCGACCCGATATATTCCGGTCTTTTGCGCAGCCGGAATGGCGGCACGGGCTTGAATTTCAATTGGCAAGGCAGTCACCAGAGCGGGGGGGTATCCGGGCGATCTGATATACTCCTAGGTGAATCCGGTTTTGCGCCGGAGGTCGCTCCCCACTTGCCCGCAAAAGCAGGTCGGAGTGCCTGCCGCAATCCCGCCTGATCGAAAGGAGAGGTATGAAGAATATTTTCGTGGGGAACCTGGATTTTTCGGCCACCGAGGCCGATCTCCGGGCATTGTTCGAAGCGTATGGCGCTGTGGAGCGCGCGTCGGTGATCACTGACCGGGAGACCGGCCGGTCACGCGGGTTTGCCTTCGTGGAAATGTCCTCGGCGTCCGAAGCGGATGCCGCCATCGCAGCCCTGAACGGGCGCGACTGGAACGGCCGGGCGCTGAAAGTCAACGAGGCCCTGCCGAAAGCGGATGGTCCCCGTGGCGGTGGCGGTGGCCGCGGTGGGTTCGGTGGCGGCGGCGGCAAGCGCTCGGGTGGCGGTTTCGGCGGCCCCCGCCAGCGCCGCGAGCCTCGCTGGTAGTCACGCTCTGGATTTCACAAACTGACCGGGGATTCGGCCGCTGTGTCCCGCCTCGGCGCGGACACAGCCGGCTTGTCCCATTCTTCTGCGTGCGCCGGCGCTGACCGGGGCCTACGCGACTCTCTGCTGTCTTCAAACCTCACCGTATGCACGAGTCGCGATGCCCTCTCGTTCCGAGCCGCGACCGAACCTGTTTCCGAGCCGGTAGAGTAGGAGAGAGGGCGACGCAAAGCGCGACCCACTCTCCCCTCGTCGAACCGGAGGTGCAGATTTCCCGCGTCCGGCTCTCCTGAAAACTCTCGCCTCAGGCATGCACAAGCTCCGAGAGAC
>Ga0209777_10003717_pt1 | contig 18666 bp, 19 predicted proteins | sample FrelakmetHBP12HB_FD_187147 | JGI IMG/M metagenome (GOLD analysis project Ga0209777, IMG submission 187147) | Freshwater lake sediment microbial communities from the University of Notre Dame, USA, for methane emissions studies -HBP12 HB (SPAdes)... | ecosystem: Environmental > Aquatic >...
GGTGTCACTCCCGTAGGACCTATAAGACCGGTTTGCCCATCTACTCCCGTGACACCTTGTGATCCAGCGGAAATAGTTTGCACCATAGCACCATCATATGTACGTAGTTCATATACGGAAGTATTTACCCACAATTGATCAACTACGGGGGTAAGGGGATCACTCGAACGAATTTGTACCCCGTTTTCTAAAACGGTTTCTTCTTGTCTACCTAAATGTGTTTTTTCAGTCATATCTGAATCCCCTAAGAAGGAAAGATTTTAGTAACTACTATAATATTATCGTTATTAACAGTAACCCACCACACAGAGCCATCATCCGCAGGAATATAAAGCGTATCTGTAAGTATCTCCCCACCGAGGGGTGGCGAAATAACTTGAAGTACACCGGTATTCTCGATAGTGAATGTGGCTTCAGTTAAATCGGGTTTAGTCACTTTAAAGTTAGTAAGCGAAGCAAGTGTTCCTGAAGTAGCTATTAAGGTTTCAGTGACCGCATGCACCCTAACATCCCACATAGTACCATCGGGACTTTGAAGGATGAAACCCAACGCCTTTTGAACGTACCCCCCGACCGTAATAGCTTCATTAACATCTACTTCATAATTTTGATTAGCTATAAGCTGGGTGTACCACCCATCATAACTACACAGAGATCCTGTATATAAGGTAGAAGGCACCACAAAAGTATCTAGTGAATGTAGGGAAGGATAATCTTGCTCAAACCTACCGGTTAGTGAAAGATTAACCCAACCATCAGAAAATGGATCTATTGGATCGAGATCAAATAAATAACTACTATCGAAGGGAACTCCGCTATCAAAATCCCCACGAGATTCACCTAAGAGATTGCTTAACGTAATATAAAGATCAAAAGTATATGCGGCAGCACACATTCCAACAATAACCGTACTTGCCATAGATGCTGTCACAATAATCGATTTAAAACACTGGCTCGCGGATTGTGAAACTAAATAATCTGTTCCTATGGTAGTAAAGTCAAATTCATGTCTTTGTAATTGGCCTTGGTAGCGTATCACCACCTCATATTCATTTACAGAAACTATCTCATAGATGTCGGGTTGATTAGAAATAAACCAAAGGAATACCAACCATGAAGTGATACCTTGGTTAGGTAGCCATACATGAGTTTCTAGCCCACCAAACTGACTAGCACACTTTGTCCAAGGATCAAGTGCGGGATAAAGATCGAACGTATCTTTATCCATAGGTTTATAAATAGGATTACTTAGTGATAAAGATTTAACTAAATCATTAACTCCTGAATTAGTACCCACTGAATGGATAAGTCCCCGAGTAACGAGCCGTGTCGTTAATATCTTCAAAGATTGGATATCGGGTAATATATCTGAAAAGGAAATAAAGGGTTCTACTAGTCTAGTGGCGTAATCAGAGTAAATGGCATTCGTCTGATCAGTTAAAATACTTGTGGATACCGAATAAAGTACCCTAGCAAAAGCTTCCCACATAGCTACGATAGTAGTTGCATTTATGATTAAATAAGCGACATCGTAGGGTCTGTTGTAAACAGTTGCGGTAATAAGGTTCTTACCCCTGCCTAGCTGTACCCCTTTTGTAATTACAGATGACTGCGCCACCGTATCATATGTAGTTTGTTTATTGCGAAGATCAACACCGCTAGCAAACTCCCCTATTTGATTTACAGTGATATTAATTGGTTCCCCAATTCGATCCGTTTCGATAAGTAATACAGTAGGGTTGGGGGTAAACGGAACCACGTTACCATCCAATAAATAAAAGAGACCCTTGGGAGCTACCCACGGAACATTACCGTTTTGCATACTGGTAATGATATCGCTATAAATTGTCGCTTGTACAGATATTGTAATCACGAAAATTCCTTCTAACTAGTAACAGTAACACTATAATAATTCGTATTAAAAACAGATATTTCATTCCTAGCAAACTGTAACGGTTCTATGGCTGAAAGAGATCCGGTAGATCTTCTAAATTGTGTAAGGGTAAAATTAAGAACTCCCGAAACTTGGGTTAATACTTGTTGCCGTATATCTTCGGGGTATACGATTTCAATAAATGTGGTAAAATTAAATTTATTAGTAAAAAATGTTAAAACCTTTTGCTCTACTTCAGTTACTGAATAAGAAGATAGTGCCTGAATGCTACCACTAATAACAGGCGGTACATAAAAGGGTTGCCTGATAAGAATATCGGTATTAAAAAGATAGGTACTACCGGAACCATACACAACGGAATATACCGATGCTGGCGTGCTGTTATAGGTATACTGAATAACAACAGTATCACCCAAACTTAAGGTAGTACCCAGTAAAACGTAATCTGTCGAATCTAAAGAATAGCCAGTCTCAGAACTAGTATCTTGCACTAAAGTATACGAAGAAATGGCTATATTATTTAGCATAACACTAGTAATACTTGTAACGGGAACGTTAGTGAAATATATGTGAGTTTCACCGCCAGAAGCAATATACGTTTGTGTAAATGATAGTATACTACTACCTATACAATAGATGTCTAGTGCGGGACCCGTAGTTAGCCGGGTAAATTCTTTTTCAAAAGGTTGTATTACAGCCACATCAGTTACCGTTTCAGGTAACTGATTAAGAATTTCAGACTGAAGACCGCCCGGAGCACCCTTATTAATACCAAGAAGAGATGTACTAAGTCTCGATGATTGGGATTCTACGGATTCTACTTCCGCACCCCCAGTACTTGCGGTTCTATTTTCGGTAGAATCTATCCCTATTACGGGGGTAGCTAAAACAATCACACGATATTGTGGTAAATTATAAGCTACACCGATACCCACAGCTTCTACAAAAAGACCTATCTCGTAAGTTTTACGAGATGCGTTGTAGTAAGAAGAGGAAGATGCCGCTACAATAGTACCACCGGTTACCACCCTATAAACTAAATCACCAGATATATTGGATACCAAAGTGCCTGCGGGGATAGTTATATCTACCGAAGGTCTGACATATCTCATAAAATGTTGAATATGTGAAGCATACTCACCGCTGCCGGGAGTACTGCCATAATTAGCGAGAGCCTTTTGGATTTCGACAGTAGTAGCGGATGCATCAAACTGAAGAGTAAAAAGCTGCCGAAGAGATTCAGCATCTTGCGAGGATATCGCCAGTTGTCCAGCTTGGGGATTTATAAAAATATCTGGAATAGGACCCTGTACCACATCCAATGTACTATCCGTCTGTAATATCGAATTTTGTAAAGCAAGTTGAATATCTGATGCTGTTTGTGCCATAAGCTTAAACCTTTATAAGTGTTCCAGAATTAACGATTTGATCTAACTTCGTGGGTAGGATCTTTACCTGATCTACTATCGTTACGTTCTGCCCCGATGCAAATAAAACTTCTACTAAGAATACTAATGTAGTCATGCCTACAAATCGAGTTTTGACTTGGTTTACACTATAAATCTTTCCGTTAATTCCTGTATCTCTTTGCTTAATAATTAACCTATTAATAGCTTCGGTTATAAATTGTTGCACTAGTGCATCAGTAGCGAAAGGAGTAGAACCTGCACTAGTAAAATTCATAAGCTCATCGCCCTCATCAAAAAAAGAATTGTATTCAATTAAGAGAGCCCTGGCCACATTCTGAGAGCCTTCCTCGATACTAGTTACGGTATCTAATAACCCCGTACCTGCTACGGGGGATAAATCACCATCTGAAATTCGCAAAGTAGTCATAACTTTCCTTAAAATAAACTACCCAATTTAGAAGCTCCCACAGTTTGATTTCCACTTTGTTGCGTTTGACCAGAATATGCAGAGATAACTGTTTGCCACGAAGTAAGTTCTTTCTGAGTGTCTGTATCGCTTTGTTGGTTGTTAAGTAAATTTTGTAGTGTAGTTATTAGATTTTGCTCGTGGAACGCCTGATCTCGCTGTAAATTAATTTCATCAACAGGTTTACCTATAGATATAATCATCAAGTTTAAATCTGAGATAGTAGCGTATCTAGAACTATCGTTACCGTCTGTGATTAATTCTGCTTGCATTTCTGCATATTGATTAAGTACTGCATCCATTTCTGTAACACGATTAGTTGCGTCTTTCTGCCTTACACCCAGATAAGTAGTTAGTAATGCATCTCGATCAGTAGTCTCATTTTCAATTTGGGTAACATTTTTTATCCAAGATAATACTTTTTGTTTCTCATCTTGACTTTGAAGGATGAGGTACCCTTCCATATCTTCACTGATTTGCACCGTATTTTGTATAGGAATATAATAATAAGATGGGCGCAAATCACCTAAAGTTTGCTGCTTTATTTTCTCTAGTTCATCAGTAGTCCATTGAATCATTACAAATGTACCCCCACACCAACATTCAACATAGACGCATTCATAAAGTTAGCCCCCGCAGTACTCGCGCAACCAGCACTCGTTTTAAATTGATTAATCTTGTCGGGAGATGCTCTAACTTCAACTCGAAGTTTGGCTATATCTTTTCCAAAAGTTTGAAGTATAAATGTTTGGGCTGTACTTACATTTTTAAGTCCATTTAACGCAGCGGTTAACTTAGTACCTAAGCTAAGCTTAGGTATCTTACAAGCTGAAGGTAAAGCTATCTGCACTTGACCTAAAAAGTTATTCAAAAGATCAACCGGCATACAAAGAATGCTGTTAAGTAAATCTGCAATCCAAGTTTTTAATGCATACAAAAACGCTAACAGTTGACCAACAAAAGAAAGAAAGAAATTAAAAAGCTGATCAAGTATATCTGTGCTTAAGCCGATATCCCAGTTTACCGCACACTTTAATAAAGAGGTAGAAAAAGAAGAGTTACCTATAAGTGATAAATGTCTTGAAATAAAAGAATCTAATTTTTTTTTCATGGCCAATAATTTCTTTTGAGCTTGACCAATCATAATATTAATTGCCCGCATAGCTTTTTCAAAAAGATTCATTACATTGGTAATAATTTCAGATAACGGTCCTGAAATTGAGGAAGGGTACATATCAGCAAGATCTTTAAAGGAATCTGTTACTGCTTTCTTTTTAGTATCAAAATCCATAGTTTTGGGAATATCTGCCCACCCGATAAGTACACTAGCAGGTGTCGCAGCAGAGGGTTGTCCTTGTAAAATTTGTTGTGGTGGAACCGTCTGAACTAACGGAGTCCTCGCCGACAAGTTACCCAAATATTGTACAATTTGGTTAAGTTGTGGTATGGTCAGAATACCGTTAGCATCAATATTGCTAGCTACGGTTTGAGCATCATACATATCCGCATACATTAGTAAGAGTTGCTGTTGGGAAATACCACTGGTAGCGGCATTGTTAATAGCCTGATTAGAAATGTAAGTAGATCCCACCGGAGCCGCATCCATAGTCCTACTTAGTGTTTTTAAAAATTCATCATCCGGGGGAGTAAACCAGACATCCAAAACATCTTGTCGTTTCTCCAGAAGGTACTCTATCTTAGCATCCGTATGAATTAGCTCTAATTGATCGAGTACACCCGGTTGTAAAACAACTGACACTTGAAAAAGAGAAGAAGATATAGTTTGTTTTTGCATTTTAATAAGGTTAGCGATACCCGAACTAATCTGGGAAAAGGCTAGTTTTCTATACTGCAACGATAACTTATAGTATTTAGATACTATAAAATTAATGTAGTCTATTAACTGGGTAGCTGCGGTAGTGGTAGCTGTAATATTAGTTGTGATAGCTGCTTGATTGTTAATCTCTATATCTTGTCCGGCTAGTATAGCGCCCAATTCATCTCCCGTGTAACCCAAAAAGGTATATCTTGCGATAGCCGAAGTAGAATTATCTATACTGTTAAAATGGAAAACATTACTAACTAATTCCTCGGGAGCTATACTCGAAGTACGCAGAACTTCCGCTTTAGATTTATCTGTCGCTAAAAAAGAGGTAGTTAAAACTATGGAACTAAAATCATGTGCAACCACAACATCACTACCGGTTAAATAATCTACATTGAGTAACGTATTTATTTCATCCAAAGTATACGCTAAATTATACTGTTTAGGTGGAATTACTTGAAGATTTAATTGATCTAAGACAAATGTAGTTTTGGTATTGTTATCTAGAATTTGTTTAGTTTGGGTTATATTTTCGCCTAACGAAAAATAGAGCCGACGAAGGATTTCAATGTTGTCATAATAGACAGGATTACCTGATTGTGCTCCAGGAAGATAAACAACAGTATCAAACAATATGATTCCGGCATTAGTAATAAATTTTTCATCTTGTTCCTCCGTTGAATTGTCAGGTAGTAGACCATACACGGTAGCAATATCTGCACTTGATGTTAAACTCGATGAAGTATTATAACTAGAGCTAGGTTGATTATCTACAGTAGGTACGTTATTGGGACTCACTAAAGTCGCCCGATCACTCGTAGGTCTTTGCGAAGGGGTGGCATCATTAGCAGTAAAAAAACTATCTAATATTTTATTACCTTCGTCAAGTAGATCTCCGAGACCCGCAGTAGTATCTATAGCCGTTTGTAAGAGAGCCTGGTTAGCGATAGTTCTCTTCGCTAATTCAGCATTGATTTGCTGATTAGCATAATTAAGATCATGTGGAAATCGACATTTGCTGACTGTTACTGTCACGTTGCATTCCTCCCTTTATCCAACTTTTAAAATAAGCTAGATGGAGGCGCTCAATATTTAGATAGAAGGGGTTCTAACTTTCCCCCATGCTGCATTTCGTAAAGCTTATGTAAAAACTCCGTGTAGCCCACCCTATCTAAGTATTTCCAAATAATCTCAGCTTCTTGAAATCTAGCCATTCTGCCGACATTCACATCTTCCAACATTTTTTCTTTAATCTTATCGTGAAGGGCATATCTCTTTTCTCTTATTTTTAAAAAATCAGCCGATAACTTTTCTACTAGATAACGAATGATATTTTTCTCTTTTTCAATTCTATCTTTAACAAGCTCAGGCTCTTCAGCCGTAGGTAACGCCTGTGAAGACTTTTCTAATATTTTCCACGATCTTTGTAGTTTACCGATATCTACGTCTAATTTTTTAGCCTTACCTTCAGCCGCTTTTATAAATGGTTTAAAGTACTCATCGGGATCAAATCCCTTGGGTAAGATAAGCGGTGGTAGCACCCATTCATCTTTCAATATATCGTAAACAGCATCCGCTACTTCGATATCAGTATCCCCCGGTGGTTTTAAAAAAAGATGTATTACGTACCCACTAAATGGAATTTCTATATCTTTAAAAAAAGATTGATACTTCTCTACCTTTTCAGAAGAAATATTTTCAGGCCAGCCCGTAGCATATACCGAGACATCTATATCCGAATTAGGCGACCATTGGTAACTCGCAGCACCCCCATATAAGTTACTGGCCAATAACGAGAGGTTCAATGATTTAAGATGCTTTTCAATACTGTGAATAATAAGAGAACGAAAATTAGGTTTTAGCTTTGGCAACTCTTCGTGTTTTGGTTCACCAGAATATTGCCAGATATCCTCGGACAACGTCTTACGGGGGAAATCTAAAATACTGGCATTTGTGGTCTGCTGCATGCTACCTCCTAGGCGATCTATAATTAAAAAATAAGCAAGATGCCAAAAGATATCCTTCTTAATAATATCATTTGATAATTTTATAATATCTTTAAAAAAAGTTGTTTTAAAATCCACCACTATTGCTTAATTTTAACTATATGGATTCAAAGACGATTATCACATCTGCATGTAAAGGAGTTAAAAATGACTGAACAAGCATTTATAAAAGAGGGTACAGAACTGATTAAGTCAATGGCAAAAGGACTTGTAGATAACTTTGACGCTATCGATGTTCAAATCTCTACTGGATCGAGCCACACGGTTGTCTTCACGTTACGCTGCGCAAAAATCGACTTGGGTAAACTGATCGGGAAAAGAGGCCGCACTGCAACCGCCATGCGGACTATTTTAGGTGCCATAGCTTCTAAATATCAACGAAGAGCCATCCTCGATATAGCTGAATAGTCAATTACCCCTCCCTAAAGGAAGGGGCTTGTGGATTCAGTAAGAACTAGCCTTACCGAAATGCCAAGGGAGAAAGACGCCCCCACTACGAGCTATCCTACTTATGCAGGAATCACCTATACTTTTACGCAATATATTTAAAGCCCCGTTGATGTCAGCGTTTATCACTTTTCCGATCGAAGATCGGAAAAGACCCCGCTTAACCCTTCGCCCTAAATACTTAGCGTGATGCTCTAAAGGTTCCAAAGCTAACGCATCACATTTACTAGTGTAGGATTCTTCAGTCTTCTCTACTACTATACCGTACTTTTTAGCTTTGTATGTAATGTAAGCCATCAGTTGCGAGTGAGGTATTTGAACGAAGTTCTGGTTGGTTCTGCCACCTAAATTTACCTCAGTCTTCCAGCCTACATTATGACCTAACACTATTTTAGCTAAGCCCCTTTCTCTGCAGTAATTTACTATATTGTAAGATATCTTATGGATTACATCTTTAATAACTCGGTTTCGCTTTTTAGTTAATCTAAACTTCTTTTTTAGAAGTTTAAGCTTAGTCATGGGATGGGTTTCAATGTCTATCAACGATTGCAGCTTCGCTGCACGTTTGTTGAAAAACTGGTTGATAGATTTAACCCACCTACCATTAAATAAGAAAGCATCTCCTTTAGTAGACACGCAAGCAGCTAGGTTATTAACCCCGAAATCTATAGCTAAAGCTTCATTTGAAGCTGTAATTTTAACTATCTCTTCAGGACTTTCATAAACATACTTGATATCGAATCTTCCGTATCCTTTAGGTATAATTGAAATCTGTAGTAGTTCTTTACCTCTTACAAAAGTTGGAATTTCAAAGGTTAAAAAACTAATCCCAAACCTATTTCTGAGATATTTAGAAAGTGATAACCTTACTGTGTTTTCAGTTATCTGTAGCGAAGGTCCAGCAAAGTCTACTACAGTTAAACCCTTCTTTTTATAGTACGGGGGTTTAACTACCTCCCCCGGTTCTTTAACTTTTAGGTGTTCGAAAAAACTTTGATAATCTCGATCTACTTTGTAAATTGCAGTTTGAGATACCCATGCGTTTAGTTTGTTGTAAAGCTTACGGTTACCATCTCTTATTAGTTTGTAAAGTTTAGCCTTACCTAGATACTTACCTTCAGATTCCCGGTAGAACTTACGTTGATGAAATAAGCTGTAGTTATATATGCATTTAGCAATATGACACGCTTCTTGAAAAACTGATTTCTCAAGATGAGTAACCTTAATTTGTTCCATATAACTTAACTTCATGACTACAATGTAACCTTAATTAATAACATAGTCCAGTGAAAACGGATGCCTTACATCCCCGGCCTAAAGGCCGAGGTTTTACAGCATCGTGGATAAATATACTCCTAAGTAGCCTTAAAATCAGTATGGTCGGCGTATTGACTAATGTAGTCTTCGCCTTCTTCCTGATTTATTTCATCTGCTAATAGATTAAAATGCTCACCGTGCTTGGCTACTTGTTTACCAAACTTATTGTAAAGATGCACATGAATAATCTCATGCGCCAATACTTGCCGTAAAATATCCTCATTTTCTATTATTTCGGTGTTTACCATCAAAATAATTGTAGGGGGTAGATTATCTTTCTTACGCCATACCGTTTTCGCTAAAAAGGAAGCGTCTGGTACTAACTCAACTATAGGTCTTACTTTCTCCTCAGGGATATATTTAGTTAGTAGCTCATCCACTATTTTATCAATATTGTTTCCCCTAGTATCCGAATAAACGGGCATAGGTATGGGAGTTTGATCGACCACGGTACCATCATCTAAAACTTGTTTAAACTCAACCTTGCGCCCCTTAGCCCGCTCCTGAGCTAATCGAGGTAAAGTCTCCCATATGGTGTCATCCGCTAACTCATAAATCTTCTTGCCATCAACTAATACGTCTATATGCCCCGCATTGATTTCTATCATTTCTGTCTTTTGCTGCAACACATCTACTCGCAGAAATCTATATATGATATCCTCACAGCAATCCTCTAGAGAGGGCAAGGCGGCCATATCAAACCAGGCAAGCCCCTTGAACTCACAATCGGGGTCTAACGTATTAGAGGGGCCGTTAGGGCCATTAGGTGGGGTAATTAAAAACACATAGCTATCCCAGTAAAACCATAGATACTCTATGGAATCAAAATGAGTGTAGCCGGTTTCTTCTTTGAGTTCCCTAAGTAAAGCATCTACGGGGTGCTCCCCCTCTTCTATATGACCACCCGGTAAGGCATAGTAATCATCGTGATGCTTACCCAAAAGAATACGTCCAGAATCACTAAGTATAATAGCTTTAACACGAAGCATTTAACTCTCCTAGAAAAAATGGTCTGGCTATTCGTTAGACCAGACCACTCGGCCAAAAAGCAAAGAAAGCAACCTATCTAAAAGTTAATAAGGGGGTTTATCTTTGCAATTGTCTAGAAGTTTATTGGTTTCATCAATCATGCTTTCAACTTTTTGACGGGTTTCGGGGTCAGATGTCTGATTTATGTTGCAAAGTAGTAATCTAATAACCCCCAATTTCTCATAGAGATCTTCGTTATCCATAAACCACATAAGGGCTTGGACGAATATGCCAAAGGTGTTATTAATCCTGCGAGCTTTATTTTCACTGTACTTCTCAAGATTTAATTGCATAAGATTTAGTAATCCTTTGTTGATTTGTTGATAGGTGCGAGTATACCCTGTCTTTAAAAATTATGCAATTTGAAATTGAAGAATGACAGAATGGCAGTCACAAAGTTACACGATTTTCTCACCTTCTTTCCAAAAAGAGAAAAAAATACCTTTAACTTTATCAGTTTCTTGTTTTACAGTGTAACCTACTTGCGAAAAATTCTTCCCATTTTTTCCAACGAAAGGATCGGAAACAATGTTATCGGATTCTTTTTCCATCTCATCCATAACCGCCCAATACGCATCATCCAATTCCTCATTTAATCTTTTCATAATATCTTGTGGTCCGTACCACAATTTTTCTACAGTACGCTGCTTATTAACTTTGTTGCTATATCGACAAAGTTTAAAAGCTAGGTTGTCTAGGCTTGCCCTTATTTCTTTTTCCCAACCCTTGCAGTAGCTAATATCCGGCCATAGAGTAATTTTGACAATGTGTTTAGCTAGATGTTTAACTTCCTCGGATTCTAGTGCCTTTGTCGCCATAGCTCGCGGTCGTTGTGGTAATGCTAGCGCCTCATTACGTAGCACTTTTCTCAATACTTTTAACAACAATTCTTCCATCATTACGCACCCCCCTCTTCCATTCTAATTTATCGGCATGCATATGTAAATAGTTTAGTTGTTATTTATAATATCCCGTATTTATTAGCTAAACCCCATAAACGAGTAAACATGGATCTGATGATCCTAACATAGACATATAGATATAATACTGTTTTAGGTATTCAAAAAACCCCTTATCGAGACATGTTTATACTTCAATTGCAACCAAAAGTATAAATCAAAAAGGAAACTCATATGGCTGAATACTTCGAAATCTTTTTGCCGGGTGAAAAACCCCACGCCGATACTATCCTTAAACGAATGGGTGAGTATGACAAGTGTTTACTTACGGGGGATACGGAAGAGCTAACTAGCATACCCGCCGATTTTAATCCATCTAACATTATGCCTTCAAACATGGCGAGGATTTCTAAAAAGTTTCTAGAGGCATCCCCCGTGGTAATCGATTATGAAATTGATATACTAACTTGTCATGGGATTTCAATTACTGTGGGGTTTAGATCTTTCTATCAATTTTATAAGTATAATAAAAATGTTATTAAAGAAAGTATAAACCCCGAATATCTTCTATCTAAAAAACAAATCGATTTTCTGGTGCCGGGTAAATGCGATGAGCGTTTTAATGGAAGCGCTCTTACCGAAGTGTTTTGGAACCTAACTACCCATCATGTTAAGGGCATTGATAAAGTCAGTTTGCGTTGTTATGAGGTACCGAAATTTAGTATGGATTGGTCGGCTTTTCAGGCTTTTGTTATGGGCGATTTAGAGAGAAGGAAACCTAAGTCAAATATAATCACACCTGCATTTGGAAGCGGGTATTAATTAATTTACAGGGAGTTTTTTATGAGAAAATTGAAAACGCTATCGGTATCGCATCTTGAAAAATTGGTTCGTGAAAACAAACCAATTTACGTAGTGAACTCATCGGCTTTGCCTTCTGGCGATAAGGGTATGGTCATTATTAATTTCTTTGATGGTACACGGAGGGAGTTTTTTAAGATGCCGCCCACGTTTATCCCAATGGCGGTAACCGATTCTATCTCACCTCAAAAAATATTAGACTCTAAAGATTTTAGACAGAGTCTTTTAAAAGGTATGCTAACTTTGATTGAACCCACTTCCGCCGAAGCGTACCTTTCAACTAAAGAAGCTCAAGATGAGTATGAATCCCTAGTACTATCTGAACTTTCAGCTAGAAGTCAAAAAATAGATATTAATAAAACCGTAACCCGCAGAGCGGTACATCACAATACTAATGAAGGTGGTGGACCTATTCAGGATGTAAGTGCAATAGATACGGTTAGTAATAAAGTGAGGGGCATCATTGAAAGTATGGTCGCAGGGACACTTAATGCGAAAGAAGCTTTAGTTCAACTGAGAAGACATCAAAGCGCATTACATGCGGTGGATTTTAGCTATGTGGTAGCTAACACAGCGGATCAAGAACTTAAGAAATGGGCTAAAAATGGTCTAGGTAGAACTACCCGAGAAGAATATCTAGATGATGAAGAAATCGAAGAAGAAGAAGAAGAAGATGATGATACCGGTGGAGATTACGGTGACGAAGAAGAAACCGAAGAAGAAGAAGAAGAAGAAGAAGACGTTGCAAAGCCAACGAAAATAAAAAAAAATCGGGGGCGTCCAGCGGGCAGCGGAAAAACCGAAGAGGGGAAGGCCAAGAAAGGTAGCCCAGCCTACGCAAACATCTTCGACTTCAAAGCCGATTCGGTCGAAGAAATGACCGCAGAAGAAAAAGCCGCCGATGAAAGGGCTCGTAGTACGGCCATGAACCAACAAGCCATCGGCGGCAATCAAAGCCTATACCAGCAAGAAATCAATAAGATTTTAGCCGGTGATGTATAATTTTTAAAAATGGCAGATAGTGTCTGCCATTTTTAATTCCCCTCTTTTTCTAATAGTTAATATCACATTTATATTTATGGATAGGAGGTATCTATGGCTAACTACTTTGGTGTCAATTCATCTCAAGCAAACAATTACTATCAAGATATAGTAAATAAACTCGATGACATTGCTACGGATACTACCGGATCTTCCGGTAGGGGTGATACCTCTATAAATTTGATAGCAAATATTAGACATCAACAAAATGGTATTACTAAACACGAGCCTTGGATAATGTCTACCACCGAATGGTTATTATCAAAACCCCCTAGAGGCATAGTGTGGTTTGCTAACCCCAGCGATGTTACTTGGAGTATGCCACAAAGGGCCACACACAGTAAAACGTTGATAGGTACGGTCCTACACGTATGGCCGAATAATAACAGGGGTACTTTCTTCGATGAGCTAAAATTAACATTTAGTTTGCAGATGGGTAATATGATGCCCGTAAATATCGCGGGTAATAATTGGCAAGCCTCGGGGGGTATTGTTAATTTTTATGAATTTATGCAATTGGTAGACGCTCCTAAATTAACAGAAGGTACCGCGCAGCAACCACCTAGAACTAATTTGGTATCTATACAGTACCACAGTAATCTTTTCCCCAGTTTAACACTACTCGGTATGTTTGATCCGGCGGGGATTAGGTTTACCGATAGCGCTTCGAGCCCTGCGAGTGTTACAAGTTGGAGTGTAGATTTTGTGGTATATGATACCGTACCTAAACTATCTACCTACTCGGGTCAACAAAGCAATGCAAAATTACTACAGAATTGGTTAAACGCCAAGGTAAGCCCTTTGAATAAGGGAACCCCTAGGGTAGGTGTGGACTCGGCGCAAGGCGGATCTTTTTCGGGGGAAACTTTCGCCTAAAATAGAAATCGTGGTTATTATTACTTTGAAAGAAAAAACATTTAGGAGATATAAAATGGCGACTATAACTTTATTAAAAACTAATGGTATTTTTGTGTATGAGGATTATAAGTTAGGTCGGGCGGAATTACGGGTAAAAGAACTTACCAGTACTAACCCCGTACAAAATATCAGACGGACCCACAACGGTCCCGTTGAAGTTGTGCTTGTAAGTGCCACATGGATGGATACTGCTTTGGCAGCTTATTCGGTAGCGGTAGCACCAACATATGCACAAGTATACCATACCGTAGCCGATGATTACATGGGATCAAATTTATCTAAAATGGTTGATTTGATAGTAGGACATGCGCAAACTAAAGCACTAGTTAAATTAGTAGATGAAACTGGTACAACTGGTCAAGGATTTCTAACTTATAAGATAATTAATAGTGCCGAATACTTTGAAGATCAAAGCCCGGTAATTCCTTTTGAAGAATCTAGTAAGAAATATGGTAAAGTTGGGGCTTATCTAATTCACCCCGATGTTTATGCTAATTTGAGTGCTACTCCCGTACCGGGCAGTTATGCGGGTACTGGCAACGGTACTATAAGCGCTACTTTAGTACCAAGTGGTGCGGTAGCGGAGACCATTACAGTTACAGCTACGAGTGCTACGGCGTTTAATGTAGTGGGTAGCGTTTCGGGCGCATTGGGCGTAGCTACGGTAGGTCAACAATTTGTTAGCCCACAAGTAGGGGTACTATTAACCGCAGGAAGCATAGCTTTTGTGGCTGGTGATTTATTTACCTTTGCATCGACAGTGGTAGTTTTTTAAAAATAGTTAAAATAGTTATTAGGAGAATAATATGCAGAGTAATGCTAAGAAAAAAACAATATTGGCAGTATTTTTACTGTCGTTAGCGAGTATTTGTTTTGCCGCTAACAAATACATTTACAGTTCAGGAAATCTCACATTAGGGACGGCATCAAACTATTATGTTAACTTGCAAAACATATTGTATACGACACAAACAGGTTACGTAGGGATTGGCACATCGATCCCCACATCGCTACTTCAGACTAATGACACTACCGCACAGACCACAACATATACTGGAGTGCTTCATAATGTCACAGCCACATCTAGTACTTCTTCGATCAATAAAGTCGGTATGGATATTGAAAGTACAGGATCTTGGAGTGGTACATCTGCCGTTAATACGGGGCTAGTAGTCAATGCTACTGGTGGCACAACTAATTATGCCGCAACTTTCAATGGCGGTAATGTGGGAATAGGGACAAGTAGTCCGGGTTATTCGCTTGATGTTAACGGTACCGTTAGAACTACTCAAGTGAAATTTCAACCATCTTCGTGTGCTACAGGGTTTGTACTTGTACCCGCCGATAATAAATTTACCTTTAGAGATTTTTGTGTAATGAAATATCACGCAGGTCAGAACGCTACTACCACTCTACCAGAATCGGTTGCAGCAGATCTACCATGGGTTTCTATAACAGCAATACTAGCATATTCTATGTGTTCAGAAATAGGTACCCACCTTATTACCCCTTATGAATGGATGACAATTGCTCGTAACATAGAGGCGACTCCAATCAATAATCTCGATGGCTCATCCCCCATACATCTAGCTACAGGACATTCAGATAGTAGTCCATCTACTGCATTAGCCGCAACTACAGACCCCTCAATGACTAATTGCAATGTTAACTACGCACTTTCAGATAGTCATAACTCAAGTTGCGCATTAAAGGCGGCTAGCTCGGGAACCGGATCATATTATGGTGAAGGCGCAGGTAATTACTACACGGGAACATATTCTGCCGGTGCAACAGGCATGGCGCAAATGAGAACCCACGTTCTAAGTAATGGCAACATCATATGGGATATGGCGGGGAACGTTGATTCTTGGGTAGATCTTACTTGTACAGGAGGCGCTGGCTCGGGGATTGGGGTTTGGTACAATGGTGCTGCATATATAGATTGGAACAACGCTAACCTTACTGACTGGGAAAAGCTCGTAGCTGGTCCTGCTGGCTCTGAAATCAGTACAGGGGGTACTGGTCAGTATTATGGCTGTACGGCTAACGGTAATCAATTGCTGCGCGGTGGCGATTGGAGCCTTGGCGTTCGCGCTGGGGTTTTCTACGCCAGTTTGAACGGCGCTCCGTCGTACTCGGACCCGTACATTGGGTTTCGGTGCGCTTACGCCCCGTAGGGGCGGCTCTAGTCCTCGTTTCCTTGGTTCTTGGTCTTCCTAAGGCTCCCCGCAGGGGCGTTTTTATTTTTCGGAATATTCCGAAATTATCCAGAAAATATCGCAAATTACAACATTTTTTCGGAATATTCTTCCCAAACCTTTATCCTTATGCTATTTAATTTCGGAACAAGAGTAATTTTTCCGAAAGAAGTAATTCCTATGCCTACTCTAACTGCTGAAAATAACCTAGAAATGAGTGTAGATCAAGTTTCCGCTATTTTGGGTGTTTCCGAAAGAACAATCCTCAATTATATTAAGGCGCAACAAATTAAGGCTACCAAAGTAGGAAAGCGTTGGTTTGTTGACCGTAAATCTTTTGAGGATTTCCAAAAAAATAAAGGCAATACTTTTATTCCCATAAATAATATAATGAAACCCGATAGAACGGAAACCACTCAAGCAACTCCCGAAGAAACCATATCCAAGTATACATCAGGAAAAGGAAAAGGAAAAGATAACAAAAATGTTAAGTCGCTTGCTTGCTATCGTCTTGCATTAAACGCATTCAAAATGCCAATGTGGCAAGAAGACAACCCCTACTCAAAATATTTGGTGGAATTCCGCACCCAAATACTGGGATCTTTAGGTGCGGGTTACTATGCATTTGGATCAGTCAAACGATATCATTATGATCAGGCCCGTAGTACGATAGGCTCAGCACTAGCCCTAATGTACAGTGATGATGCGGTAGCTACTCTATACGAAAAGGATCTCTCTTTTTTAGAAAACGATGTGTTACTGGCATTCACTTATCTTCTTAAAAAATTAGAACAACTTAATCGAAAAAATTTCTCTCCTAGGGAAAACAATGACAAGTATTGATGCTAAGATCGTAGTAGATAGTTATCAATTAAGTATGGCTATTTTCAAAATATCTCGAAATTTCCCAAAACAATACAGACCCACACTTGGGCGACGATTGGAAGACGGGTCTATTAATTTGACACTATTTATACGTATCGCAAGTTTAGCTTCAAAAAAATTACGTAGAATTACTTTATTGGAAAAGTCTTCGGAATATCTAGATGAGATAAGACTTCTTTCACAAATGTGCTATGATCTTCAAATTATCCCTATTGTATCCTACGGGGAAATTAGCAATATGACACTAGATATAGGTCGGCAGCTTGGTGCATTTTTAAAGTACACCCAAACAGAAGAATCTCAATGACACTACTAGAGAAAATCGCTAGTTTTGAAAATCTTATGCAAGCTTTCCATGAATGCTCTAGGGGTAAGCGTAAATCATCTGGCTACCAACGTGCTATGTTTGCTCTCGGTGAACGCTTAATGCATATAAGAAAAAAACTTTTAACGGATACATATAAGTGGAACGGTTATCGTGAGATGATTGTCAAAGACCCCAAAACTCGTTTAGTTATGGCGGCACCCTTCATAGACAGAGTGGTTCATACCGCTATCCATCGTATCCTAGAGCCTATTTTGGAAACTTATCTATCCCCTTCTGTATATGCTTGTAGGGAAAATAAAGGAAATAGATATGCCGCTTTGGATCTTCTTAATAATTTAAAAATATATGGTGAGCAGCGATTTGTGATTAAGCTAGACGTAAGAAAATATTTTGAATCCATACAACACGATATTTTAGTAAAACAAATATTTTCAATTTTGCCTGACTACAGTGTAGCTCATCTTTTAATATCTCTTTTAGCTAACTACCCTCGATACGCCAATCGTGGATATGGTATACCTATAGGAAATCTTAGCTCACAATTATTTGCCAATTTTTATTTGGTTCCGGTTGATAACATCGCATTAAAGGAAATTAATGATGGCTTCTACTTTAGATACATGGATGATATGATTGTAGGGGGAAGAAGTAAGAAGAACATATTAGATACCACAGATAAAATGATTACATGCGCGAGTAAAGAACTTAAATTGAATATACCTTTTGAGAAAAAAATGCCCTTTGGTAACGGCCCCATTCCTTTTTTAGGGTACGTGCTTGATCAAACGGGTTACACGGTTTTAGCACGCAATCGGCGAAGACAGGCAAAAAGAATAAATCGTCTTATAAAATCAAATGCAAAGCTGAGTGAAATTGCCATGCGAGAATTATCATTCGAAGCGTTTGCACATTTGGTTTAGGTTTTAGATTCAAATGACTGATGGTCCTAGCGTTACTTTTTTTACTTTTTGCTGCGCGGTGGCAATTGGAACAATGGCGTTAACGCTGGGGTTTTCAACGCCAATTTGAACAACGCTCCGTCGAACTCGAACACGAACATTGGGTTTCGGTGCGCTTATTGGCGGGTGGTAGTTGGGAGACTTGAAAAAAAATATGGCGTGAAGGATGCCACAGTTTCTGTGA
>Ga0209777_10003718_pt1 | contig 18665 bp, 15 predicted proteins | sample FrelakmetHBP12HB_FD_187147 | JGI IMG/M metagenome (GOLD analysis project Ga0209777, IMG submission 187147) | Freshwater lake sediment microbial communities from the University of Notre Dame, USA, for methane emissions studies -HBP12 HB (SPAdes)... | ecosystem: Environmental > Aquatic >...
CTGCATAAGCCGGTTCATCATTCCATCTGTTGCCTGCCGATCCTTTTCCAGCGAAACCACGAGATTCTCATCCAGCGGAAGGCCGCACCGGGTACAATATTTAGAAACCGGGGAGTTGTGCTCTTTGCAGCGCTGGCAGCTTTTGACCTTTATCTTATCCTCCTGGCTGGCTTCTTCGTGAACAAGGCCCTGGAGCTTCAAAAGGGCGTTATCCACGTCCCTGCCGCTCAAATGGACGTATGTAGCGGCCATTTCCGAGCCTTGGACCCAGCCAAAATGCTCCTTCATTTGGGCTTCCGTGAGCTTGCTAGCCAAAGCAGTGGCCCGCGAATGGCGGAACAGGTGGGGGTGGATATGCTTCTTTATACCTGCTTTCTCTCCCAGAGTTTGCAATAGCTTATAGACCGAGCGATGGTCGAGGCATTGGATGGAGTTTCGGGTTTTCTTGCACGTGGAGCGCGGGGGCCATAGTGGGGCTTTTGGGTCCTGCGCCCGGTCATAGATATTAATCCACGATGCCAGGGCGGGCGCGGAACTGATTATCCTCACCCTCCGGTCGCCGGTCTTGCCGGTAACGCGCAGGACGGCCCCATATTGGTCAAACTTGACGTTTCCCATATTCAGGGATAGTAATTCCCCTATACGGCAACCGGATTCATATAAAACAAGGACAATCGCCCTATCCCTCGGCTGGCTGGATGCATTGACTAGCCGTATTACCTCATCTTCCGTAATGAGATCCTCCGGCAGCTTGTGCTTCTCATTCTTGAGCTTCGGCTTTAGCCAGTTTATCTCAGGCGGAAAAGTCTCATCGTTGCCCTTAAGCCACTTGAAAAACATCTTAAGGATGATTTTGTAGTCAAGTCGGGTATACTCCGAATAATCAAGGTTCGATTCAAGCTCTCCGACAACGGCAACAAGGTCTTCTTTTGTAGCATTGGCGAATGGCTTTTTGAGCAACCGGGCCAGAAGCCGCATACCATATACGACCTTGGCAACACGGCCATGCCCGGACCCTTTGGCCAGCCTTCCTTTCGAAAAAGAGACGATAACCTGCTTGTTCTCTTCGCAGACTGTCTGGTCTTTGTTGAGATTATTTATCGCCAGTTCCAGGCGCCTGGGATAGTTATACAGACCGAACCTTTCCATAGTTTCACTCCGGCTGGAGGACTATTTTAGGGTTCGTGCCCCATTGGGCAGAAATCTGCCCCAATCGGGAAGAACTGAACCTGGAGTAGTATGCAGGGGAAGACTACCGAGCCCTGAGCTCGGAACAGAACCGTTTCAGTCCCGAACCCATGGTTCGATTCTCCTCCCCTGCAATTATACTCGCAAAATCGTTCCATTTTTTTGGGTGATGGTTTGATAGAAGCTAGAACCAAGGTGGGAAAACTCATAATTGACGAGGAAAAGCTGGAACTGCGTTATACTGGGATTGTCGGTGCGCTCAACCAGCACATCTTCGCGCCGATTCTAGGAAGGATATTCAACCTCGACAGGATAATCCCGATAAAAAGTATCGAAAAGGTGACCTATACCTATGGCATTCCTTACGTTCTGAAACCTTCGATCGTCGTTTACTATATGGGCAAGAAAAGAGTGATCGCGTTCAAGCACATAAGCCAGATGCTCGATTATGAAGGGGCAAAAAAGGAGATGAATTCCATCTTGGACTATCTCCGCAAGCTCGGAGTCAAAGTCGAGGAAAAAAACGATGTGGTTGTGGCCCGGCGTTGAGCCGGACCCGTGAACAAATAAAAACATTCCCTCCGGATTCCCAGTGGTGATAATATGGATCTGGGACTTGCGTACACCAGCATAAGGGTAAAGGACATGAAGAAATCGCTGGATTTCTACACGAAGCTGATGGGGCTAAAGGAAACAGGAAGGAGAAGCCCTGTCCCAGGAGAGCTGGTCGTGAACCTTATAGACAAGAAGACAAAGCAGCGCCTCAACCTGATGTTTTACACCAGGAAGTTCTGGATGTACACCCCTTACGTGGTGAACGGCGTGGAGCTGGACCACCTCATGTTCTGGGTGGAGGACGCCAAAAAAACCTACGAGATGCTCAGGAAAAAAGGCTGCCCTGCGGCCACGAAGCTTTGGGAAAGGCCCGGCCGCACAATGGGTTTCGTGAAAGACCCGAACGGAATCTGGATAGGCGTCGCGAGCAAGAATAAGATCAAAAAATAATATTCAATTTTCTGCCTTGGCGCTGTCAGCCGACGCCTTTGTTTCATTTCCCTTATTTTTCCTCCTCGCCACAAATCCCGCTGCCTGCAGGATTACCGCAACTGCTCCAAGAAGCAGGAGCGAAACCTCCGCCGCGTTCACGAACGTGTTCCCGTTCACATTCACGAAAAGCCCGGTCGCGTAGGAAATGAAATGGAGCGAAGAGAGCGCGAACGCGAGATAGTTGAGCCGCTGGATGTTCTTCCATGCCGCTGGCCCGAGTTTCCTTATCGCGTAATCGCTCGAAGTGATGGTGAGCGCCAGCAGTATCGCGGCCGCCAGCGTGGCTATCCACATGTTTGCCCCGGAGAAAATCACTCCGAAATTCCCCCCGAAGCGAATCGATATCACGAGCAGCACGTGCAGGAGCACGAAAATGAAACAGGCGATGCCCACCGCCCTGCGCGGCTCCATGAGCTGGCCGAACTCCTTCGGCCGGAGCACAACCAGCGGGCCGATAATCAGTGAAACGCACAGAAGCAGGTAAGCCGATAGCGCGAAGAAGCGCGTGAATGTCGTGGAAGCGGGCAGCGGGAAGAGCGCCTCGTACGCGCCGATAAGGGCGATGGCCCCGAAAAGAATCAGGTACAGGAGACTCGCTTTGTTCATGAGATCACCCTTGCTTCAATTCACCGCTGTGACCATGGGCTTTCCGAGCTCGCCTATTGTGTATTGCCCCAGCATCGCGAACGCGGCCTGCGAATGGCTCCTGCCCCTCCCCCCTTCGGTGTAGAACGCCTCAGTTGCGTCGGTGCCGCAGTATGGCGCATATGTGTCGCCGCCCGGATGGCCGGTGTAAGAAGAGAGGTCGAGCACCTTCCCGTCAATGACCATCCAGCAGTCGTTCTTCGTGTTATGCACGGCGACCTCGGCCATCGTGAGCGCACCTGCGGCGGCCGGTGCCGAAGTGGCATTGGGCGGCGCGCTGAAGTTTGCGGCGGCATCGCTGGCCACCGGAACGGAGTCCTCGGGGTTCATCGTGCAGCCGGCGAGCATCAGCGCAGCCAGGGCCAGGAGAATCACTTTGGCATCCATCTCTCTCACCGTATGAAATTTGCTTTATTTTATTTCCGGACATAACATTATATTACTTAATTGCCATATCCGTGCGGGTGACCAGCATGTTCGAAGGTAATAAGGAGTGCCGCATATGCGGGAAGGAGCTTCCGGAGAAGAACAGGAATTTCGGCATCAGCCTCAAGGGCTACACATATGTCTTCTGCGACGACTGCTCGAAGACAAAGAAGGACCAGGTGAAGAGGATCCTCCACGACGAGAAAGCATGATGCGGGTTCCAAAGTTTTCCCTTTAGCCGTTAATTCGTTGTGTTCTTCCTGTAAACTAGGAGACGCAGTCTTCTGCCTGACTTGTGCTGCGTCAGTCGCCCTTTTGTTCTCTTATGCCCCGCGAAGCCTTTGTGTCTTTATAAATGTTTCGTTAAGGAACGCCGTAATCGGTTATGCTTGTTCTTCATTCGTGGCTTTATCAGCAGGTTTTTAAAATAATCGTTATAAAATGAGTATAGTGATGTTATGAGCACAGGGAGCGGGAGCACAGTCACCAGCAATGCTAATAGAAACAGGCCCACGTCCAGGCATACGATGAAGCGGGTCATCGCCAGGCTGATCTGCCTTGGCGCCTTCGCCGGAGCCTATCTCATGGGTTCCGACTCCATTTTTAAAGATTCACAAAGCAATACAAACGAGGTGTTCAGAATGGGTCCACGTCCAGCTCAGGCGCAGAAGAAACCGGAACCATCGGAAGTGCAGGCGCTCAGCCAGATTGAGCTCATCCTGCGGAAAACCCCGAGGCCAACCGGCCAGATACCTTATTCCAGCGTGCACGTGCAGAAACTCCTCGACATGCTCAAAGACCTCGGCATCGCCAGCACCAACGCAGATAAAGCGCAGGACCGTGCGGCATATTACGCAGGGCTTTATAAATCCGTTTTCAAAACCGACATCCCGCTCACAAAAACGGAGTTCGAGACCGCGGCCACCCAGCTGAGGGCGCGGCTCATCGCCAAACAGGCGAGGGTCATAGGCACCATCGCGGCTGCGCAGGTCGTGCCGGTCAGGCAGGCGCAAAGGGCGGAAGAGGAGGCGAGGAGGCGGGCTGCTGCAGGAGGCCCCGCTCCAGCCGGACCAGCCAGGCTTCCAACTGCGGCGCCGATACCCGCTCCGGCAGCGCCGACCAGGCTTTCGACGCCGGTGCCCGCGGTCGGAGAACTCGAACCCGCGAGGGTAGCGGCCTTCCAGGAGCAATTCACCGAAGGCCAGAGGGACTTTGTCATACGCATGGGCGAGGAGGCGAAAAAGGCGATAATCGCGTCCGATTACAACCCCGGGCCCCTGAGGAGGCGCAACAAGGTCGGTGGCAAGGCTGCCGGCATAGTGAAGCTCATAGACGCGGAAACCAAGAAAGCCCGCGACGCAGACTCGCCAGCCAAGGTCGAGGAGGCTTTCCTAAGGATGCGCGACATAACCGCAACGGTCGCCAGGCTCGTCCGCTACAGGGAAGTGCTGGAGGAGCACAGGGCCAGGTGGAACACCGAGACCGGCAGGAAAAAGGCGCAGCTTCTAACCCAGTACAAATTGGCCATGGCACAGATTGACGGCGCGATAACTGAAATGCTGAAAGACAAGCGCAAAGAAGGGAAAAAGCTTGTGGATAACCCGATAAACGAGAGGATGCTCGAGGCACTCAGGCGCATCGACATGGCATTGGGCAAAGCGATTGACAAGGGTCCGGTGCCCGAACTCGTGGCAGCCAAGGCGGAACTCGCCAAGCTCATCCCGTCGACCACGGCGAGGTGGACGCTCAAGGACAACCTCAAGCTTCCTGAGTTCGACATCGAAAAGCAAAACGACATATCTCACGAAGACAAGATGGACGAGCTGCGGGACAGGCACGCGCAGCTCTTGAGGGATGGCAAAGCCGATGAAGCCGCCGCGGTGAAGGAGGACATGGAAGCGCTTCAGCGCGAGGCGAGAAAAAAACGGGCGGATTATGCCCTGGCCGCATACAATGCCATAAAAAGAATCAAGGGCAACGAACCTGAATTCAAACTCACCCTCCCGACATTCGGCCTCGTTCCCCCTGTCATCGAGCAGGCGCGGGAGATAAAGGACCCGCTTGAGGTTCATGACCGCGCCCTTGCAGTGGTTGCCGGCGCCAGCGCCATCTACGAGCTGGACCTCGCCCTGAAGCCAGGCAGGCTGCTGTCTCCAATCGCTCCAACCGATGTTGCTGCGAAAAGGGAATACGACGCGCGGTTCGCTGCTGCCGGCAAGGCAAGGGAGAACGCCCGCTTGGTTTTCCAATCCGGTTTCGAAAGGCCGGACCTGCCGGCCGCTTTCCCGGAACTCGCGGCGAACCTCGCCCTCGAGGGCATGCATGGCATATTCGGCACCGCGAGCGTGGCGTTCGAGAACTCATACCTTTCATGGATGCGCCAGCGTTTCGATGCCGAGATGCGGAGGGATGCCTACATAAGGCGCGTGGCTGAACTGAACGCCAGGGCAGAGTCCGGAGTCACTCTGACCAAAGCCGAGAAGAAGGAAAAGCAGACCGCCACTTCGATGGCCAAAAAGAACAACGCTGAGATCAAGGCGCTCGATACCCAGTTTGAAGCCGTACTCGCCGCGCACAGCGAGTGGGTGGCGGCGACGCCGAAGGAGAAGGCATACCCGGTGATCGAGGGGCTGAGGCTGCAGCTGTCGTGGCTTTTCAGGGACGACGAGCGGGTTCTCTCGGATGGCGAGAGGGCCTCCAGGCAGTACGGAAGGGCGGTCGCCCTCAGGTACTGGGACGAGTCGGCCGCGTTCGCGCGGCCCGGCGTGGACACCAGGCTGAGAAGGTCGGTGCACCACCCCAGCGCGGATTCGGCGATAATCGGAGGCCAGCTCAGGGGCGGGCTCGGCTACTACCTGCTGAGGAACCTGCCGGAGATGCTGGAGCAGCAACGCAAAAAAGGATACCTTATGCCGGATGTCGACCTCGCGCCCCTCAGGAGGATGCAGGGGACGTTCGCGGACGGATATGCGAAAACAAAACCAGCCAATCTCCTTAGCCCTGACGTGAACCTCAGGAACGCCGAGAAAAGAAAGTACCAGCTCATGGTCCAGGAAGGCAACAAGGAAATGATCGCGATAATCAGGCAGATTGCCGGCGCGGAGAAGGGATGGGGCAAAATAAAAGCCGGCCAGGACAAGAGGACGAAACCCGGCGAACCGAGCGTGAGCGAACTCATACAGCTGGCTTACGCGGCGAAGGGCACGGGCAAGGACAGCGGAAACGCCGAAAAGATTCGGTTCCTTTATGACCGCGCTTTCCAGAGGTACAACATGGCAATGGACCTTCTCGCGGCATACGAGAGGAACCCCGGAGCTGACCTCAGCCACTTGTCCTCGGGAGCAGCCTGGGCGCACCCGGTGCGCGACATCCAGCTCCTCATCGGAGCCATGGTGGACCTGCAGGATGCCGGCAAGCTGGCAGCAGGGCTGCAGCCGGAGAGGCTGCCGCCGGTAGTCCGTGGTGGCCGCGGCCTCGCGGTTAACGGTGACTTCACGCGCGACAGGTATATCTCCGGAGACGATATAGTCCTGCGGGTGAACATGGCTTCAAAGGCTGGCAAGACCATCCTGGGCACCCTGCACGAAACAGACTATGTTGATTTCATTGTTTACGAGCACGAAATGACCAGGCTCGGCCGGGAGGTCGAAGGCATATACTATGCGCTGGCGAACACCAGGGCATATGGCGTGAAGAACATCGCCAGGCTGAGCGAGACTGAGCAGAGCGCATCCGTCTTCCTGAAGCAAAAGGACGGCAAATGGGTTCTACTGGATGCCCGCGAGTACGGCAGCAAGTCCGAAGCGGACCTTCAGAAGGAAGGAATAAAGAGAATCGTTTTCAAGGACGCCTTCTTCAAGAATCCGGAGGACGGAAAGCTGAAACTCCGTATCAGAGGGTTCAGGCAGGCTCTCGGGCCGGAGTTCGGATGGGTGGCTGACGCATTAGGGGGCAGATGGACACTCGCCGACATCAGGAAGCGCCTTGAGAAGGAGCCGAAAGGGGAAGGCGCGGCTGCGCTCACTCTTGAGTACACGGCGCCATGGACGAGTGACGGAAGGCCGGTGTCCTTCGATATCTGGTCTCCGGTGTTTAGACGGTGATATGGTGAAATGGACTAAAAGGGCGGCAAAAAAAACCGCGGAATATGGCGTAGGAATTGCTTTGGTTGCAAGCCTTGCAGCACCAGCGACAGTGTTCGGTCAATATAGGGCGCCGCTTCACAGCGACGCGCCCGTTCCAGTAGCCTTCACCCGTTAGGTGACTATATATGGGACCACGAACACTCGCACAGTTGACTAGCGTGAGCAAGACCATGGACGAGCTCAGGAATCTCGCCAAGGACCCCGCGAAGAACGTCGAAGCGATACGGCGCATCTACGAGCGGTTCCTTGTAAGGGAGAAGCTCGACCCGGCGCAGAAGGCGGTTTTCAACCACCTCGAAGCCGAGATATCCAAGAAGCTGAAATCCGAGCCCGCGAAGCTTGCCGCGCTATACATATTCCCGCTTCCTGCCGGCTATCAGAAAGTGGAACCGTCCAAGATAGGCACGCGCGAGCAGGCAATCGCGGCGTTGAAAGTATGTGTCCGGAACCCTAACCTCTACCTCTCTCAGATACAAGCAATATTCAATAAATTCGGCGAGCAGGTGCGCGGCACTCCTGAATCCGGCAAGATATTGGACCGTCTCGATAGCGTCACGCGCATGAATTTCGTCGATAGCGAGCCTCCGGTGGCCATCCCCCGGACGCTTTCCATGAGGCCCACGGTCGTCACGCAACCGCCAGCGGCCAAGAAAGTCGAGGAGGAACCAGGAATCTCAGGAGAAGCCGCCGGAACGCAAGCGCAGAAAGGCAAGGCGAGAGGCGTTCCGACCGAGCAGAGGCTTTTCCCGAGCCAGCCCAGGGTGCCGTTCAGCCAGCTCCAGGCGCCGCCGATCCCAATCAACCAGGCGTACAACAGGTACATGAACTCGGATGCCGCGGCGGTCGCAGCCGCGTCCCAGGCGGACCGTGACATGTTCCTCGGCTATTTCCGCACCAATAAGAAAGGGGACCCGGCAGCCGGAGACATATGGTGGCAGACGCACATGTCAGCACTCGGCTTCACGTCCGCGGACCCGCCGAACATCAATGCGAACCCGGCCCGGGACAGGCGCTGGATGAGCCTCTCGCAATTGACCGGCATCCCGGTTCTTGACGAGCAGGGCATGGCGATCAAAGCCAACATGCAGAAGATCATCGACATACTCAACATCTTCAAGAGCGGAGATTTCCTGAGCGGGATGAGGGAGCTCTACAGGGCGAATCCGATCTCCCCCCTCAATACCATCCTCGCTGAAAACATCCGCACCGTATGCAGGCAGATGGTCACGAACGTGCCTCTCAGCATAATCACGGTCGGCGCCATGGAGGGATTCCACTTCAAGGGCGGCAAGATCGTCCTGGGTGTCCATGCTTTCCTCTCCCACATCGTTTCGCAGCAGTACTCCGTGGACCTGAAACCGGACTACACTCTCCAGATACGGCCGACCGGCTACACCGGCAAGCAGCTGTTGACCCGGGCAGGAGCCACCGTGCAATACAAGCCGAGCGACTACCAGACATTACAGCTGGATGTGTCCGCCGAGATACCCCAGGGCGTGTCCGCGACAGGCGAGGCCCAATTCACGGGAAAGCCCCAGGGCCTGATAGAGGCGTCTTTCACCGACGCGAGCGGAAAGCTGCGCATCCTGAAGGCTCCGATCTACTATGGGCTCAGGGCTTCCTACCGGGCGCCATCCAATGCCTTTGGATTGGCCGGAGCATTGGGTGTCGGGGTCGCAAGGTTGCCGGGTCTCGGGCCCGTTGTCCTGATGGTTGACACAGGAGGGGAAATCGTACAGGGCGATCCGACATACTCCCGCCCCATGTCCAATGTCATAACGCGTTTCGGGGTCGGTGTCACTCCCAGCACCAGGAGCGGCGAGGCCATTCCGATAAAGGTCTACGGGCTGGTGGGAACGAGCGGCGAGGCGACCCTGCTTGGAACCAGGGTGGACAGCCTCCGCGGCGGCGGCGTAGAGACGCGGCTTTGGGGGATAAGGATGGGCGCGGAGGTATCCTACCGCAAGGCTTCCACCATAGGGGGCGTCCCGCTCACAGGCGGGAACAATGCCGTGGTGATGTTCAACTTTGATTTCACTGAGTTGCTCCGTAATTGGATTCACAAGGGTAGATGACGATGGCCAGATTCGTACCAGCGGTTTTTGTGTTGTTTCTCCTAGGGTTGGCATGCGCAGCCACGCAGACAAAAACCCTCTCCTGGTACGACCAGTCCACGAAACTGTACGAGACCGAGAGCGCGGGCTACAGCAACATCTATGTGACCCCGGGTTTCAACGGCGGCTTCACCACCACGCTGACTACCGGTTCGCGGGTCCTCGATTATGGGCCGGGCGGCGGGCTGGACGGAAGCAAGATGTGCCCCGGCGCCTCGCTCTCACTGGACTCCTCCATGAGCTCGCAATGGTCCGCGTCAGCTTTCTACGCGAGCGCGATCCTATCGGAAGGTTGCACCCCTTCGACATCCTCTGCGACCGCGGGCAACTATCCCGTTTCCTGGGACCAGGGGAACTACGAAGCCATAAAGGACTGGAGCATTTGTTACAATAATTTCGCGAACTGCTGGGCCAAGACAGGGACGCTCTACGACAAGAGGGTCAATATGTACCTCGGAGGCACGCCCTCGGTACCTCAATATTTTTATAACCGGCAGGGGACCATCGGCGTCGTGTGCTGGGGAACCAGGACTCCATCTGCGAGCACGCCGTCCGGCTCCTATCCCGGCCTTTCCGCTTCAGACACGGGCGCCACGAGCTGGCATAACGACTTCTCATTCAGCAACGCGGGCGTATACACCATAAATGACGGGTTCGAGGTAAAAGGATGCGCGGCGACCGTCCGGCATCCGTACTGCAGCGGCCAGATCGAGGAGACCATGTCAAGATTGACCTCGCAGGCCGGCTATGACGCTGCCGAGTATTACACCGACCTCGGAGCGAACGCATTCACAGTGACAATCGAGAACAGGCAGCACTCCATAACCTGCGGGCCGACCAATCCGACGAGCCCGATAACAGTCGCTTCGGGAAGCGGGGCGGTAGTGGCAGTGACCATATATAATAGCGGAGACGTCGCGACCCGGGTGACCGGAGTGTCAACCAATCCATCCACCCCGGTTTCCGCAAGCCCATTCAACATAGCCGCCCATTGCGGAAACGACGTACCGTCCAACACGCATCCGTGCGACCTGGGCAGCAACGGCTTCAACGCCGTTCTGGCCTCGCACGCATCCGAAACAGTATATCTCTGGGTCACATCCTCCGCTGCGGCAGGCACCACCGCGACGACAAGCCTTCTGTTCACGTATTCCACTACTATCTCGGTGTGCAATTCCCAGAACCCGGCGGCGTGCACGATAAGCGGGGTGAGAGTCACGACCGCCTCCACCGACACGTGTTCGGTGACCGACGGTACGATGCCCGTGATCGTGGGTGACAGCAGGACATTCTTCGTGAACTGCGCCCACCAGGGCAACCCTCTGGGCACATGCTCGGGCTCGAGCGTCGGATGGGCGGCCTCCCCCGCGGGTTTCGGCACCCTCCAGAGCGCGGATATCCAGCATGCGGTGATACAGTTCCCGCATGTGGGCACCGGCGACGTGGTCGCCACTGTTTCCGGCGGCTTCGTCGCCACGTGCAAATACTCGGCCAGCGCGCAGAACGTGACCGTGGTCCCGAACCCCTCAGCGTGCAGGATAACCGACGGCACGATGCCGGTGACCGTCGGAGAGAGCAGGACCTTCAACATCGAATGCTCCTATAACAACAGCCCCTACGGCTCGTGTTCGGGCTCGAGCGTCACCTGGGGCGTGACCCCCGGAGGGTTCGCGACACTCGGTGCGAACGACTATCAGAGCGCGCTGGTCACGTTCCCCAACGTCGGCACGGGCGATGTGGCCGCGACTACCCACGGCAGCTTCAACGCCTCGTGCTCATATTCCGCGAGCGCGGGCCAGCAGATCATAGTCATCCCTGTCCCGCAGGCGTGCCTGATAAGCGACGGCACCATGCCGGTGTTCGTCAACACGAGCAGGACATTCAACATAACCTGCTCCTATAACAACAGCCCGTTCGGCATATGCTCCAACTCCAACGTGGTATGGAGGATTGTCCCATCCAACTTCGCCACACTCGGTGCGAACGACTACCAGAGCGCCGAAGTCACGTTCCCGAACATCGGCACAGGGGACATCAACGCAACGGTCTCGGGCGGATTCAACACCTCGTGCCTGTACTCCGCGTCCGGCCAGCCCATCATCGTCATAGAGAACATCACGCGGTGCGCAGTGACGCCCAACCCGGCGAGCGTCGGCTTCCTTGAGGTCGGCAACTTCTACCTCGCCTGCTACGGCGCCAGCGGCAACCAGCTGCCCTGCGGGTTCGCGACATGGGCGCTGAACGGGCTCGTCGGCCTGCTCTTCAACGCGGGCCCTGGCGGAGCCTCGTTCGTCATGCTTTCCGGCCCCGGCTCCACCGGAACCCTTGAAGCGACCGTGGGAACCGTGACATGCGCTTCCAACGTGACCGCGGTAGCGCCGACCAACACGCTCGATGTGCTTCCGCCTTCGGTGACCCTGAACCAGAACGACTCTCAGGTGTTCAACGCGTCATGCACCGCCGGCGGGACGGCGACCGCGTGTTCCGGCGTGCTCTGGAACCCGTTCGCCACGCTTGTGGGCAGCATTTCAGGCTCGTCGGACACGGGCACGACCTATCTAGCAACAGTTGACAATGTCACCACGCAGCTTTGGGCATGCGCCTTCAGCATGCACCCGACGCCTTGCAACTGGGCGGACATAGTCGTCGGTGCCGGCGGCTCCGGATGCACCGGGCCGACCTGCGGCGGCGGCCCCGGGCCCCATGGAAGCTCCGACGTATGCACCATGTTCGGCCCATTTGAGGTGTTCCCGGGCGCGAACCATTACTCGGTCCTCTGCGGCCCGATAACCGACCTGAAGTACTGCGACCCGACCAAGGTCAGCTGGACTGTCAGCGGAGGGGGCTCGATTCCTGGCCCATCGTCAGGTGTGAGCGACGTTTTCCTCTATCCTGGTGGCACCGGTTCCGGCACCCTGACAGCGAGTGTTCCCGGAGGCACATGCTTCATTCCCTTTACCTTGGGGCAAAGGCAGTGTATTCAATATTCTTAGGTTTTCTCATTATCCGGTAATTAGTTGTTTTCTTGCTGTGTACTATGGAGACGCAGTAACAGGTTTGACTCGTGCTGCGTCAGCCGTCGTCTGCAATATTCTTAGGTCTTCTCTTTATTCTGTAATTCGTCGTTTTCTTACTATATTCAAAGTAGGGGTGGTCTCCGGTCTTACTCGTGCCACCTCAGTCGCCCTTTTTGTTCTCCCAGGCCCGCTCATACCGCGTAAGTCTCGAGCAGCCTGGGGTCCACGACCTCGTAATCCTTTGAAAGCGCCTCGCCCAGGTCCGTCTTCTCCCCATGGACTATGAACACGCGCTTGAGGCCCCTGATGCCCTTCGCGAACTGGATCAGCTCGTTGAAATCGGCATGGCCCGAGAGCCTGATCTCATCCACCTGCAGCTTGAGCTCGACCTCGCGGTCCCGCAGCTCCAGCTTCCTCTCGCCGTCAAGGATCTTGCGCCCCCTGGTCCCCGGCGCCTGGAAACCGACGAAAATCATCTTGTTCTTCGGGTTGCCGCCGAGCTTCTCCAGGTAGAACAGCACCGGGCCTCCGGAAAGCATGCCTGAAGTGGAAACGATTATGCACGGCTCCTTCAGCACGTCCTCCCGTTCCTTGGATTTCGAGTAGTGGAAGGCGGGTGACTTGAACGGGTCGTCCTCTGACATCAGTATCCGCCTCTTTATGTCGTCATTCGCGTAATAGGCGTTGTGCCTGTAGATGCGCATCGCCTTGCCTATCATGCCCTCGATGAATATCTTCGTCTCGGGAAGCGCGCCGGAGCGCATGTAGTCATCCAGTATCAGCAGTATCTCCTGCGCCCTTCCCACTGCGAAGGAGGGTATTATCACGTGGCCGCCGGCATCCAGCGTCTTTTTGGCCGAGGCGACGAGCCTGGTGGACGATTCCTTGTAGCTCGGTATCACGTCGCCCTTCCTCCCATAGGTGCTTTCTATCACCAGCGTCTGTGCGGAAAGCCCCTTCTCGCACGGGTCGAGCACGCGGCTCTTGCGCATGCAGATGTCCCCGCTGTAGATTATGCCGTTCCCCTCGGCGACGCGCACCATCGCGCTGCCCAGGATGTGGCCCGACTGGTGGAACGTGAAGGGCACGCTGGATCCCGAGCGCTCGCCCGGCTCCAGTATCCTCGCGTCCTGCATCACGCCGTTGACATCCTTTATGGTGAAAAGCTTGCGGGTCTCCCTCTCCTTGTAATGGATGCGGTGATAGTCCGCGAGCAGGATGCTCATGAGGTCGCGCGTGGGCTTGGTCAGCCATATGCGCGGCTTCACGTTCTTCGAGTAGACGTGGGGCAGGTAGCCGCAGTGGTCCAGGTGCGCGTGCGTAACCGCTATGTCCTGTATCCTCCGCAGCTCCCTATCGTCAAGAAGCGGGTATTCGGTTTTCTCGCCGAGCTTTATCCCGCAGTCCAGCATCAGGTTCCGGTTTTCGTTCTCAAGGAGCACGCAGGACCTTCCGACCTCGCCCGCGCCCCCGTAAAATGTAAGCCTCATATCATCACTTCAGGATTCACATCATTCCCATCTTCGCCTTCGCGCCCTGCGACATCCGCTCCGGGCCCCAGGGAGGGTCGAAGACCACCCTGACCTCTATGTCCGCGTCCGGCAGTTCCCCGAGCTTCGCCTCCACCTCGGAGAGCAGATAATTCGCGAGCGGGCATGCCGGCGTGGTGAAGGTCATCGTGACCTGTGCCCTGCGCCTCTCGCCCTCCTTTTTCGGGAGGACCCTCACTTCGTAGATCAGCCCGAGGTCCACGATGTTGAGCCCGAGCTCCGGGTCCACCACCTGGGACAGCTTGCCGAGTATTCCCTTCTTTGTGAGCGGCATCGAATCGTTGTTTATAGAAACCACCAATACATATTTAATTTCTGTGCTGGATACCTTTTCCGGTGATTCCGTATGAAAGAGCTTGTCGTTACTGCAAAGAATAAACTGGGTTCCCTCGCGGTCGTGGCTGAAGCCCTCGGCGGCGTGGGCGTCAACATAGAGGCGATATCCTGCTACGGGGCCGGCGAGAAGGCAGTCTTCAGGATCGTGACCGGGGACGCCGCAAGCGCGATAAAGACGCTCTCGAGGATCCCCGAAGTCAAGGTGCAGGAATCCGACATACTCGTCCTGAAGATGATAAACCGGCCAGGGGAGCTGGGCAAGGTGACGCGGAAGCTCTCGAACCACGGGGTGGACCTGGAGTCGCTTTACATAATATCCAGGAAGAACGACTACACCGAGGTCGCGCTCAAGCCGGCCAGGCCGGACTATGAGAAGGCGAAGGATCTGCTTGGCATAAAAGAATAATGAGAAAAAGAGAGGATTAAAAGAAAGAAAAAATCCTTTGGCTCAGCCTTCACCAGTTGCCGGTCGCGGTCGCGGTGACCTCGGTCAGCACCACGGTGGAGCCGTTCACGGTCTTCGTGTCGTTGGTGACGAAGACGTGGTCCTTGTTCTTCGGGGCGGTCACATCCACCAGCGAGACGTGGGTCTTCGCTGTGTCCATGACACCCGTGTCGTCGGTCCTGAGCTGGATGTTGACCTTGTACTGCTTTCCGCCGACGTTCGCGGTCTCGCCGTCCTTGTACTCCTTGCCGCTTCCGTCAACCGTGAACTTCGCGGTCGTGGCGGTGCAAAGGATCTGGACGTTGTCCGAGCTGGCGTCAGCCCTCAGGTAGACCGGGCCGAGCTGCGCGATGACTCCCTCATCCATCGCCATGCCGAGCGGCTGCTTGAACACGTCCGAGGTGTTGGCGTCGCTCACGACGAGGCGCACAAACGCCTTGCCGTCGGTTCCCCTCACCAGGTAAGCGTCGACCGTAAGGTCGTACACCGCGGTGGTGAAGGTCACGGTCTTCGCTTCCCCGTCGCTAAGCACCATCTGCTTGGTCAGCGGCCCCACATCGAGCGTGCTTGATACGCTCACTGAAATGGTGGCCCTGCCGGCCGCGTCGGTGTTGTCCCATCCGAATGGCGCGACATACTCCACACTGGAGTTGAGGATGTCCGTGCAGGACCCCAGCTCGACTCCCGAGTGGTATGCCGTGCACGATGCGCCCGAGCCCGAAGTCGCCGAAACAGCGACAATCTTCGAGGTTCCGCTCACCGCTTCGAGAGAGGTATCCGTGATCGAGTCGACCGTGTATGTGGCGGTGTTCATCAGGATGACCTCGCTCACCTCCACAGTGCCCTCGCACAAGGTCTGCCCGCACTTGACCGGGCTGCCGGAGCCGTCGACATAGCTGCCGAGCCCCGCGTTCCTCGTGACCTGGACCTGGGCGTTCTCCACCCACGTCGGGTTGCACGCCGGGACCGAAGCGTCGTTCTGCACTCCTCCGTCGCTCTGGGTTGAAGCATCTTCCTGGACTCCTGCGTCGTCCTGGACACCCGCGTCCATCTGGGGCTCCGCATCCGGAACTCCGCCATCCATATCGACGGGGCCGTCCGCGACCTCGGCGTCATCGCCGACGGTTGCGTCCGAAGGCGCCTGCCTCACGACACACTTATTATTAACAGTATCCAATTCACAGCTGTAAACCGGAGTGCAGGAAACTATGGCTCCAGCGTCATCTTTTACCTCGGTGCACGCGCCAGCGTCCTCCTGGCTGCCCGAGCCGCCGCCACAACCGGACAAAGCCACGCCGCCGGCCACACCCGCGATGGCACCTGCAAGAGTTCCGACAAGAAGATACTTCTCAAGCTTGCCGGGTTTCCTTTTATCATTAGCCTCATCCGGCTTCTTCACGCCCTTCTTTCCCTGCGTATCGCTTTCATGTCCCGCCATTTTGCTGCTCATCCCATATCACCTGTTTTTTTGTATTTTTCATTTTGTTAATGATGCTATATGAAAATGTTTATGTAACAAAACATTTTTAAACATTCCTTTTAACTCCTCTTTTAACCGCTAGGGGAAACATTTGCTCCTTCCATGCCAAAACAACTACCTCAGTATGCTCAATCGATTGGGAGCTGCACGGATGTTGCTTTGGTATTCGAAACCAACGCATCGTTTAGCCAGAATTTGTTGGTTTCGTACAGATACATTTTTATCCCCTATCCAACAAACAAATGGCATGCGCGAAGTCGTTTTCGATACCAACTTCCTCCTTCTTCCCTTCCAGTTCAAGATAGACATCTTCAGGGAGCTCGACTACGTCCTCGGCGAGCCGTTTCATGCTGTGATATCCACGAAGGCGCTCTCCGAGCTCCGGGGCCTGGCCAGGAAGGCCGGCAGGCATGGCGCGGCGGCGCGTTTCGCGCTCAAGCTCGTCGAAGCCAGGAAGGCGCATATCGAGAAGGTCGATTCGCCCGCGCCGGTGGACGACTGGGTCTACGAATACGCCAAAGAAAAGCGCGCCGTCGCGTGCACGAACGATCGGGAGCTGAGGAAGAGGCTCAAGGCAGAGGGGCTGAAAATCGTGGGCCTGCGGACAAAAGCCAAACTGGGGTATATCTGATGATCCTGGAGGCGTGTGCGGGAGCGGTCGTCATCGCGTGCGCCATCGCTATAATATATATTCTAAGGAGGCCGCGAGGTCCGGTATCCGTTGACAAGTCGGTCGAAGGCGGGAATCTCCGCCTGAGGCTGCGGGCCAACAGGGACCTGAGGACGATAGAGCTGAAAGCCCCTGAGGAGCCAGGCGAAATCCATCTGGTGAGGGCCGGCTTGAGGCGGGGGGACGTGGTCGAATTCAGCTTCCCGCTTCCGCATGGGCCCGTCCATGTCATTGTGGAGGACGACGGCGGGGAGCACACGATTGAGGTCTCCGCCTGAATCATAATCCATTTTAAGCTTAAGGGAGAGTTATCGCCATGGCTAATCCCCTTCTCCTGTACAGGGACGAGCACTTCAACGCGAACTTCTACCATCACTCTGGAATCGACATCGACCACTCGTTCCTCATCGTGGACGGGCAAGAGCAGACGCTCATCGTCCCGCGCATGAATGTCCGGGCAGCCAAAGAGCAGTTCCACGGCAGGGTGGTTGCGTACCGCGACCCGGTGGCGGAGCTCAGGGCGCTGCTCAGGGGCAAAACCGTCGGAGTCGACGGGGCCAGCATAGGATTCGCCCTGGCCGAGCGCCTAAAGCGGTTCTGCAGGCCCGAGAACGTCTCCGAGCAGCTCCTGCTGCGCAGGATGCCGAAAACCGAGGAGGAAGTGTGGAAGATAAAGAAGGCGGTCGAGATCAGCAAGGAGATGATCCTCTCACTCGACATATCCAGGGGGAAAACCGAGGCGGACATCAAGAAACAGCTCCTTGTCGCCACGCTGGACCTGGGGCTGGATTCGGCATTCAAGCCGATAGTCGCCGCGGACCGCAATTCGGCATTTCCGCACTACAAGACCGGCGCCTCCAGAATCAACGAGATGGTGCTCGTGGATTACGGGGTGAGGTACGAGAACTATTCCGCGGATGTCACGCGTTGCTTTTTCCTTGGCGGGGGGAAGAAGAAAGAGGTGTACACGAAGCTCCAGGGCATGTTCGACAGGATAGTCGAGCATCTCCCCGAGCTAGAGACCGGCGCCGCGCTCGCGAAGTTCTCTGCCGCCATGTTCAAGAATGCCGGCCTCCCCGAGCTGCCCCATTCCATCGGCCATGGGATCGGCCTCGAGGTGCACGAGTTCCCGCGGATGAGCCTGAAATCCGGGGACAAGCTCGCAGGGGCGGTCTTCGCCATCGAGCCGAGCGCATACTTCGACGACTTCGGCTGCCGTTTCGAGGACACGGTATATTTCGATGGGAAGAAGGCAACCGTTTTATAGTGGTTTGGAGCAAAGGCTTATCCTGCTGCAGGGGCATTGCCGATCGACAATTCGATCGTCAGTCCCTGCTCACATTCGTTCGCAGGGATAGCGAAGTCCGGAAAACGCGAGGGACTTAAGATCCTTTGGCTTAGTGCCTTCGCAGGTTCAAATCCTGCTCCCTGCAATTTATTCTGATTGGTACACATCTAGCGTATTGTACTCGTCATCAGTAATTTTCCTAGATATAAACTTGAAAATGTGGGAAGTTTAGGAGAACCTTAAAATGGCATATTCTTATTAGTAAACATGAAAGAATTACATATGGAAAATTCCTGGTTTTTAATCTCTAGCAA
>Ga0209777_10003719_pt1 | contig 18662 bp, 14 predicted proteins | sample FrelakmetHBP12HB_FD_187147 | JGI IMG/M metagenome (GOLD analysis project Ga0209777, IMG submission 187147) | Freshwater lake sediment microbial communities from the University of Notre Dame, USA, for methane emissions studies -HBP12 HB (SPAdes)... | ecosystem: Environmental > Aquatic >...
AATTTTTAGCCCTTTACGAAACGGTCGGGTTGCGCACAAAAGCAGCCTTTCAGGTTGACATAACACCACATAGCAGACCGCCCGCCGCGCCGCAAGATTTTTTATAACCGCATCGCAGGCCGCACCCAAAACCCCATCCCATATCTTGCGCCCATATTTGCCTTGACACACAACCGCCCTCATTTTATAGTCTTCCCATCCCAAAGCGAGTTCCTATCAACCAACCATCCTAAAGCGAGTTCCTATCAAAAAGGATATGTACCGTGAAACACGTTGCGTTTGCTGCCGACACCTATATCACGCCGCCGGGCAGGGAAAAACTGCTGCACAGGCTGCTTTTCCGCAGCCGCATCTACTATATTCTGCGGTTTAGCTGCGTGATTCTGCGATACTGGAACATCGCCCGCAAGGACTTAGACCATGAAACCTGGAGCCAGGCATCCTTCGACATGTTTAAAATTCTTGAAGACTGCGGGGGCAGGTTTCATATAACCGGCCTTGACAATCTGCGCAAAGTCGACGGCCCGGTCGTGTTCGTGGGCAACCATATGAGCATGCTTGAAACGCAGGTGCCGATAGGGATGATTTTTCCCTATAAAAAGGTTGTCTACGTTATCAAAGAACAGCTGCTGGCCGTGCCGTTTTTCGGTGCTTATGTAAAAAAATGCATCAGTGTCACGCGCAAAAGCCCCGCAGAAGACTTAAAGCAGGTGCTCACACAGGGCGCGGAAAAAATCGCTTCGGGCCGCTCAGTCATGATATTCCCGCAGGCAACGCGCAGCGTTGAGTTCATCCCTGAGAAGTTCAACAGCCTTGGGGTCAAGCTTGCAAAACGCGCGGGCGTACCGGTTATCCCCATGGCTCTAAAGACGGACTTCTGGGGCAACGGCAGGCTTATCAAGGACTTCGGGCCCCTGCACCCTGGCAAGACGATACACTTCGAGTTCGGCGAGCCCATCGAGATTAAAGGCCAGGGCAAGCAAGAGCATGAGCGCATTATGGAATTCATCCAGACGCGGCTTGCCCGGTGGCTGGCTGAAGAAGAACAATTTTAAGGAGAGCACGCCATGAAACTGATGGCAATCATCGGCAGCCCCCGCCGGAGCGGCAATACCGAAGCGCTGGTCGATAAGGTCATCGAAGGCTATCTCAGCAAAACGCTTGTCACGGTGGAAAAAATTTTCGTGACTGAAAAAAAGATTGAGTATTGCACGGGCTGCCTCTCATGCACGTTCCCCCCACCGGGCACTAAAAAGTGTATCATCAAGGACGACATGACGGATATCCTGGCGCAGCTGCCTGCGGCGGATGCTTTTATTTTCGGCACACCCAACCACATGCGCACGGTGAGCGCGCCGCTTTTGACATTTCTTTCGCGCATGCTGCCGCTCATGCAGTTTGTGCCCGATACAAATGCCGAGGGCCGCATTATCGGCGGCGGATTCACCTCGGCGCTTAAAGACAAAAAGGCCGCCATCGTCATCAGCCAGGGCGACCCCATATTTTCATCATCCCTGGTGCATGCGGTGCTGGAGCGCAATCTGATGGACTTTGGTCTGCGGCGCGTTGGTGACATAATCAGCTCGGGCAATATGATGCCCGGCGATGCGGCAAAAAAGCCCGATGATCTTGAGAAGGCGTTTCAGCTCGGCGCTGCCCTCTACACCATGGCGGGGATGTATTAAATTGTAGGGGCAGGTTTCAAACCTGCCCCTACGGAGAAACATAAAATTGTCGGCCGGTTGATCTTTTATCGGCCTGGGGAAAATTAAAAAAGGAGGACGGCTTCATGAAAAAGTGTACAATACATATATCGGCCTTGCGCATGAGCGCTGTTATTGGTATCGCGGTACTGCTGCTTGCCACTGCGGCCGCAGCTCAAACACAGACAACATCATCAGGGGAGGCACGGAAGATGGACAGCGCAAACATCGGCATGAAGTTCCCGAACGTGACGGCAGACTCGCTTGCAGGCACAAAGGAGTCGATCCCTAAAACCTGCCGTGGCAAGGTCACCCTTGTAACCGTGGCGTTTCTGCGCGAAAGCCAGAGCCAGCTCGACTCATGGCTCAACCCGTTCTACGAAAAGTTCGGCAAGCGCGACGGGTTCATGTTCTACGAAATTCCCATGATTTCCACGGGCTACAAGTTTATGAAGTTCATCATCGACGGCGGCATGCGCGGCGGTATTCCCCAGTTCAAGCACAAGCATGTGGTGACCATGTACGGCGATGTTGAAAAATATCTCACGGCGCTGCATCTCGACCCGCGCTATGGCTATGCTTTTCTGCTGGACCGCGACGGCAGCATACGCTTTCAGGCGCAGGGGTTTGCAACCGAGCAGTTGCTGCAGGAGCTTTTCAGCAAGGCGGAAGAGCTTGTAAAATGAGGTCAAGCGTCCTTTTGTGCGGTTGCGCCAATAAAAATTAAGTAAAAAGGAAGAAACAATGCTGCGCGTAAATCAAAACAAGCTGTTTAGTTTACTGCTCTGTCTGGTCATTGTGGCTGGATTTTTTGCCGGTGCAGGCTGCAAGCCTGAAACGCCTGATGCGCCGGACAACTGCACCGCACCCGACAATGCGACAACACCGGCCCACACCTATTCCGGGGTTAAAACCTTTGAAACCGTTATGGGCAGGAACAATGACCCGACCGATATCTACTATCCCGACGGCATGGATGGTGCAACCCGGCTGCCCATAGCGCTTCTGCTGGCGGGCGGCAGGTGCGGCAAGCAGTTTTATACAATGTTTGCATCAGAGGTCGCCAAATACGGATTTATAGTCGCCGTGCCCAACCACTATACTGAATACTGGCTAGGGCCCATGTTCACCCAGGGCCTGTTCTCCGAGGCCTATCAGATGCAGGATTATATAGACTACATGAAGGCGCAGAACGATAACAGCTCCTCGCCGCTGTACAAAAAGGCCGACCCAGAGAAGCTCATGATGCTCGGCCACTCCTTCGGCGCCGCCTGCGTCATTTACGCGATGCAGAACAACTGCATCTATCCATTCTGTCCCGAGGGCACTGCGTATACGCGGCCAGCGGAGATGAAGGCCGCCGCGCTGTGCGGCATCAACTCCCTGCCCCGCGGAAAGCCCTTTGATTACACTATTTATCCAACATATAACATGAACATGCCCCTGGCCATCGTCAACGGCCGCCTTGACAACAATGCGCAGTATGCCGTTACCCTGCAAAGCTATGACCTGATCGCTGATCCGCCCAAGATGTTTGTTTCCATCATGGGCGCAAACCACTATGCCATGTGCAATGTCAACAACCCTCCGGCTCCGGGCCCGGGACTGGGCAACGGGCCGGGCGAAGACCCCAATGTGCCCACGCTCACCCATGAGGTTTCATCCGAGATCGCCGCGCGCTGGTGCGCGCTGTTTCTGCGGGCCTATGGCCTTGGTGATGAAATGGCCAGGCTCTACGTTGAGCAAAACGGCAAGTGTCTTGACAAAAACGTGGAGGTCTTGATCGAGGCTCCTCAGAAGTAGGAGCTGCCGCTGTGCGCGGGGAGTTCCTGGCCGCCTGAGGAATGACAAAGAGTTGTCAGGGCGGCTAGGGTTGCAATGCGGTATTTTTAAATCTATATGAATATACATACAGGCACAAAACAACACTGCGGGTGCTTCGGGCGAAAAGCATGAAAGCGTCGGTGAAAAAATATTTCAGCAGCCGGCTGGCAATAGCCTTATTGTCGGTCGCTCTCTACATTGTGCTTTTTGCACTTATTGCCTATACGCCCGGCAGGGGCATGGCTATAGCCTCGATCATTCCCATTGTCGCCATAGCCTGGGAGTATGGATTCCGGGCAGGCATCTGGGCCGGCCTGCTGAGCCCGCCGGTAAATATCATCCTGTGCATGGTCATGGGGCTTGACTGGGTCGAGAAGTTTTATGTGGGGGGCGTGGGGGTAGCCGGAAGCCTTATAGAGCTTTTCATCGGCGCAGTGGTGGGCAAGCTGCACGAGTACAATCGGCGCACCAGGGATGAGCTGGTGCAGCGGCAGGCACTGGAGCTGGAGTTGCAGCAGCACCGCACCCGGCTTGAGGAGATGGTTCGGTCAAAAACAGCCGAGCTTGAAGGCTCGAACCAGCAGCTTGAAGCAAGCCTTGAACAGCTCCGGGCAAGCCAGTTTGATATGCGTCAAGCCCGCGATTTAATGGAGAACATTTTTCAGGCTGCAATTGACGGGCTTATTGTTACCGATATTCAGGGCGCCATTGTCATGGCCAATAAATCAATTGAGCACATGCTCGGATACGACAAGAGAGAACTTATCGGCAGGCATATTTCCGAAGTATCCTATGATAAAGACGGGTATCGTGACCGGAGCCGGCACATGATGCAGGAGCTTGCAGAGCGGCACTACGTCGACCATTTTGAAACCATGCTCAAGCGCAAGGACGGGGCCGGCTGTTTTATTGAGCTCAACTGCCGGTATTTTCAAAATGAAAAGAATGAAACTGTCGGGGCGGTGATCAGCCTCCACGATATTTCAGCCCGTAAGGAGGCTGAGGAGAAGCTCAGGCAGTCGCGCGACTTTCTGGAGGACGTCTTTCGCGCGACGCCTGACATGATAATCGTCACCGACAGCCGGGGCGATATCACGGCAGTCAACGAGGCTGTGCGGAAAGTTCTCGGCTACAGCCCTGAGGAGCTGGTTGGCGAGAGCATGGCCACATTGATGCCGCAGGATGACAAATCCCGGCAGGAAGCCCTTGCCATGATGGGGGAGTTTTTCGAGAAGGGGTATATTGATAACAGGGAACTTAATCTGCGGAAAAAAAACAACACTGTATGCTCCGTGGAATGGACTTCAATTCTGCAGAAGGACGAGAAGGGGAATATGGCCGGATCGGTTGGTGTATTGCGCGACTGCACGGCCCGTAAAAAAATGGAGCAGCAGCTGCGGCAGGCCCAGAAAATGGAGGCCATTGGAACCCTTGCCGGCGGCATCGCCCACGATTTCAATAATATTCTGACGGCTATTTCGGGTTTTTCCGATTTATCGCTGCAGGCCACCCAGGACGCAACGCTGAAAAATTATATATTCTATATTGTCAAGGCTGCAAACCGCGCCAAGGATCTGGTCCACCAGATCCTTGCTTTCAGCAGGCAGACCGAGCACGAGATGCGGCCCGTCCGGATTTCCCCGCTTCTTAAGGAAGCGCTTAAATTCCTGCGGGCCTCCCTGCCGAGCAGCATCGAGATCAGGAGGAACATGGCCTGCGACGCGGATGTCGTTTTTGCCGACTCGACACAGATGCATCAGGTGATTATGAACCTGTGCACCAATGCCAGCCATGCCATGCGCGAGCGGGGAGGGGTTTTGAGCGTCGGGCTTGATGCCCTCGATATCGACGAGAGCCTCATCGATAAAACCTATGACGGCCTGAGCCCCGGCCGGTACCTGCGCCTGACCGTCAGCGATACGGGCCACGGCATGACCGCAGATGTGGCTGAGCATATATTTGAGCCCTATTTTACCACCAAGGAAAAGGGTGAGGGAACGGGCCTGGGGCTTGCGGTGGTGCACGGCATCGTCAAATCACACAATGGCGCGGTGCATGTTGAATCCGAACCAGGCAGAGGGTCATTCTTTGAAGTGCTCCTGCCGCTTATGGCAAACGAGGACCAAGAGGCGATAGCTTCAATACCATCAAGCCGCGGCACAGGTGAATCCGTGCTGTTTGTCGATGATGAACGCGACATTACGATCATGGCCCGCGCGCTTCTTAAGGATCTGGGCTACCGCGTGACGGTGACGACCTCCCCGCAGGAAGCTCTGGAGATTATAGGCAGCAACAGCACAGCCTATAATCTTCTTATTACCGATAAGACCATGCCGGGCATGAGCGGTTTCGAGCTTGCCGAAGCTGTTTTTCTTGTGGCTCCCCGGCTTCCGGTCATCATGGTGTCGGGCCTTGCACAGAATGCTGACACAGCACAGATCGTGAAAACGGGCATCAAAGAATTTCTGGTGAAGCCGTTCGGGGTCAATGATCTCTCCGCCAAGATCAAATCGGCCCTTGCGGCAGCACAATCGGCATAAGCCCGCTTCCCGCATACCCACCTCAAGGTCCGGGTATAGTGCACAAACAAAAAAATTACGTGAATCGCTACTGCGGAACCAGGCCTGCAGGTGAAAAAAATTAGGCTATAGATATGCGCTGTCCCGCGTCAATGCCGCGGGCTGCCGCAAAAACATGGTTGATCGAGACCAGCAGCAGATTTACCCGCTCAAGGTGCAGCATGCTGTCGCCGGGGAGCGTGCTCAGCGCTAAGTCACGGAAATTTTCAGGGTACCCGGCTCAACACAGTGATCCGGGTTATCGAGAACATCATCGGTGGGGGCCGGAAAGCGGCTGCCGGCACGTCTTTGACACGCTTGTCCTTCGGCACGATAAAAAAACCGACATTCCACTGCCTGTCGGGAATGACGGCTTCTCTAGCTGAGTCTGCCGAAAAAAAGCTTATTATGCGCCCTGCAGGAGCTCGTCAGCGCTCAGCACTTCAAAATATTTCCGGGCACCCGCAAGGGCCTCGGCAATTTCAGCCCGCAGGGTATCGCTGCCTGCAAGTTTGATTCTCTCCCTGTACCCCTTCAATTTTTTCAGGAATTTTTCAAGAGCTTTGATTTCAACGGCAGTCAGGCCATTGAAATTAAGCACAAGCGTTCCCTCGTGCTCCTTGAGATAATCGGCAATTCTTTTCTTGAGCTGCTTTGCATTGATGCGGTCAAATGCACCCGAGAGCTCAAGAATGAGGGGGTGCTGTGCGTCGAGGCACGGCTTCAGCCGTATTTTTAAGAGCCCCTTGCCGCGTATATCGGCATGGGCAAGCAGCCATGCCGACACCTTGCTCCGGTACTGGGCATAGCCGCAGTTGGGATACACGGCATAGGTGCGCTTGAGATTCGCCACGAACTCGCAGGCCGTGGAAAATGCATGGACAAGCCTGCGGCGCTGCGGCTTAATCCAGCTCAGGTCAAGAGCGGGTTTTTCAAGCTGGCGCGCCTGTTCGTTCTTTTCATACACGGTCATGGGCTCATAGGTCCAGCCCTGCTCGAGGCGACGGGCCTCTCTGGTGATGGTGTGGTGCAGGAAGCGCCCGAGCACCGGGGCCGTGAGGCGCGCCGCCAGACCGAATTCCGCGTACAGGCCCTTGAGCGTTGCATCGAGTTTTGCGCACAGGGCAGTATCGCCTGCATACCACTTTTTCATTGCCCACACAACGGCTCCGTATTTGCAGCGCAGGCTCTCGAACTCCCAGTGAATGCGATTGCGCACGCGCGGATCGGGATGATTTTTATAGCGCTTCCAGCCGGCAAGCATGGTGCGCACCATGCGGGCTATGCTGGGGCCGTTTATTTCAAAATCGCGGGTGAAGGCGCGGCGCAGGTACGCGGTTTCCGTCCCGGCGGGTATGTGCCGGTGCCGGTAGTTCAGGCGGTACTGGCCGTGGGAGTCTGCCGCGGGGCACTCTTCTTCGGACAGCAGCGTACCGTCTTCAAGATGCTGCCGATACAGGGGCGTGCCGGGCAGGGGCGTGTAGAGCATGAACTGGTGAAAATCGGTATCGTGGCTCACGGCATAGTCGATTATGGCCCCGATATTGTCGGGCGTGTGGTTTTCAAGGCCGATGATGGTTGACCCGAGCACGCAGATGCCGTGGGACTGCAGCTCGCGCACCAAATGAAAGGTGTCAATGCCGTCAAGCTTTTCGTACTGGCTTTTTTCGCCCTCAAGGCCCATCCATATCCAGGAGATGCCCAGGCGCAGCAGCTGGTCGATCTCGTATGACCGGATGACGCGTGCCGAGCTGAACACATAGAATGTCCAGCTTTTGTTGTGCTGCTCCATGAGCTCAAGCAGGCGCAGGGCGCGCTTTTTGTGCAGCAGGAAATTTTCATCAAGCACGAAGAACGAGCGCGCGCCAAGCTTTGCTTCAAGCTCGCAGATGACCCTGTAGAGCTCATCGCCGCCTTCAAAAAAGTTTACAAAATTGCCCTTGCCGCCATACAGAGCCGAGGTCGAGCAGAAATTGCAGCCCATGGGGCAGCCCACCGACGGGATAAGCGTTGCCGCAGTATCGCCCGGCTTTTCGGGCAGGGTGATGCCGAGACTGCGGGTGCCGAAGCCCGATACAGCAAGGGGGTGCTGTATCGGCGCTTTTTCATCCTGTCCCAAATAACGCCGAAACCAGCTCACGCCGTCACCCTTGACGACATGGTCGAGAGTAACCTTCTTTTCCAGGTCGGGCACATTGGAAATATGGCCCCCGACGACTATGACGGCTCCGGGGCGCACTGCACGGATGATGTCGCACATTTTGCGTACTTTGCCGATATTGTGCATGATGGAGGTAATGCCGATAATATCGTATTCATGCTCCCTTACCTCTTCAACAAAGCGATCAAGCGTGGGGAAATCAAGCAGGGTGCAGGGGGCGTCGATATTAGCCTCAATCATCATGAGACCGAAGGAGCGGTGAAACATGCGCAGGGAAAAAGGGCCCTGCTCGCGGGTTACCTGATTGTGATACAGCTCCATGGGGTTCATGGCGCGGCTGCCGTATTCATCATCCAGGGCATAGGGCCCGAAAACGCTTGTCAGAAGAATCCGGGCCTGTGAGCCGCGGGGATGCACGGGGTGAAACTCGCTCATGTGGTTCCTTTCTGGATACAGCTGCTCAGCATATGGTCTTCGTTGACCACGCCGATCTGCTTTGACTGGTGACCGCCGTGATTGCCGGGGGATGGTGCGTGTGCGGAAGGGATCGCAATCCTAATGGTCTTTCCTGTTAATATATCATATAATGAAGCACATTGTACAGGTGAAAGAAAAAAATCGATGAAATTACGGCATATTTGCACGCAGGGATACCTGAGCGGTAAAAGCCTTGACAATGCGGGTGAGTCCGGTATAGTTTTGAAAAAAAGAAAATTGAAGCACCGTATGCCAAATTTCAGAATAGGAGAACTTCATGTCAGTCAATAAAGTGATTCTTGTGGGGCGGCTGGGCGCAGACCCAGAAGTGCGCTATTCCGGCGGCGGGACGGCAGTGACAAATTTCAGGCTTGCAACGGACCGCAAATACACCAATAAGCAGGGCGAAAAGGTCGATGAGACTGAATGGCACCGCTGTGTCGCTTTTGGCAGAACCGGTGAAGTCTGCGGCGAATACCTGCATAAGGGCAGCCTTATCTATGTTGAGGGCCGTATCCGGACCCGGGAGTGGCAGGATAAAGACGGCAACAAGCGCTGGAGCACAGATATACTGGTGGAGCAGATGAGGATGCTCGGCAGCAAAGGGGAAAGGCCTGCCTCTTCCAGCGCCTCTTCAAATGCCTCCTCGGGCGATGATCCCTTTGACCGCCTTCCCGACATGCCGCCCGATGATGATATACCCTTCTGATGATACGACCTCGGGATGCCCTGCGCTGCAAGCCGGGAATCCCGATTTTTGATAAAGTATTGCTCTATTCCCCCCTTGTGCAGGCGCAGCAAAAAGATATGTCGGCGCTGATCCCTGTTCGGGTTTGCTGATACGGCAGCAGTGCGGGATTTATAAATCCCACACACTACCAATACAACCTTTTTTGATGCCATGCACGCTCAATAAAATATAGCCCAATAAGCGCTTCCGGGCGAGAGCAAGCATGTAAACCATTTCAGGGTATAATTAATTTTGCCCCGCCTTGTTTTTTGTCTGTGTTTTAGCTATATATATCAAAGTATCTTTAAACAATTGCATTAAGACAGGAGCATATATGGCTGTACTTGTTGTCGGCGGAGCAGGGTATGTGGGGTCGCATGCTGTCAGGGCCTTGCGGGGAGAAGGCCGGGATGTGGTTGTTTTTGATAATCTGGAACGGGGCCACCGCGAAGCAATTTCAGATGAGCTTTTTTTTCAAGGCGATCTGCGTTTGAAAGCCGATGTGCAGAAGGTGTTTCGCAAACATGCAATAGAGGCGGTCGTGCACTGTGCCGGCTGCTGCCTGGTGGGCGAGTCGATGCAGATGCCTGAGCGATATTATGAAACCAATGTTTCCGGCACGCTTAATCTTTTGACCGCCATGCATGATGCCGGTATCGGAAAGCTCGTTTTTTTTTCTTCCGGCGCCATCTATGGCGAGCCTGAGCGGATTCCCATTGATGAAGACCATCAGCAAAGCCCGGTCAGCGCGTACGGCCACACGAAATTATGCATCGAAAAGATGCTTGCATGGTTCGACACAATTTACGGCCTGAAAAGTGTTGCCCTGCGCTGCTTTAATGCCGCAGGCGCCGACCCCTCTGGGCAGATCGGCGAGCTGCACACCGGCGAAACGCACCTGATTCCGCTGGCGATACAGGCCGCCTTTGGAGAGCGGGAGTATGTGCCGCTGCTGGGAACCGACTACCCGACCCGTGACGGCTCCTGCGTGCGCGACTATGTGCATGTATGCGATCTTGCTGATGCCGCTATCCGCTCACTTGACTGGCTGTCAGCGGGCAAGCCGTCGGCGGCCTTCAATCTCGGCCGCGGCAGTGGTGTGAGCGTGCGGGAAATCGTTGAGGCGATAGAGAAGGTTTCGGGCAAAAAAATAGCGCTGCAGGCTGAGCCGCGCAGACCGGGTGATCCGGCCATTCTGATTGCAGGCTGCAATGCGGCAAAGCAGGAGCTTAAATGGAAGCCCCGGTTCACGGATCTTACTGCAATCATTGAAACAGCATTTAAATGGCAGACCGGAGCGGCCAAGAGCTGGTTGTAATGCTCGTGCGCAAGGCGCGGTGAGCGGTGATGCTCTAGCGCCCCAGCATCTGCGCCTTCAGGCTTTCCTGCGCAGGCTTTGCGCATAGCCATATCCCGAATAACGCCTTTTTGAAATCAATGCCCTGAATAGTGGTTTTGAGCTTGCCGCTTTTGCTGATCGCGGTTCCCGCGCCGGGAACATAGATAAATTCATAGACATCTTCTTTGTTTATCTTTTCACGAAACACCGCGATAAAGCTTTCGATCCTGTCGGTAAGGGGAGCCGTGGCGCTGCCCGCGGCATTGACAAACCCCTCGCGCGTTGCCGCTTCCATTTTTTCACTGGTTATGAGCGATGAAATGATGTGCAGCCGCAGGGCCATGGGCTCATCGGCGGCGATGATTTTTTCCGCATCGCTTTGCCGCTGCTTGAGATACAGCCCACCGATATACATATCCATGAAAAATTTTGTCCGCACGCCGGCGCCGTTGAGCGCGAGATTCTGACCGCCGGCAGCAAGCGTATCGGGCATGCTGATGCCCGATATCTCTTTTGCCTGGCACAGCGAGGCTGCCATGATGGCGATGAAGCACAAGACTGTGAGCTGTTTCATATGGACCCCCTTTGCTGGTAATAGGTTGTGATAATCCATTGTACAATACAGCAGTCCCTCTATGGTGGTCAACCGCTTATCCAACATGCTGCTGCCGCAAAAAAACCGCGGCCTTAATGCTGAGCGCTCATGCCGGGCCGCTTGTATCCGGTCATAACAAGCTCGTAGTCCGGGTAGCCGGGAGGCCCGGTTGGCCCATACGCTTTAATAAGCATATGGGGCGGTTCTACGGCATACCAGAGTTTAAGCTTCGGGAGCAGCGTTCCCCAGAATCCTTCAATGCCCACGTCAAGGCGGTGGCACTCCACCTGTTTGCCGCCTGGCAGGGTTACTTTTTCTTTTTTTGCATACCAGGCGCTCATGATGAATGAGCTTTTTTCATTTCCGTAAAAATCGATCCTGATCTTTGCGCGTTTTTCAAAAGGGTAGCCCCTGAGCAGATATTTCAAAGCGGAAAAATGGGGGATGCGGACGGCATCATCTGCCGTGTTCTCAGCAGGGCCGCTTACTTTTGTCGATGACTCAACCACTGCGTCGCCGCAGTTGCGCACGAGGCGCACTGAAAGAACCTTCATCGATTTTTTGTCTATGGCGACAGTGGCTGTCAGTTTCGGGGCCTGCGAGGTAAATACATACACCTGGCCGTTATCGCCGTTTTGCAGTTCCACCCGGTCGATGACCTGCTCGGCAATGTTGTTGGAGGTGCTCACATAGGTTGTCGTTTCTCCTGCTTCAAGCCCGGGGTCATCGAACCTGAACCCCCCGAAGCAGTATTCGGCCCGGCAGCAGCATATTGCCATCACCGCAAGAAAAACACGCGTTAAAATTTTTTTATTCATAACCTCCACACTGCTGTCATTGGTAGAAACTCGCAGAAATATCAGCTTTGATTGCCGTCGGGATCGGGCAGTTCGCGCACGCCGCCGCGCTCCCACCAGATTTGCCGGGATGGTTCTGACAGCCTTTTTAAAACCAGCGTCAATGCTCGGAGCCTCTCCCGAAGCCCAGCTGAAAGCGCTTCCCCACAGGCCCGTGGTGCGCACGAGCACAATGCGTATATCGGGGCATGACCGCATGATGGTCTCAACGGCGCTTGTGCTGCGCAGGCTTTCAAAGCGGCTGCGATAGGCGCGACCCGCAGGGTAGAACTACATTTTGGCCCTGGTTGAGCGCCGTGATGATCATCTCAAGGGGTGGGCTGAGGGTCAAATCTTTATCTTGATATTTCCAGAGGGTTTCTCATGGTTGCTTTGTTGTGGGAGCATGCTCATAAGCCTTGAGGACTTTCCGTATCATGGATGCCCCTTTTGGCTCTGCTGATTATAGTGCGTTTCCTGGTTGCCATGTGTAGATTAGTGCCGGGTCGTCAATATAGTGCTGGAAACGATCAACAAAGGGGAACCCATCGCCGGGATCAAAGGCGCGATGATCGCCCGTACCGCACATGGTGATCACATATCTGGGAACAACTTTATTATCGACAATAAGCGGCGCCTGATGCAGGTCGCCAAGGCCAAACATCATCACCTCGGGCGGTATAATGGCCGTTACCGTCTGATGCCCGGGAACCATCATGCCGATATTTGCAACCGTGCAGGTTGCCCCCAGAATGTCCTCCACCTGCAGCCTTTTGTCATAAGGGATTTTGGCAAATTCCGGGTCCGGCTTGCGCCGCTGCCACAGGAGTGAACGCACCAGGGTCCAGAGGGGCAGCAATGCTGCGAGATTGAGATTTTTCAGTGCGGTCTTGACATAGGCCAAGGCTGCCCGGCGATATAATTCTTCCGCATCGGTTCGTCGCGCCCGCCGGGCAAGTTCCCGCATCTCATTAGCGACTGTCTCGAGGGTCTTGAGATGCGGGTTGCGTACAATGGGCTTAATAACACCGAACTTGGTATGAACCGTAAAGCTCAGGTTTATGTCTTCAGCGATATAAAAAATGCCGCCGTTACGCCAGGGAGTATAATCGAGAAATCCGTTTAATACCGGCGTGTGATACAGGCAATGTGCAACAGTCTTGATAAAAAAAGCCGAGTAGTTCTTGCGGATCGCCCTCTTGAGCAGCGCCTCTTGCGCTGATGTGCCATTCCCATCAACGTCCTTGCCGGCCCCCTTGGTGTACTCTATAAGCGGCGTGACGTCAAACTGCCTGATCATGGCAACATGAGGTATTGTACGGGTGGATAGCGAGAGCATGTAGGCAACACTCTGCCGCAAAAAGCTCAGCGGCACTGCCTGCTTGATCTTCACGCGTTCGCGCAAATAGGCAATCTTATAATCCCGGAACATGATATTCTCTCTTTTTGTGGTGAGACTAACGACACTCGACGTTATTGATCCGGTGTATAAGAATCAATCTGTATGCATGTGTAGACATGCTCTGTGTCTTGTTTGCGATAGCTCAAACCTCTAGCGGGAGAGGTAGCGTATCAGCCACTTCTTGATCCCCCGGCACTACAAGAAGCCGTTTTTCAAGTTCCTGCATGCATGCTCACCGGGCAACAGATCCGGGAAGATGCTATCCATTGCTAGCTTGCAGTATAAGCACCTGAATTATCCATGTCAATCAAAAGTACGTGCATCAAAAGCATGTGCGGTGTTGCGCTTATATCCTAGGCTAATCAGAGGAATAAAAAGGTGACAGATTTGTTTTATTTTTTGAAGTGGTTTGTTTTTTTTTGATAAAATTGTTGCATTCCGCCGGTACTCAAATGCAGCCACCCGCCGGCGCCTTGTGCGTTCAATCTGCAACTCACTCATCCGGTGAGGCTGGTTCCGGCAGTTCGCGCACGCAGCCGCCTTCCCACCATGTATATGGCACATAGGTATTGGGGGGCGACCCGGCATTGTAGAATGCCTCAAGGTACCGGTTGATGGTTCTGCGGTCGGCTGAGCGTGGAAAGTCATCCGGTTCCATGAACTCGATGCGCACGGGCCTGCGTGGTGAAAAGAAAATGCCGTTTGCAGGCAGCGCGCGGAAAACTTTTTTCAACGCGGCATCCATGTCCGGCGCCCGGCCCGAGGCCCAGCCGAATGAGCTTCCCCACAGGCCCGTGGTGCGCACCAGCACGATGCGCGCATCGGGACAAGCCTGCAGGATGGCGCTCACTGCCCGGGTATTGCGCAGATTTTCAAAGCGGCCGCGATAGATGCGGCCCGCCGGATAGAGCACCACGTTTTGCCCCTTCCGGAGCGCTTCGATAATTGCTGCAAATGCAAGCCCCACGATTTCCTTAAAGCGCTTGCCCGCATGGAGCATGTCGGGCATCGCAATCGTACCGATGCAGCGGCACAGCCAGCCGAGCACGGGCCGGCTGATCTGTTCCTCAAATGCAAGGGGCCGCACCTGAAACGAGGGAAACAGCAGGGTGGTGATGATGACCGGATCGATGAGCGCCGGATGGTTGGGCAGAAACAGCACGCCCCGGGTGCCGCGGCGGCGGACCTGCGCAAGCCCGCGCACCGTGATGCGGTAGCGCAGCCACAGCAGAGGGCGGAGAATGCAGCAGGCGCAATAGCCGATAAACGTCATTAGAATTTATACTTAATTATGAAATACGCTTTGCTCCCCTCGCCCTCGACATTGCCGAAAACGCCGCGCGTGGTGTAATGCCGGTCGGTAATATTGCGCAGTTTCAGCTCCAGCTCCATGTTCTTCAGCGGCAGCCCCGTTACAAAAAGATTGGCATCAAGCGTCGCATACGAGCCGAGATGTCTTTGGGCAGTGTCTTTCGTACTTGTTGTTCCGAGCTTGCGCTTGTCGATAAAATTCATTTCAACATCTGCTCTGAAATGCCGCAGAAAACTGTACTCAACGCCGCAGTTTGCAATGTTGTCGGGTGCCACATTGTAAAAGCTTTCGACGGTGTTTTCGATTGTTTTATTAGGGTCTGTCGGGTCGGTAGCGACGGTTGTCGCGCTGGCGCCTTTCTGTCGCTTACCGAACAGCCGGGAATAGTTGCCGTAGAGCGATACGTTTTTAACCGGGGAGCTGGTTACGGAAAGCTCAAAGCCCTTGATCCGGTCACTGCCCTTATTGCTTATTTCCCCTAGAGCGTTTCGCTCGATCAGGTCCTTGAGCGTATTGTAAAAGAGGTTCATCTCGATGCCGAGCAGGTTTTTGTAGTGAAACCCGAACTCTGCCTCATAGCTGTCTATCTGCTCGGGATTCAGGCTTGGTTTTTCAATCACCACGGCAAGGTTCGGCGTGCGAAATGCCCGGCCGTAGAGCAGCTTCATGTCAAAGTATTCCAGGAACAGATAATTGATGCCGAAACGGGGGCTGCAAAATTGATCGTAGACGCTGTGATTGTCCCAGCGCAGCCCCCCCGTGACTTCAAGATTATCCGTGAGTTTCCATTTATCCTGAAAATACAGCGAGTAGCGGCGCGTGTAATAGCTCGGGAAATAGACAAACTCATCGCCATTGGCCCGCAGCTTGGTGTGGCTGCCGTCATTGTAGCGGAAGGAAGCGCCGAAAGTCGCAAAATTGCTTTCAAACAGCGTCTGGTCATATTTCAGCTCAGCGCCGAACTGGTTGTTCTGCTGCCGATAGCGCGTGGGGTCATAGTCATCGAGGCTGTTGAAAAACTGATACCATCCCTGCAGCGAAATCGAAGACTTCTCAAATGATTTATTGAGGGTCGTCTGAATGAAGGAAAGAGGCTTGAGCTCCTGCCCCTCAAGCTTGAATACGGGCTCGGTGTAGTAGTCGCGGTACTTGGAGTAGCGCCCCGAAATTTCCAGAATATCCTTGTAGCTTACCTTGCCGTAGACTTCGCCGAAGCGGTCATCGAGGCGCTGTCTGTCAGGCAGATCTTTTTCAAAGCCGTCCGTATGCGATGAAGAGCCGAAAAGATAGGCGTCCCAGCCGTTTTTTGCAAAGCCGTACTGCATGTTTCCGCCCCGCGTATTATCCGAGCCGATCTCGCCCGAGACCTGAGCGCCCTGAAGCTTCTCTCCTTTTTTTGTCACCAGATTCACAACGCCGGTAAAAGCGTCGGGGCCCCACAGGGCAGACCCCGGGCCGCGAATGATCTCGATTTTTTCTATATATTCAAGAGACAGGTCCATGCCGCGGGGATAATCACGGGTCGAGGCATCGCTGGCAAACGGCACGCCGTCCATGAGCACCAGAAATGAGTCCGGTATGCCCCGAAGAAATATGCGGTCTTTTACTTCATTGCGCTCCACAAAAAAACCCGGCATGTGCCGCAGCACATCGGCAAGGCTGCGGTATCGTTCCAGGTCTTTGCCCTGGATGACCGATACCGCCGCAGGCGCGCGCCGCAGGGGCTCGGCCTTGCGCGAAGCGATTGTTACCGTATAAAGCTCTTCGCCCATGAACATGAGACCCGTTTCATCCAGGGCCGGCGCGGCAGGAGCTTCCTGCGCCCGTGCATCAGTTTGCAGCATGCAGGCGGCGAGCACCGCCAGCGCCATAAAAATACTACGATTCTTCATTGTCACCTCGCAAGCGATTCACAAGACTGCGGAACTTTCCGCGGCTCAGGCCCAGCAGACGCGCAGCCTCGCTCTGATTTTCATTTGCAAGCTTGAGCGACTCGCGAACAAGCTTCATTTCAAATTCATCAAGATTTATGCCGTCGGGCGGCAGGCAGAACTGGCTCGGGTCGGGCTGCGGCACGCCAGCCGCGCCGCCCAGAGTGTTTAAAAAACCGAGATGCTCAAGGCGTATCGAGCCGTCAGCCGAAAGGATAACGGCCCGTTCAATGGCGTTCTGAAGCTCGCGAATATTGCCCGGCCAGCTGTGACGCGTAAGGGCCCGCATGGCATCTTCGTTTATCTGCGGATTGCTTTTTCCCATGGATTTCGCCGAGCGCCGCAAAAAGTGCTCTGCCAGGGCGGTAATGTCCTGCCGCCGGTCCCGCAGGGGCGGCAGCGACAACGGGAACACATTCAGGCGGTAAAAAAGGTCCTCGCGGAATTTTTGCTGCTCAACCAGCTCCAAGAGGTTTTTATTGGTGGCCGCTATGACCCGCACGTCGGACTGAACAGTTTCGGTGCCGCCCACGCGCTCGAACTCTTTTTCCTGAAGAAAGCGCAGAAGCTTTGCCTGGGCTTCCAGCGTCAGATCGCCCACCTCGTCCAGAAATACCGTGCCTTCATTGGCGATTTCGAAGCGGCCCTGCCGCTGCCGGTCGGCCCCGGTAAAGGATCCCTTTTCATGGCCGAACAGTTCGCTTTCGATGAGCGTTGGGGCGATGGCCGCGCAGTTGATGGCCATGAATTTTTTTGCAGCCCGGCTGCTGTTGTAGTGAATGGCCTGCGCCAGCAGTTCCTTGCCGGTGCCGCTTTCCCCGAGCAGCAACACTGTGGTACTCGGGCTCTTGGAGACCATGGCCGCCTGCTTGATGATCTGCAGCATCTGCTGGGATTCGGTAATGATATTGTGAAACTCAAAAAAACCGGCAAGCTCCTCGCGGTGAATGCGCTTCTCATCCACAAGCTCGGAGAACCGGATAGAGCGCTGCACGGTCAGCAGGATTTTTTCTTCTTCAAACGGCTTGGTGATATAGTCGATGGCCCCTTCGCGTATTGCCCCCACGGCCGAATCGATGGAGCCATAGGCCGTCAGCACGACTACGGGATAATCAGGGTCGATTTTTTTGATTTCACGGATCAGCTCCAACCCGTTCATGACCGGCATTTTCAGGTCGGTGATGACCATGGCATAGTGAAACTTATTAATGAGCTCAAGGGCTTCGCTGCCGTTTGCGGCCTGCTCGGTGAGATAGCCCTTTTGCTCCAGAATGATCTGAAGGATATGCCGCATTTTTTTCTCATCATCAACGATCAAAATTTTGTTCATGGAATGCTCCTTACTGCGGCTCAGGCATTGGCGCCCGGCAGATTGATTTTGAAAATCGTGCCGCCTGCCGGCGCTTCCGCAATGAAAATGCCGCCCTGATGGCTTTCAATAAACTTTTTAACAATTGCAAGGCCAAGGCCCGTGCCCTGTGTTTTGGTGGTGAAAAACGGCTCGAACACCTTCTCGCGCATATCGGGCGGTATGCCAGGCCCGCTGTCCTGTACCTGCAGGGTAACCATGCCTTCATGACAGCCGGTGCCGATGGTGATGACGCCGTCATGCCCGATGGCCTGCAGCGCATTGTTGACCAGGTTCAGCAGCACCTGGTATATCTGGTCCTCATCGATGTGGGCCTGCGTCCGGGAGCCCAGGTCCACCTGCAGTGCTACGTTTTTCTGCGACTCCGCCGGGAAGGTGAAGTGCTCGGCCAGCTTGCGCACTACATCGTTGATATCGCAGAGCTG
>Ga0209777_10003720_pt1 | contig 18659 bp, 15 predicted proteins | sample FrelakmetHBP12HB_FD_187147 | JGI IMG/M metagenome (GOLD analysis project Ga0209777, IMG submission 187147) | Freshwater lake sediment microbial communities from the University of Notre Dame, USA, for methane emissions studies -HBP12 HB (SPAdes)... | ecosystem: Environmental > Aquatic >...
AGCGGCGCGGGGTGAGTTTCTGCCCCGGCCGGGGAGACGAACAAGGAGACCTGCCATGGAACGGCGGACCGTCAACGCGTTTACGCTTGTCGAGTTGCTGGTCGTCATCAGCGTCCTTATCGTCCTCGTCGCCCTCCTGATGCCGGCGATGAACAGCGCCTGGGGCGCCGTCCGCCTGACCCAGTGTACCTCGAACCTCAACCGGATCGGCCAGGCCTATGCCCTTCGGTGCGGCGACCAGACCAGCGGCACGCAGAAGGTCCTCGACACCGGCTGGTGGACCCTGGGCCTTCTGCCGTACATGGAAAACAAATCGGACTTCCTCAATTGCCCGGAGGCCGACCTGTACTCCTTTGACACGACCGGCTACGGTGGGTCCGGCTCGGGCGGGACCGGCGGAACGGGCGGAACCGGCGGCACTCAGAACCGCCCCTCGATCGCCGACCTGTTCGAGTTCAAGATCGACACCGGCGGCCAGGTCTTCTACGAGCCCTTCCAGGAAGGCGTGTTCGTCCTGAAGTTCTCCGACACCCAGTGGAAAGACGCCCGCGCGAAGGGATACCTCTCGGAACCCGCTGACAATCTCCGCTCCATGTATGATTGCACGTTCCACCCCGACGGAAACCCCAACGTCTTCTGGCTCTGCCTGGAGGACCACGGCGGCGACTGGGACTTCAAGGACCTCATGGCCAAGGTCACCATCACGGGCGACGACACCGTCTCCATCTGGGCCATGAGCGTCAGCACCGGCTACACGGACTATCTCATCAAGAAGGCCGGCAGCACGGGCGCGGAGCAGGACCTCATGGTCCACAACACGTCGGGCATCACCTTCACGTTCACGATCCCGGGCATCGGGGGCGCGGCCCAGACCAACTACGGCATGAACTTCAACGCCGGCGGCGCCCGCGACCTGAACGGCAACTTCCTCATGAACGCCAACGGCGCCACCGACCCGAACGGCAAGATTCTCGCCATGGACTATGACCGGTACGTGGTCAAGGGCGACGATCTCTGGTCCGACACCGATTTCAACCCCGGTCCGACGGGCATCCCGGGGTTCGCCCGGCACCTGGGAATGGTCAACGTCCTCTTCACGGACGGCTCGGTCTCCTTGCACGACCCCGCCGAGCTGGACCCGAGATACCCGTCCATCAGGTCCAAGTACTACGACTACTAGTGTCCTGTCGCTATAATGGACAGGCGGCGCGCCGGGTGGCCCCACGTGGCCACCCGGCCGCTCGTTGAGGAGACATCGAGTGACGAGGTGGGGCGTGCAATCGGTCGTGGCGGCCGTCCTGGCGGCGGCGCTCGTGGCCGGCTGCTCCAAGGGCGGCGATACCGAAATCGCCAAGGTCCGGCAGAACCAGAAGTCCGGAAAGACGGAGGCCGTGGCCAAGCAGGCCCAAAGCGAGGACACCGCCGTGGCGCGCGTGGCCGTCGAGGTCCTCGGCCACATGGGCCGCGAGGCCGTTCCTTATCTCCAGGAGGCGATGAAGGACAAGCGGCCGGAAATCCGGGAGACCGCGGCCGTCGCCCTCGTGGAGGCGGACCCCGTCGATCAGCAGGCCGCCGTGGCCGCCGTCGCCCGAACCGACGAGGCGGCGAGCGTGCGCGCCAGCGCCTGCGTCGCCCTCGGGCAGATTTACGCCTTCGACCAGATGGAGACGCTCTTCTCGGCCCTCGAAGACCCGGACCGTTCGGTCCGGGCCCGCGCGTCGGCCGCCATCACCCGGATGGTGACCCGCCGCTACGAGGTCTACATCGACGGCCCGCCCGACAAGCGGCACAACGCCGTCCAGAAGCTGCGGGAAGTCTGGCCGCAGCTCGACAAGACCGTCCGCATGCACCAGGAGATTCTCCACGGCAAGAAGGGCGCCGCCAAGACCGCCGAGAAGCCCCCGCCGCCGACCCGGCGTGAGAATCCGCCCCAGTTCCCGGAATAGCCCCCGCGCGCCGTGCCGTGCATTCTGGTATCTGTCGTTCGCCGTTCGCCGTTCACCTTGCCCCCGGAACGTCAGAACGCGCCCCGCCCGAAGTCTGGGCCCGTTCCGGGCAAGCGGGGCGGCTGACGAGGCGACCTCCGTGCCTTCGTGCCTCCGTGCCTGTGTGCCTCCGTGCCTCGTCGTTCAACAGTCTTGATTCGACCGTGCGTCGGCCTTACCATAAGGCTTTGGGCCTTGGGGAGAACTATGTCTGTTCGGTCGTCCATCGCATGGGCCGGTCGCCGCATGTGTGACCAGGTCGCCGACCTGGGCGCGTTCTATCTGTTCACGGCCCAGACGCTGAGTTGGGTGCTGCGGGACTTCACGCGATGGCGGCTCCTCAGGCCGCAGCTTTTCGAAGTGGGCGTCATGAGCCTGCCAGTCGTGCTGTTCACCGGATCGTTCATCGGCATGGTGCTGGCCGCCCAGTCCTACTTTCAGTTCGAGGCCATCGGGCGCGCGTCCTGGTCCGGCGCGGTGATCAACCTGTCGGTCATCAAGGAGCTCGGGCCGGTCCTGGCGGGCGTCATGATCGCCGGCCGCGTGGGCGGCGCCCTGGCGGCCGAGCTCGGGACGATGCGCGTGACGGAGCAGATCGACGCCCTGCGGTCGCTCGGGGCCGATCCGATCCGCCACCTCGTCGCCCCGAGGTTCCTCGCGTGCCTGCTGCTGATCCCGTTCCTGACGGTCTACTGCGACTTCGTCGGCATCCTGGGCGGCTACGCGGTCGCGTGGAGCTACGGCGTCGACGCGCACGAGTACTGGCGCCACTCCGCCGACGCCATCGAGAACTACGACATCTTCACGGGCGTCCTGAAGAGCTGCTTCTTCGGGGCCTTCATCGCCCTGATCTCGTGCTTCAAGGGGTTCCAGAGCCGCCAGGGCGCCGCCGGCGTCGGCCGCGCGGCCACGGAGGCCTTCGTCACGAGCTTCATGGCGATCCTGGTCCTGGACTTCTTCATCGTGCTCCTGCTCCAGGCGATCTACGACTTCTTCTGGAGCCGGTCGAGCATCTTTCTGTAGAGGCCCATGAGACCCGACACGACATCGCGAGAGCCAGAGGCCTGCGGCGACCCGGTCATCCGCCTCGACCACGTGCACAAGCAGTTCGGCCCGCACGTGGTCTTCGAGGACCTGACGCTCGAGATCCAGCGCGGCCGGACGACCGTCGTCCTCGGACAGAGCGGCGTCGGCAAGAGCGTCATGCTCAAGTTCATCACGGGGCTCCTCAGGCCGGACCGCGGCCGCGTCATCGTCTGCGGCCAGGACGTGACGAACCTGACGGAACGCCAGTTCATCCCGGTCCGCATGCGGTTCGGCGTCGTGTTCCAGGGGGCCGCCCTGTTCGATTATCTCTCGGTCTATGAGAACGTGGCGTTCGCCCTGCGGGAGCACAAACGGCTGCCGGAATCCGAGGTCCGCGAGATCGTCCGCCGGCGCCTCGAGCTCGTCGACATGGCCGGCACCGAAGCGCTGCTGCCCGAGGAGCTTTCGGGCGGCATGAAGAAACGCGTCGGCCTCGCCCGGGCCATCGCCATGGACCCCCACTGCATCCTCTACGACGAGCCGACCGCCGGCCTGGACCCGGTCACCGCCGACATGATCAACCGCCTGATCCTCCGGTGCCAGAAGGAGCTCAAGGCCACCAGCATCGTCGTCACGCACGACATGGCCAGCGCCTACCGGGTGGGCGACCGCATATTGATGCTTTACGAGGGCCAGATCATCGCCGACGGGACGCCCGACGAATTCCGCGCCTGCCCGGACGTCCGCGTCCAGCGGTTCATCCGGGGGGACGCGGGGTACGACGGTAACGGCGGTTCAAAAGAGGTTCAAGGTTCAAAGTTCAAGGTTCAAGGTTGACGGCGAACGGCCAACGGCGGTTCAAGGTTCAAAGTTCAAGGTTCAAGGTTGACGGCGAACGGCCAACGGCGGTTCAAGGTTCAAAGTTCAAGGTTCAAGGTGAACGGCAAAAAAACACCGGAGGTGCGGCCTTGGCTTGGCCGTTTGGCTTTCAACCTTGAACCTTGAACCTGGAACCTTGAACTGGCGTTCTTGAACCTTGAACTTTGAACCGGTGTCGGCCTTAAGGAAACCGCGCATGAATAGCGACAAGAAACACATCATCGTCGGTCTCTTCGTCCTGGGCGGCATGGTCCTCCTGGCGCTGCTCGTCATCTGGTTCCAGGGGCTGGCGCTCACGCTCCGGGGCGGCTACACCGTCAGCGGCCACCTGGCCACCAGCACGGGCGTCCGCGCCGGCAAACGCGTCCTCATGGACGGCCTGGAGGTTGGCGAGGTCCGCGACGTCGTCACGAGCCTGCCCGCTCGCCCCGGCGTGTGGGTCCGCATGCGGATCGCGCCGCAGACCCGCATCCCCCTGGAAGCCCGGCTCGTCGCCCAGCAGAGCGCGGTCGGCGATGTGTCCCTCGATTTCCAGACCAAGGAGGCCCCCACCGGCTTCCTGCCGACCGACGGCTCGGCCGTCGTCGACGGCGTCATCCAGGCTCCCGCCCTCCTGCCGGAAGACCTCGTCGCCGATTTCCGCAAGACCCTCGCCCAGCTCGACGGCGCCGGCGACCTCATCAAGAACCTCACCGAGCTCACCGCCCCGCGCAGCCTCAAGGACGTGGCCGCCGGAAAACCCAAGAACCTCACGACCGCCCTCGAACAGTTCCAGGAAAGCGCCAAGGGGATCCAGGATTTCCTCCAGGACAACGAGACCAAGAAACTCTTCGCCAGCGCCTCCAAGGCCGCCGACGACCTCACCGCGACCCTCGAAGACGCCCGCCAGGCCATCGACGCCTTCAAGACCACCGCCGACACCTACACGGAGGCCGGCAAGAAGGCCGACGCCATGGTCGTCAATGGCACCGAGATGATCGCCAGGTTCGGCGAGGACGCCGACGACGCCCGGAAGATGATCGAGAACCTGAACGGCCTCGTCACCGACCTCCGCGCCGGCAAAGGCTCCCTCGGCCAGCTCATCACCAGCGACGAGCTGCACCGCGAGCTCACGAACCTCGTCGAGAACCTGACCACGATGACCCAGAGCGCTAACAAGCTCATCATCATGTGGCAACATGAAGGCATTTGGGCCAAGGAAGGGAAGTGAGGCGAGTGCCTGGGTACCTGAGTGCCTGAGTGCCTGAGCCACAGCAACCGTGGCCGAAGCCCATTTAGCCGCCCAGCTTGCTGGGCGCGTTTTTTCGGTTCAGGGAGCACACCATGACCACGATCCAACTCGCCTTTCTCGGCGCGGGCAACATGGCCGAGGCCATCGCGCGCGGCATCCTGGGCGCGAAGGTCCTCGCGCCGGACGCGATGATCGCCGCCGACCCCGCCCAGGGCCGGCGCGACCTCTTCCGCAGCGCCCTCGGCATCGCCACCGTCGAGGACAACGAGGCCGTCGTTATCTCGGCGCCCGTCGTCCTGGTGGCCGTCAAGCCGCAGACCTTCGACAAGGCGATCGGCCCCCTGGGCAGCCGCTTCGGCCCGGAGAAGCTCATTGTCTCGATCTGCGCCGGCATCTCGACCGCCCACGTCGAACAATGCGTCGCCCCGGGGACCCGCGTCGTCCGCGCGATGCCCAACACACCGATGCTCGTCGGGCGCGGCATGTGCGGGATTTGCCGCGGAAGTTGTGCGACCGACGCCGACCTGGCGACCGCTTCGCAACTGCTCGGCGCCGCCGCCGAAATCCTCCGCGTCCCCGAAAACCTGATGGACGCCGTGACCGCCGTCTCCGGCAGCGGCCCGGCCTACTTCTTCTACCTGGCCGAACTCCTCGCCAAGGCCGGCGCCGAACTGGGCCTCCAGGAAGACGACGCCCGGCGCCTCGCCCGCGTCACCTTCGAAGGGGCCGCGCGGCTCATGGCCCAATCCAACGAGGAGCCCGACGCCCTTCGCCGCAAGGTCACCAGCCCCGGCGGCACCACCGAGGCCGCCCTCAAGGCCTTCGACGCCCTCGGCCTGCCGAAGGTGATCAGCGAAGGGGTCAAGGCGGCAAGGGACCGGGGGCGAGAGTTGGGGCGCTGACGCGCGTTGTCGGCCTCGTTAGCCGCCCCGCTTGCGGGGCGCGTGTTGTTCTGCCGTAATGCGTGGCAGATACGCGCCCCTGAGCGGGGCGTGGAGATCGCTCATGACGAGAGCATCCGTGGCTGAAGTCAAAGCGAAACTCAGTGCCTATATCTAACAGTGCGAGCACGAGGGCCCGGTCGTCATTACGCGCAATCGCAAGCCGGTCGTCGTCATGATCGCGCCGCAAGATGAAGAAGACTTGGAGCGGATGGTCCTCGCACGCTCTCCGCGGTTCCGGGCCATGATCGACAAAGCCACGAAGCGCCTTAGGCAGGGCAAGGGGCTTTCACACGAGGCTTTCTGGAAGGCCGTCGAGAAACGCTACGGAAAAGGCAAGTAGAACACCTGCTTGGTTTCAACACGAGTCTGTGGGGGGTCGCGGCATGTACCGCACGTCATTCACGGCGGCGAAAGACCAACCCAAGGGCGAAGCTGCTTCCACGCAAACGGACGAGGCGGCAGCCACCCTCCCGGAGTTGGCGGATCGCCTCAAGAAGGCCCCCCGGCAATGCCCGAACTGCGCCAGCACCCACATTGATCGTGCCGGGTCGAACATCTTCACATTCAACGGTGCGCGGCATTGCCCGCGCTGCGGGTGCATCTGGACGCCGGCTTGGCCGCTATGGGGAGGCGCGGTGGCGCTGATTCTCGGGGTCGCCCTCATGGGGGCGGGTTTAGGAGTGCTTGTGGTAGGAATATCGGAGGCGTGGCGGCAAGGAGGGTCGTCTGGCCCTCCATTCGGTCTCATCTTCCGGGCCGTAGTGCTGACCAGCGTGTTCACCCTATTGGGGGTGATTATGGCTCGCCAGGGAATCGGCGTGTTGCGGGGCACGCGCGGAAAGGTGGCCGTCTTCGATCCCGGCAATAAGGAACAGGGCGGCTGACGAGGCCCAGTGCCGTTGCCTTGGCCGTCACTCAGTCACTCAGTTACTCAGTCACTCAGTCACTGCCTCACCTCATCGCCTTCGCCAGCCCGAACGGATCGCTCGACACCACCGCGCTCGCGTAAAGCTCCATCGCCCCGACGTCGACCGTCTTGACGGCCGGGTCGCCGCGGTCCACGAAATGGACAATCACCGGGAACCCCCGCCAGTCGGGATCGGCCGGGCCGAGGGGCGGCATGTACACCGCCATATTATATGATTTCACGTCCTGGGCGGCGTACACCTTCAGCGCCCGGTACATGGCCTCCGGCAGGCCCGGGTGGTCGTACCGGTCGGCCACGAGGAGAATCTCCTTCTCCTTCGCCGGCGTGAGGTGCGCGAGGGCCTTGACGCCGGCCCAGTCGGCCGCCAGGCCCAGGTCCTCGTGGACCGCCACGAAGTCGGGAAAATAGTCCGCCCCGTGGCACGCCTTGTACGCCAGGGCGTCGCGGCGGAGGCGCTCGACGCGGCCGTAATGGAACTTGCGGCCGACGGTCATCTGGGCGTGGCCGTGGAGGATGCTGGCCGCCGCCTTATAGAGGCAGTTCCACATGAGGAAGAAAAAGCGCGCTGCCGGGTCGGCCTCGTGGCACCGGGCGGCCCAGGCCTTCGCGGTCGCAAGCAGGTCGGCGACCTCGGCGGCCTTGAACGCGTCGGTGCGGAACCGCAGCGGCGAATGGTCCTCGAAGATCACCAGGCCGTGCCACCCGTCGTAGGCGGCCACGTTGGCGCAGGTCTTCTTTTCGCCGATGCGGCCGAACGAATTGGCGGGCGTGAGCTCCATCGGACGGCAGAACGAGCACTTCGCCCGCGCGTCCTCGATCTCCTTCTCCAGGTCCGTGGCGGACCTGGCCTCGATCGGACGCTGGGCCCGGACCGCGTTGAAAAGCGTCCCCTGGGCGGTCACGCGGTTGAGGACGTGGACGATCCGCTGCGTGCCGATGGCCGCCAGGACCCCTTCCCGCGTGGGGGCGAGGTACTTGAACGCCCCCGCGATCCAGTTTTCCATGGCGGGCGGCGGAAACACCCGGGCGTCGCTCAGCGTGAAATCGTACAGGCGGTCGAAGCGGGCGCGGGCGGCGGGCGATAACGCGGCCACGACCTGGTCCAGGGCGGTAATGGCGACGGGCATGACGAACCTTTCAAAGATGTAGGCCGGGGCGCGCCCCGGCTTCCTTCTTGGCCCCCGTGAATACACGGGGGGCGGTGTATTCACCGGGGGCTAAGAACGCCGTTGTGCAAGCCGGGGCACGCCCCGGCCTACTTCAATTCCTTGAGCACCGGCATGAGGTAGTCCCGGGCGACCACTTCCCACGACATGTGCTTCGCCAGGTCGACGCCCTGCTTGATGAACGCCTCGCGCGTCTTGTGATCGGTCGGGAGTCGCTTGAGGATTTCGCCCGCCACTCGCTCGGCCTCGGTCTCCTCGATGGCGTCGCGCTCGCGGGCGCCGATCGAGAGCATGCTCTGGATGTGGTTGGCCTCGGCGGGCAACCTCGTGTAATCGGCCACCAGGACGTTCGCCACGTCCTTGCCGCCGGTCACCTTGGCGACGAACCCCGCGCAGCCGCACACGTTCGTGATGACGCAGAGGCCGCCGAACGAGAGCGGCTCGAGCTGGGCGATGCCGAACGGCTCGTAGATCGACTGGCCGAACTCGATGTCGGTGCCCTTGCGGATGTCCAGGAAGTCCATGTCGGGCGACATCTTCGACCCGCACGTCGCCGTGCTCCAGCCGAACTGGTTGACGAGGATCACCTTGACCTGCCGCGCGCAGGCGTTAAACTTCTGCATGTGCACATAGAAATCGGCCTCGCCGCCCGAGAGGTCCGGATACCCTTCGCGGTGGGCGACGGGCCACGAGTAGCGGCCCTCCATGTCGAGGACCTCGTGGCCCTTGCGCGGCGCCCCGAGCTCGCTCGACAGGAGGTAAAAGACGCCCGTCTGGCCCGTCTCGCGGAACTTCTTCTCGATCTGCCACATGACCTTCAGGTCCCGCCACATCCCCTTCGACAGGGCCATCCGCGTCACGTGCGAGAAGACGTAGTCGGGGGCGAACTCCAGGATCGTCTGGGTGTACTTCCGCAGGCGCGTCCGCGACTGCTCCACGTCGGCCGCCGTCACGTCGTAGGCCGGGACGCCGTTGTACGCCAGGCGGATGTTCTTCGTCGCGAAGTCGGACGCCAGGAACTTCATCTCCGACACGACGTGGTCGCCGACCGCCAGGACCCCGTCGCAGAACCGCGCGGCCGACACCAGGGCGTGCTTGAAGAACGGGGCCTGGAGGCCGAAGACGTCCTCGACGAACTTGCCCTTGGCCATCGCCTCGCGCAGCACGTTGTAGAACATCGTGTCGTGGCCCGGGTGCCCCTCGACGATGCGGCGCATCGTGGCCACCTCGTGGGCGTAGAAGATCGTCTTATAGTCGGACCGGTCCTGGGCGATCGCCCCGAGGGCCATCGGCATCCCCATGAACTCGTGGGCCAGGATGACCGCCGGGCCGTCCTTCGTCGCGCCGAGGGCGTCCAGGGCCGCCAGGCCCGCCAGGCCGAGCCGCACGTACTGCTCGTAGTCCCACGTGTGATACATGTCGCTGCGGATGCCGAAACGCTCGAACAGGAGCCGCTTGAACTCGCCCAGCCGGTCGAGGTTCGGGTTCGAGACGTCCAGGAGGAGCACTTCCGGATTCGACTCGACGCCGGTCGTCTTGTCCTTGAACGACCGCGTGCCGTAGACGAGGTCGACGCCGAACCGTTCCTGGACCGGCCGGAACCTGGCGGCCAGGCCCTGCTTGTCGGCGCCCGTGTAGCTCGAATAGAGGATCTTGCCGACCTTCGCCAGGATGTCCTGGACCCCGGGGTCGCCGGGCCCGACGAGGATCGAGCGGCGAATGGCCTCGTTGTAGGCCTTCGCCGTGAAGAACCCCTGGAGGACGGCCCCGATGCCGCCCACCTTCTGGACCGCCTCGTGCGTGACGTGAATGAGCGTATTCATAGCTCTCCCTTTTGCCTGCGGCCGCCGCCCATGGCGCTCCGCGCTCCCGGCGCAGCGTCGCCGCTATGGCGTACTATCGGTTGCGTGTGCGTCTCGACTTTCTTCATTCTAGCCCGGAGGGGAAAACGGAGGGGGAGGAAAGGCGATTGCCGGGCGCGGCCGCCATCACGCCGTGAGCAACTTCCACGCCGTCCACGCGAGGAACACCACGAAGATGCCGCGCACCCACCGTAGCGGCACGCGGTGGACGACGTGGGACCCGATGAACGCACCGAGCATCGCCGTCGGCGCCAGCAGAGCCACGTACAGCCACGGCCGCACGGGGTCCACCCCGAGGGCGCCCAGTGTCAGGTGCTTCTCGACGGCCGCCACTGCGCACGGCAGGATCATCAGGACGCTCGAATTGGCGATGGCCGTCCGCAAGCGCTGCTTCAGGAGCACCTGCTGGAGCGGAACCGCGAACGCCCCGCCGCCGACCCCGAGGAGACCCGCCAGGAACCCGACGACGGCGCCGACCGCGCCGGTCGCCACGAGGGGCGGCCGGGCCGCCGGCGGCGTTCCCGGGGCCGGCTCGGGCGGCGGCGGGCGCCACATCCGCCGCACGTTGTCGATCGCCACGTAGACGAGGAACGCCCCGAACAGCCGCCACAGCCACACGGAGGACTCGCCCGAGAACCGGTTCCCGACCCAGACGCCGGCCAGGGCCATGACGACGGCCGGAGGGATCAGGATCTTGACCATCCATCGGTCGACGCGGCCGGCGCGGAAATGCCCGACAGCCGAGGACGCCCCCACGCAGACCGTCAGGACCAGCGTGGTGGCGATGACGGTGTGCGGGTCGGCGCCGAGGATGATCTTCATCATCGGAATGAAGATGACCGCCCCGCCGATGCCGAGGAACCCGCCGAGCGTCCCGCCGGCGAGGCCCACCGCCGCCAGGGCCGCGATTTGCCACGGTTCGATCATTCGGCGGCCCCGTCCTCGGCCGCCACCTCATCGAGAGGCGCCAGGAGCTTCGCCGCGCCGTCCGCCAGCATCGTGTCGGCCAGGCGCGTGCCGATCTCGACCGCCTGGGCCACAGGGCCGCTCGCGCCGCGACGCAGCATCCGGCGCCCGTCGGCCGCGACGAGGCAGGCCTCGAGCGTGAGGGTGCCGTCGGGCGCGACCCGCCCGAGCACCCCGAGGGGCGTCGAACACCCGGCTTGGAGCCGCCGGCACAGGGCCCGCTCGGCCACGACGGCCGCGCGCGACGCCGCATGGTCGAGCGACCCTACGAGGCCGCGGACCGCGTCGTCGGCGTCGCGGAACTCCAGGCCCAGCGCCCCCTGCCCGGCCGCCGGCAGAAGGATCGACGGGTCGAGCGCGACCATCCGCCGGTCGAACATCCCGAGCCGGCCGAGGCCCGCCCGCGCCAGGATCGTCGCCTGGCACACGCCCGCCTCGAGCTTCTTCAGGCGCGTCTCGACGTTGCCGCGCAGGTCCACGAAGGCCAGGTCCGGCCGCGCCGCCAGGAGCATCGCGCGCCGTCGCGGGCTGCTGGAGCCGACGAGCGCCCCGCGCGGCAACTCGGCCGGCGAGAGGCCCTGCGTCGTCACGAGGCAATCGCGCGGATCGGCCCGCTCGGGCACCGCCGCCTCGACCTGGAGGCCCTCGGCCGGCCGCGTCGGCACGTCCTTCATCGAATGGACCGCCAGGTCGATCCGTCCGCCGAGCAGCGCGACCTCCAGTTCCTTGACGAAGAACCCCGTGCCGCGCAGGTGCGCCAGGGGCGTCGCGCGGTCGCGGTCGCCCTCGGTCCGGAACTCCTCGATGCGGATGTCCTGGCCCGGATGGTCCGCGCGCAGGCGCTCCGCTACCCAGTTCGTCTGGACGAGGGCCAGCCGGCTCGCTCGCGATCCGATTCGCAGGATGGGGCTCATGGCGTGCAACCATAAGGGATTTATGCCGGCAAGGCAAGGGCTAGCGGCGGGCGCCTCGTTAGCCGCCCCGCTTGCGGGGCGCGTGTTTTTCAGCGTGCGGCACAACAACACGCGCCCACCAAGGTGGGCGGCTAACGAGGCGCCATTCATCGCGGCGATTTCGGTTTCGATTTCGGTTTCCATTGACCCTCGCCGCGCTTCATGCGAAACTTGTACCCAAGGGGCGCACCTCCGCCGGGGGGCACGATGCGGGTCTTCGTCACGGGCGCGAGCGGCTTCGTCGGGCGAAGCATCCTGGCGCGCCTGGCCGCCGACGGCCACGAGGTCCGGGCGCTCGTCCGGCCCGGCTCGGCCGGCGCACTTCTCAGGGCGACGCGCACCGAGGCCGTCGAAGGCGACGTCGTCGGCCCGTCGGACCTGGCGGCCGCGTCCAAGGGATGCGACGCCGTCGTCCACCTGGTCGGCATCCTGCGGCCGCAGGGGACGAACACATTCGATGCGGTCCATGTGGGCGGGACGCGGAACGTCATCGACGCGTGTTATTCGTCGGGCGCCCGCCGGTTCATTTACGTGAGCGCCCTCGGGGCGGGGCGCGGCACGCCGACGCCGTACTTCGTCACGAAGGAGGCCGCCGAAGCGCGGCTGCGGACCTCGGGCCTCGACTGGACGATCCTGAGGCCATCGGTCATCCACGGGCCGCACGGCGGATTCATGGTGCTCATGGCACGGATGGTGGCGCGGTTCGGGCCCGTGCCCCTCGTGGGCCGCGGCGACCAGATCGTCCAGCCGATCTGGGTCGAGGACGTGGCGAACCTGTGCGCCGAGGCCCTGAAGCGAAACGCAACAATCGGGCAGACGTACGACGTCGCCGGGCCCGACGTGCTCACGATGAAGGTCTTCTATAAGACGCTCTCGCGCCTGCTCCTCGGAAAAGCGAAGCGGTGCCTGCCGGTGCCGCGCGGCCTGGTGCGGATGGGGGCCCGCGTGGCGGCGCGGCTGATGGCGAACCCGCCGGTCACGCCCGATGAACTGACGATGCTGCTGGCGGCCCGGCCCTGCGACACTCGGCCGATGGCCGAGGCGTTCGGCTTCGAGCCCGCGCCCTTCGAGCCGACGCTCGCGCGGTATGCGGAGGAACTGAAGGCCGCGGCCGGAATATGAACCCATATCAAGGAGACGCCCATGCTAATGATGCTCGCGGAACAGGCCGCCGACGTGGCCGCGGCGGCGCCGGACAACTCGCGGCTGGAGATGCTGATCATGGTCATGCTGGCCATCCAGGTGCTGACGGTCGTGTTCCTGGGGCTGAAGCTGCGGGCGATCGCGCTCAACGAGGTCGAGCTCGGCGACCTGATCCGCAAGGCCGTCGCGCAGATCGAGAGCGACCTGCCGAAGAAGTGACAAGTCAAAGTGAAAAGTGGCAAACGGCCCATGTACGCCCTGTCGCGGCGGGGCCGTGGCTTGTGCCTCGTTAGCCGCCCCGCTTGCGGGGCGCGTGTTAGCGCGCCGCACAGCACAAAACGCGCCCCGCAAGCGGGGCGGCTAACGAGTCAACAACCTAGCGCGCCGCAATGCGCCCAATGCACCCCAATGCCGGCCGAAGAATCTCGTTGACGCCACCGGGCGAGGTCGATAGCATTAACGGTCCAACCTCGTATATGGCAGGCAGTCAAGGAGCCCAGGCGCATGGGACGCCGCGCGAGAGCCGGGTCGGTCGGCACGCCTCGCGCCAGGTCCCTGCGCAGGGGTATTCGGGCCTGAAAGGAGTTTCCACCAGGGCAAACGTGCTTCGTCGGTTCATCGCAAACGCGGCCCTGGCACGCTGGCAGTGAGGCGCAGCCAGGGCGTTCTTTTTTGCGGCGGGGGAAAGAACAGCGGTTCAAGGTTCAAGGTTCAAAGTCAAAGGCAAGGCACACCAGGCCATCGGCCCGCGGGGCGGGGCCGTGACGGTGTTAACCTTGAACCTTGAACTTTGAACCTTGAACCGCTGTTCGTCGCCGCCAGATGAGGATAACATGGCTAAAACATACAAAGAGACGTTGAACCTCCCCCAGACCGCCTTCCCGATGAAGGCGGACCTGGTGAACCGGGAGTCGCAGTTCCGCAAGCGCTGGGCCGAGATGAAGCTCTACGACGTCATCCGGCAGGCCGCGCACCCCAAGGGCCGGTACGTGCTGCATGACGGGCCGCCCTATGCCAACGGCGACATCCACATCGGCACCGGCGTCAACAAGATCCTCAAGGACCTCGTCGTCAAGTACAAGACGATGCAGGGGTACGATTCGCCCTACATCCCCGGCTGGGACTGCCACGGCCAGCCGATCGAGCACAAGGTGCGGCAGGACCTGGGCCCGAAGGCCAAGGAGCTCTCGATCGTCGAAATCCGCGGGCGGTGCGAAGCCTATGCCCGAAAGTTCGCCGCGCAGCAGAGCGACCAGTTCCAGACGCTCGGCGTCTTCGGCCGGTTCGACAACCCTTACCTGACGATGGTCCCGGCCTACGAAGAGGGCGAGATGGAAGTGCTCGCCGCCCTGGCCGACGAGGGCCTGATCTACCGCGACCGCCGCGCGATCCACTGGTGCATGACCTGCGGCACCGCGCTGGCGGAGGCCGAGATCGAGTACGAGGACGACGAGGGGCCGAGCATCTATGTCCTGTTCCCGCTAACGCAGGATTCCGTGGGCAAAATTCGCAGCCTGATATCCTCGCGTGAAGGCCAGGCCGAACTGGAGAAGAATGACCCAGGCAACGAAATCTCCCTAATGGTTTGGACTACGACCCCATGGACCCTGCCGGCAAATATGGCTGTTGCTGTTCACCCTACTCACCGCTATGGGCTGGCGCGATGCGTCACTCAAGGGGGGAGGCGATTCTATGCCATAGTAGCCCCCGATCTTGGCGGTACTATCCAGATGAAGGCCGAAAAGAGCCTGAAGGTGCTGGAGTTCCCGTTCAAGGACTTCCGCGGCAAGGACCTCCAAGGCCTCGAATATACGCATCCCTTCATGGGTCCGCCCGAAGGCGCCGAGTTCCGCAAGGTCTGGGCCGACGCCACGATGGTCACCCTCGAAGAGGGCACGGGCCTCGTGCATTCCGCCCCCGGCCATGGCCGCGAGGACAACGTCATGGGCCTGCGGTTCGGTATCGCCACGTACAGCCCGGTGATGGCCGATGGCCGGTTCGACGCCTCCGTCCCCGAATGGGTCCGAGGACAGAAGGTCTGGGAAGGCAATCGCCTGATCACCGAGCACCTGGAGTCGACCGGGCACCTCGTCCATTCCGGCAAGATGGTCCACCGCTATCCGCACTGTTGGCGGTGCCGCAAGCCCGTCATCTTCCGGGCGACGGAGCAGTGGTTCGTCGCGCTCGACAAGACCGAGACGGGCAAGTCCCTCCGCCAGCGGGCGCTGGAGGCGGTCGGCGGCGTCCAGTGGGTCCCGGCGTGGAGCGAGGCCCGGATCCGCGCGATGATCGAGACGCGGCCCGACTGGTGCATCTCGCGCCAGAAGGTCTGGGACCTGCCGATCCCCGCGCTCTACTGCACGAAGTGCGGACAGCCGATCATGACCGGCGACATGATGCGGGCCGCCGGCCGCTTCTACGGCGAACACGGCAGCGGCGCCTGGTACGACCCGAAGCACACGGTCGAGGAGATCTTCGACAAGGCGCCGACGTGCCCGAAGTGCGGCCCAACCGCGTGGCGCAAGGAGACCGACGTCTTCGACGTCTGGCTCGACTCCGGCGTCTCCTGGCACAGCGTCTGCGAGGCCGAGGGGCTCGGGATGCCCGTCGAGCTGTACCTCGAGGGCTCCGACCAGCATCGCGGGTGGTTCCAGTCGAGCCTGATCATGGGCGTCGTGGCGCGCGGCCAGCCGCCGTTCCGCACGTGCGTCACGCACGGATTCGTCGTCGACGAGGCGGGCCGCAAGATGTCGAAGAGCCTCGGCAACGCGGTGAGCGTCCTCGATGAAGTGAAGCGGCTCGGCTCGGACGTCGTGCGGCTGTGGGTGTCGAGCGTCGACTATGGCCAGGACATCCGGGCCTCCGACAAGCTCATCTCGACCCTCCAGGACGCGTACCGCAAGATCCGCAACACCCTCCGGTTCCTCCTGGGGAACCTGGCCGGCTACGACGCGCGGGCGCACGCCCTGCCGCCCGCCGAGATGACCGAGATCGACCGCTGGGTCCTCGCGCGGACCGAGCGGCTGGTGGCCGACGTGACCGAGGCGATGGAGGCGTTCCAGTTCCACCGCGTATATCAACTCGTCCACATCTTCTGCGTGAACGACCTGTCGGCGTTCTACCTGGACGTGCTGAAGGACGTGCTGTACTGCGATGCGGCCGGTTCGCCGCGCCGCCGCAGCGCCCAGACGGCGATGGCCCACGTGGCCGACGTGCTGGTGCGCCTCATGGCGCCGATCCTGGTCCACACGGCCGAGGAGATGTGGGAGTACCTGCCCGCGCCGGCCAAGGGCGAGCGGGAAAAAAGCGTCCACCTGGCCGCGTGGCCACAGGCCGATACGACGCTGCTCGACAAGGATCTCCTGGCGAAATGGGAGTGGCTCGAAGACGTGCGGCGCGACGCGTTCGCGGTGCTGGAGGTCTTCCGCCGCCAGGGCAAGGTCGACAAGTTCACCGAGGCCCGGGTGGCCCTGGTGCCGGCCGACGCGGCGGAACTCGCGCGGCTAAGGGAGGCGGGCGCCGGCGCGATCGCGGATCTGCTCCTCCTTTCGGAACTGGTCCTGGCGACGCCGGACGAGGCCAAGGCGATGGAAGGCGTCCGCGTCGAAGGGGCGGAGGCGGGCATCGCGCGCTTCGCCGCGGCCGTCCTCTTGCCGCAGACTTACGCCCGGTGCGAGCGGTGCTGGACCTACAAGCCGACGGTCGGCCAGGGCGACCCCGCCGACCTGTGCGACCGGTGCCGCGAAGTCATCAAGTAGGGGCGAGATATATCCCGCCCGGCCGTTTTGCCTTCAGCCCCGACAGGGGCGAAAGACGGTAGCCCAGGGCGTAAGCCCTGGGTGGCCACATGGCAATATATTATGTGTGTTTTTGTTGTTGAGCCCCCGAAGGGGGCGAAGGAAACCGTGCGTGCCACGTTTCTTTCGCCCCTCCGGGGCTAAGAACGTGTATGAGAACCATGTGGCTCCGCCGCCCTCGGCGGAGCACTCTGTGCGGGCAACGGGTATTGGCGGCGTAACTGCACCGCCGAGGGCGGCGGTGCCACATGGCCCAGGCGGTTCTCATACACGTTCTAAGAAGACAAAAAGGAGTAAGGAAGGGGGCGACGCCTACCCAGGGCTCACGCCCTGGGCTACCATCTGACGCCCCTCCGGGGCTCAAGGCAAGAACCACAACAAAGGCTCGGGCGAGATATATCTCGCCCCTACAATAACAACCACAACGGAAACGCGGGCGAGATGTATCTCGCCCCTACAAACACAGGAGAGGCTTCGATGAGCAGTGACGCACCCGTAAGTCCGAGAACCCAGGAAACCCTCGACCTCTACAAGAAGTACGTCATCGGCAACTACACGCGCTTGCCGCGCGTCGCCGTGCGCGGCCAGGGCTCGTACTTCTGGGACGCCGACGGCAAGAAGTACCTCGACTTCTTCAGCGGCTGGGCCGTGACCGGCCTGGGCCACTGCCACCCGCGCCTGGTCAAGGCGATCCAGGAACAGGCCGCCAAGCTCATCTACATGCCGAACAACTGGCACACGGAGCCGCAGGCCCGCCTGGCCGAGCACGTCGCCAGGACCGGGTTCGGCGGCAAGTGCTTCTTCTGCAACTCCGGGGCCGAGGCGAACGAGGCGGCCATCAAGCTCGCCCGCATCCACACGCCCAAGGGCAAGTACAAGATCATCACGTTCGAGAACAGTTTCCATGGCCGCACGTTTGCCGCCATCACCGCCACCGCCCAACCGAAGTACCAGCAGGGCTTCCAGCCGCTCGTGCCGGGCTTCATGTACGCCCCGCTCAACGACCTCGGGGCCGTCGATAAGCTCGTCGACGAGGAGACCTGCGCGATCCTCGTCGAGCCGATCCAGGGCGAGGGCGGCGTCAACGTCTGCACGACCGAGTTCCTCCAGGGCCTGCGCGAGATGTGCACGCAGCGCGGCATGGTCCTTATGTTCGACGAGGTCCAGACGGGCGTCGGCCGGTGCGGCACGTGGTGGGGCTGGCAGCAGTCGGGCGTCCAGCCGGACATCATGACGATGGCCAAGCAGCTCGGCGGCGGCACGGCGATCGGCGGCATGTGCGCCCGCGACGAAGTGGCCGCCAGCCTCGTCCCCGGCACGCACGCGTCGACCTTCGGCGGCAACCCGCTGGCGGCGGCGGCCGGGTGCGCCGTCTTCGAGACGATACGAGATGAAAACATTCTCGAGAACGTGAACCAGCAGGGCGCGTACTTGCGCCAGCGGTTCCTGGAGCTCAAGCAGGATCTGCCGATCATCACGGAAGTCCGCGGCGCGGGCCTCATGATCGGCGTCGAACTGGCCGAGGCGGGCGGCGACATCGTCGCGAAGGCGATGGACCGCGGCCTCTACGTCAATTGCACGCACGGGACGGTCCTGCGCGTCATGCCGGCCATGAACGTCACGAAGGCCGAGATCGACGAGGGCCTGGCGATCCTCAGCGACTTGCTTCGCGGGCATCGTTAGGCATGTAGGCCGGGGCGTGCCCCGGCTTCCGTCATCAACATGCCGGGGCGGCGCTTCGCTCTGCCCCGGCCTACAGGACTCAGCGACTTGCTTCGC
>Ga0209777_10003722_pt1 | contig 18653 bp, 16 predicted proteins | sample FrelakmetHBP12HB_FD_187147 | JGI IMG/M metagenome (GOLD analysis project Ga0209777, IMG submission 187147) | Freshwater lake sediment microbial communities from the University of Notre Dame, USA, for methane emissions studies -HBP12 HB (SPAdes)... | ecosystem: Environmental > Aquatic >...
TCCAAAGACGGCTCTCCCGCCCCGATCTGCTGAACCGGCATTTCTGCATCTTGCTGCTGCCGGAAGATGAGGGCGAACGCCGCTTCATCGAGGTACTCCGAGCGCGATAGCACAACCCCCCGTTCAACGGCATTCATTAGTTCCCGGACGTTACCGGGCCAATCGTACTTGATGAGCCGATCCATGGCCTGAGGTGTGAACCCTTTGATGCTTTTGTTATTCTTCCTGGCAAACACTGTGAGAAAGTGCCCGGCAATAAGCGGTATATCTTCTCTCCGTTCCCTAAGCGGCGGTACACTAAGAGTCACCACATTCAAGCGGTAATAAAGGTCATCACGGAAACGCCTCGCCTCAATTTCGCGCATCAGATCCTTGTTGGTGGCTGCGATAACCCGCACATCCACCTTAATGACATCGTCACCGCCCACGCGGGTGATTTCCCTTTCCTGCAAAACACGCAATAACTTGACTTGCATGCCAGGAGACATCTCGCTCACTTCATCCAGAAATAGGGTTCCTCCTTCGGCCTGACGAAATTTTCCTTCCTTCCGTTTGTCGGCGCCGGTAAAAGCGCCTTTTTCATGGCCGAAAAGCTCGGACTCGAGCAGGGTTTCCGTAATCGCAGCGCAATTGATTTTCACGAAAGGGCCGTTTTTCCGGAGGCTGTTGAAATGGATGGCTCCTGCTATCATTTCTTTACCTGTTCCGGACTCGCCGGTAATCAGAACAGTTGCCTCGGAAGGCGCAACCTGGACCATGGTTTCGATAAGCGCCGTCATGGCGGGGCTGTGCCCGATCAGGCTTTGACTGCTAAATTGACTGGCAAGACTCTCCCGGAGGTGGCGGTTTTCCTCCCTTAGGTAACTGTGTTCCATAGCCCGTTCGATGGTCAGTTTCAGTTCGTCAAAATCAAGAGGCTTGGTAAGATAATCGTAGGCACCTTCTTTGAGGGCCTTAACCGCTGTTTCCACGGAGGCATAGGCGGTCATGATGATGACGGGGATAGCGGGGTTGAATCTCTTTATCTCAGCAAGGGCCTCTAATCCGGATACCTTGAGCATACGGATGTCCATCAATATCAGATCGAAGGGTTTCTGTGAAACGGCCTCGACGGCCTTTCCACCGTCATCGGCTTCGGCAACATTATATCCCCAGCCTCCGAGCAGCGTCCTTAACATTGTCCGATGGGCAAGATCGTCATCTACTACCAAAATAGTATTTTTCATTTTCATATATCTCATTCACCAATGTCTGTTTTTGGGGTTCAGGGCAGAATCCTGAACGAACAAATAGGTTATGCGCACGCCGCGGATGAGGGGCCGACAGGCAGAAATATTGACACTGTGGTTCCCTTCCCAGTTTCACTTGTCACCCTGAGCTCACCGTCATGGGATTCCATTATTTTATGGACAATCGCCAGGCCGAGACCCGTTCCCGAAGACCGAGTGGTGAAGTATGGATCAAAGATGCGGGCAAGGTCCTTTTCATCGATACCTTTTCCCGTGTCGGTAACATCGATCCTTACCATGCGGCCCTCGTGCGGCAGGACTACTACTGTAAGCGTACCGCCTTCTTCCATTGCTTCCAGGGCATTCAAATACAGATTGAGCAGCACTTGTGTGATTTTATCTCTATCTATGAAGAAATCCCCTAAATGCTCAGGCAAATCTGTTAGAACCGTAACGTTTCTGGCCTTCGCCTGGCCTTCGATCATTCTCACGGTGTGTCTGATCACTTCCTGGATCGAAGTCCAATGCCTCTTCATCTCCACCGGCCTCGCAAATTCAAGGAGCTGGCCGATAACCCGGTTTAGCCTTTCGACCTCCTGAATCATGACGTCTGCGGTTTTTTGATCCTCAAGGTTATCCCGGTAACGCTCTTTGAAAAAAGTAGCGAAGCCTTTGATGGAACTCAGGGGATTCCTTATCTCGTGGGCAATTCCGGCTGCCAGACTGCCCACTGATGCGAGGCGTTGACTACGCTCCATTTCTTTCTTCAAGTGCTGCACCTCGGTGATGTCTCTAAAAAGTATTACATAGCCGAGGAAATTGCCGTTATCTTCCTCCAGGGCTGCTGCAATCACTTCGAGCGAAATTGTTCTGCCATCTACAAGTGGGCAATCTATCTCCTCCTCGATTACTTTCCTCTCAGCTTTCAGGCCGTGCAGTAAAGTCGTGAACGGCGGGGGTATGATCTCAAGGGCATTCTTTCCCAAGACATCCGGCTGTGAATAACCCAGGATGGATTCAGCGGTCTGGTTAAATGAGATGATTTCCTCCCGGTCATTTATGGCAACAAGTCCGATGGGCATATTTTCCACGAGGCTATCGGAAAAGATCTTTATTCTGGAGAAGGAGGTCTTTGCCGAGCGATACCCTTGCGCGAGAAAAAGAGAAATGATGCCTGAACATCCGATGAGAATAAGAACAGCGGCAATCAAGACGGTATGACGTGTATCCTGCTCTCTTGCCGCAACGACCGGTCCCATATCCATGCCGACAAAAATTATGTACCCTGACGATGCACCTGTTGACTTGTCCGGTGCTCGCGGCAATGGCCGATTATCTGATTTCGGTCCCCTCTGAAATCCCTGAAAAGGTTTCTCTGTCGGAGAAAATTGCCGGTATACCTCAAATGTATCGGCGCCTTCAGGATTGGGAACCTGCCGCCATTCCACGTGCTTCAAAGCAGCAATACGTGCGAGATCAATATCCGTCCCGTACGTTTCTCCAATCATCGAGGGATCGCTGTCGGCCACGACTGTACCGTTGACATCTGTTACGATCAGATGATCGATGTCCGGCTGCTGCGCTGTTTCAATCAGCAGTTTCTGCAGCTGAAAACTGCTCCATCGCATTCCTATGCCCGTTCTGGCGCCCGCTTCAAAAGATCTTATCAGCGCAGCTCCCTTCTCAACCAAAAGCTGGGTAGTGTATTCCTTTTGTTTGTTTATACTCTGGAGGGTCAATACGACAAAGACGGGCACAATTACGACGACGGCCCCGATGATAAACCAGGGCGAGACACCTGCCCAAAATTTCCGCCCTTTCTCATTAATCTTGTTTTTCATGTTAATCTGGATATTTTTTATTCAATTGGATACCATAACTGGATACTTCTTATCCATATTTTTTCTTTGAAGCAGCGTATACATTACCGCATAACTGTAGATGATTCGCTAATACCGTAGTTATATGAACGTGTTACATTCCGAAAAATTAATCTGGCACGGCCCTTGCTCCTCATACAAGCAAAAGAAATAATATCTAAGGAGAATACGACCATGAAAAAATTAACAATGGCATTAGTAACAGTACTTGTCGTGGCGGCTTTATCGGCTTATGCATTTGCCTACGGTCCAGGCCCGGGAAGAGGGCATGGCGGAGCAGATTGCTATGGACCGGATAGATCCGTTCTATCCCAGCTTAATCTGACACCCGAACAGACCGCACAAATCAATGCCCTCCGTGAGGCCAATCTGAGAGACACAAAACCCCTTAAGGACAAAATGTTCAGCAAGCGTGGCGATCTAAGGCTGCTCTGGCTGCAGACGAATCCCGACCAGAACAAGATTACGGCGGCGCAGAAAGAGATCAGAGTCCTTCGCGATCAAATGCAGGATAAGATGACCGCCTACAGGCTCGAGGTCCTCAAGGTCTTGACACCCGAACAGCGGGAAAAGCTGAAGTCTTTCAAAATGGGACGCGGTTTCGGCCCCGGCATGAAAGGTGGCCCCGGTATGGGTCATGGCCATGGCATGGGCGGAAACCCCGACATGAGATGAGAGGCAACTGGTAAGAAACAAAGCTGACGTGTGGCAGTGCCCTGGCTTTCTTGATACACGAGAGTCGGGGCGCACTGCGTTAGTGAACGGGGAGAAAGAGATTGAAAGAGAGGGTTCATGGAAGAAACTTTTCCTATAAGAAGTTGAAAATAAAAAAGTCCGCGACTGTAATAACATAAACAATCGGCTGAGAAATCTTGTCGACGTTTGTCCTGTCGAAATGTGCAATATGTATTCAACAGCCAGCTCATAATGAAAGCGAGATTTTAGTGAAATGCACGCCCAGAAGAAACTCGCGGTTATAATTCCCAAATATGGCTTGTTGGGCGGCGCTGAGAGTCATACGGCAGAATTGACAAACCGCATTTCGCAAAGCGGTCTGTATGAGGTCCATGTTTTCGCAAACAAATGGGCAAATCATCCCGAACCTATCACTTTTCATAAGATTCCCATTATCACTTTTCCCAAATTCTTAACTACGATCAGTTTCGCATATTTTTCAGGAATTAAGATATCACAGATTAATTTTGATATTGTTCACACACATGAAAGAATATTCAGCGCCGATGTATGCACGCTGCACGGTATACCGCATCACCTATGGGTCAAGCAAGTGCGGAAGAAAAGCGTGCCGAGTCTCTTTGATTATGCAACGATGTGGGTGGCCAGGAAGTTCGTCCATAACAATTGCAGGAAAATTGTCGCTGTATCCGGTCTCACGAAGGAAAAATTTCTTGAAGAATATACAGATATCGAGCCCTGCCAGGTATCAGTTATCCATCCCGGAGTGGACACTGAGAATTTCGTAAGACTTGATCGTGAGAAATGTCGTAGGGAGGTTCGTGAACAGTTCGGCATAAACAGAGAAGCCCTAGTAATCATTTTTGTTTCTATGAATTATGATATTAAAGGGCTGGACTATCTGATGATTGGATTAGCCAAATTCAAAGAGAAACATCCCAATAAAAATTTCAAATTGTTAGTTGTCGGGAAAAGTGACAGCCGAAAATATATATCTTTGGCTGAGAAAACGGGTATTCAGCGTGACGCGGTTTTTACTGGTACCATACCGCATGACCAGATTGCCAGACTGTATATTGCATCTGACATCTTTTCCATGCTCTCACGGTTTGATACTTTCGGTCTCACGGTTCTGGAGGCCATGGCGGCTTCATTGCCTGTCATAATCAGTGGGAATGTGGGCGCAAAGGATATAGTTAAGCACGGTGCAAATGGATTCGTTATCGACAACCCGGAAGACACTTACCAGGTAGCTGATGCTGTAGAACTACTGTCAGACAAAAATATTAGGATGAAAATGTCGGCGGAGGCATTAGATACGGCATCGCATTATCGGTGGGAAGATGCTGTAGACAAATATCTTAGTCTGTATGAAGAGGTGATAAGGAGCAAAGCCTCCCTTCAGGCTCTATAACATTCATACACGCGAGAGTTAATCACCCTTTACACTTCAAACGGTGGAAGCAGACGTCTCCCGATACAATAAATCTCACAGGTCAAATCAACCGATATGTTTGTCCTAATCCATATTTCTTAAATATGCCGACTAGTCAAAAAGGCCGGCCACCTTCTTTCCGTATTCGACGCAGGTCTCTATGCTTTTATTATCCGGGTTCCATAGACTCCTTATTCCTGCATCAACCACATTGAAGCCTGCGGATTCAAGATTCTCTGAAATAACCTTTACGGATTCGCCGCTCCAGCCGTAGCAGCCAAAAGCAGCTGCTTTCTTACCCTGGAATCTCAGACCTTTGATTTCTTCCAGAAGGGCCGCAACCGCCGTCAGTATGCCCCGGTTTATGGTCGGGGAGCCGACAAGAATGGCCTTTGATTTAAAGATCTCCGTGATCACGTCATTCTTGTCCGATTTGGAAAGATTATACAACTTCACGTTCACTTTCTGATCGGATTGCTTTATGCCGGAAGCGATATTCTCCGCCATGACGCGGGTGCCGTTCCACATGGTGTCATAAACGATGGTGATCTGGTTTTCTTTGTAACTATCAGCCCATTTCAGATACTGCTCAACAATTTGAACGGGGTTATCCCGCCAGATGACACCATGGCTTGTACAGATAATATCCACGGGCAACTTGAAGGATAAAACCTCCTTAATTTTTTTGCCGACGAATGCGCTGAACGGCGTCAGTATATTCGCATAATACTTTATACATTCCTCCATCAGTTCGGCACGGTCGACGAGATCATTGAACATGAACTCCGTTGCATAGTGCTGGCCGAAGGCATCGTTGCTGAATAAAATATTATCGCCGGTCAGGTAACAGAACATAGTGTCCGGCCAGTGAAGCATGGGCGCCTCCACAAAAATTAATTCCTTTTTCCCTAAGCTAAGGCGGTCGCCTGTCTTTACTGCGTGGAAATCCCAATCCTGATGGTAGTGGCCTCTGAGGGATTTGATACCGTTTGCAGTGCAGTATATGGGCGCATCAGGAATATGGCTCATAAGTTCGGGGAGGGCGCCACTGTGATCGATCTCCGCATGGTTCGCAATGACATAATTGATTTTTTTTAGATCAATGATTTTTCGCAGGTTCTCAACATACTCTTTTGCAAACGGAAACCATGCCGTGTCGATCAAAGCTACTTTTTCTTCTTCGACAAGATACGAATTGTAGGTCGACCCGCGATGTGTCGAATATTCATCCCCATGAAACTTCCTTAGTTCCCAATCAATCTTACCGACCCATGACACGTTACTTTTAATATGCAACTTCATACTTTATCCCCCTTCTCCCTATGAATGACACTCTTGCAGTTTGATCAGCATGCTGCAGCCAATTACCCGGCGATCACCTCATAAAACTGAGGCGTTGGATGGCCGTCAAATAGAGGTGCAACGCGTTTGCCCGCCTCGTCATGAATGGGACTGGTATGCATAGCCATAAAGGTTTCACGACTATCATGTTCCACAACAGCAGCGTAGTTGCCTTCCTTCAAGGGCTTCAATAATCGCCGGCTAATAAATCCTTTATGTTTCGCGAACTCTTTGTTTGACCAGGCAAACCACTCCTTAAATTCGGCATCCTTTCCTGCTCTTATCGGCGGGAAATTTATTATGGCCACAAACATGACAGATACCTCCTTTTCTTAATTTCATACATTTGTACGTTTGCATTACCATTCGCGGATCGCATAAGCGTATGAACCCGTCAAGATCGAACGGAAACCAATGACGTTAATCATTAACTCAAGAATTATTACTATAATACCCATATCCTTCATTGAGGTCAAAAATATTTTTGTGGATTTCGCGGCCGGCAGGAACCATATTTTCCTTCCCCTGACTTCGAAAACCCATCCTTCCTGCCAAGTAAGTTCTTTAATCCATTGACTGACACATAAATAAGATTATTCATGAACATAATTGACTATTCTCCTTATAGAACCGATTCCACAACATGTTAATATCCAAACACGATATTTTTAGACCACCTGTCTTTCTGAGGAAGGTCGAAAGGACCATGTCTCAATTAACAGAGAATGATGGAGGAGTTTCCAAATGGCAAAATGGATTATCGACACCGATCATACAGTGGCTCATTTCACGGTGCGCCACATAATGATAAACGACGTGCACGGCCAATTCAACAAAATTTCCGGTTTTATCAACTTTGACTCATCGGATATAGCCGGTACATCCATGGAGATCGAAATAGATGCAGCGAGCATTTTCACCGGCGTTGAACCGAGAGACAACCATCTCCGAAGTTCTGATTTTTTCGATGTGGAAAAATATCCCCATATTCTTTTTAGGAGTACCAAAATCGAAGAGGTCGGAAGCAACATGTTCAAGGCCCATGGACGCCTCACTCTTCACGGCATGGAACAGCCCATTATTCTTCACGCTGAATTCTTCGGTCCGACCTACTTCACAGATGAAACCGGTTCGTATACCACTATGGGATTTGCCGCAACAGCTTACCTCCAGCGGGAAGAATTCGGAATGGCATGGAACTATAAATATCCGGGGGGATTCACGGTGGGGAAACATATCAACATTATCCTGAATGCGGAAGCCGACCTGGAAAAAGAAGATTGAGAATACAGCCAACTCCAATGAAGAGCAGCCATTCTAAAGAGTCTTCTGTCATAATGCGCCGCACCAGTTCCGGCATGTCTATCATCTTGAATAGAAAGGAGGCAATAAACAGTCTCAACCTAGAGATGGTCCGGCTTATAAAGGACTATTTTAACGAAGCGCTTGCGGATTACGAATGCAAGCTGATACTTTTCTACGGCCTCGGCGACAGAGGATTCTGTGCCGGAGGCGATATCAGGCGTATTGCCTCCGATATGCGGAACAACAACTTGGATGACGTAAACAAATTCTTCCTGGAGGAATTCAGTCTTGACCTGATGATCCATCGATCTCCCAAACCTGTAATTGTGATTGCCGATGGCATCACGATGGGAGGCGGTCTTGGCATTGCATCGGGCGCAGACTGGGTGATCGCAACAGAAAAGACGCGGATGGCCATGCCGGAAACACGGATCGGTTTTTTCCCCGACGTGGGCGCAACAGGTTGGATGTATGGCAAGTGCCCACCCGGCTATCCGGAATACCTGGCTTTGACAAGTCATGAATTGAAGGGCAGTGAATGCGTCCGCGTCGGTTTCGCAACACATTTGACCTTCGCAGATAAGGTCAATGACTTGATCCGGTCCATCGAAAGATTCAAGACAAAGGGCATATCAAGCGCGAAGGAACTGTTGGCCCTGCTAATGAGGGATATCAAAATCCACTTCGATAGACATATCGTGCCAAGACCGGACATAGACACATGGGTGGCTGAATATTTTGCAGGACAACCATCTCTGGGGGAGATTATAGATTCTCTTCAGGTGTGCCCTATCCTTCTTTCCCCCTGTGAAGGCCTTACGTCGGAACTTTCAGAAAGGTCTCCCACAGCGCTCGCCTTGACCCTGAAGCTGTTGCGCCACAATGAGCATCTCCCCATGGACAAGGTTTATGAAGCGGACTTTCGGGCCATGCAATTTATCGTAAGACATCCGGATTTTCTTGAAGGCGTTCGGGCCCGGATCATAGATAAGGATGATCAGCCCCGGTGGCAGCCCGAAAATATTAACGACGTGGATATCTCCAAGTTGAGGCTCTGACGTAAGAATTATGATCCATCTTCCTTCTCCACAGCCCTACAGGCATGTGATTCCTTATGCCCTAGAAAAAATGCCTTGACAGTGGTTCTATTCTGATTTAATCTGACAACAATATTAAAAGGATTTTCTGAAAGGGACGTTCGGCATGAAGAAGGCATTAGTTAATTCAAAGAGCTCCGCGATCCTGCTGCTCCTCGCCCTTCTTTGCCTTTTGCTTAACGGCAGGCGCCCGACGTTTTTAGGTAATCCTTAAGTCAACCCTAAATAAAGCTTACCTAAAGGCCATGGGCTCATAAACGCTCATGGCCTTTTTTATTTTTCGCATTAGATTGAATGGAGGAAGATATGGATACAAAGAAAAAACGGGTATTAATATTTGATACGACACTCAGGGATGGCGAACAGTCACCCGGGGCGAGCATGAACCTGGATGAGAAACTGCGGATCGCCAGGCAACTCGAAAAGCTCGGGGTAGATATCATTGAGGCAGGATTCCCGATCGCTTCAGATGGCGACTTCCTGGCTGTGCAGCAGATCGCCCGTGAAGTCAGAGACCCGCAGATTGCCGCCCTGGCGAGGGCTAATGCCGCTGATATCGACCGCGCCTGGGAAGCCATCAAAGAAGCAGCTCATCCACGGATCCATACCTTCATTTCGTCATCCGATATCCATCTCAAATACCAGCTCAAGAAAACACGGGCCCAGGTTCTGAAAGAGGCCCGCGCCGCTGTGGCCCGTGCCTGTTCCTACACACCTAATGTTGAGTTCTCTCCCATGGATGCGACAAGAACGGATTGGGATTACCTCTGTGCTATGGTAGAGGCCGTTATCGCAACGGGGGCCACCACCGTGAACATCCCCGACACCGTGGGTTATATAGTGCCCGATGAATTTGGCAGTCTGATCGATTATCTGTTTGCAAAAGTCAAGAATATCGGCAAGGCCGTCATTTCTGTTCACTGTCATAACGACCTCGGGCTCGCCGTGGCTAATTCCCTGGCCGCCGTTAAACACGGCGCACGGCAAGTGGAGTGCACAATCAACGGGATCGGAGAAAGGGCCGGGAATGCAGCCATGGAGGAAATCGTTATGGCCCTGGAGACCCGGAAGGACTTCTTTGGATTTCGCACGGGAATCAAAACGGAGCACATCTATCAGTCATCGAGACTCTTAACGCACATAACAGGCATACCAGTTCAACCGAACAAGGCAATTGTCGGGGCCAACGCGTTCGCGCACGAATCGGGCATCCACCAGGACGGCTTGATCAAAGAGAAGATCACGTACGAAATTATGACACCCCAATCCGTCGGCATCTCCGGGACCCACCTAGTCCTAGGGAAGCATTCAGGCCGTCATGCAGTCTCCGAACATCTCAAAAAGATGGGTTATAAGCTGACCTCAGGTGAAGTTAAGAAGGTATTTGTCAGGTTCAAGGAACTGGCCGACGTCAAGAAAGAGATTTTTGATGAAGATTTGGAGGCCATCGTATACGAAGAAGTGTACAAGATTGCCGAGAGGTACAAACTGATTTATCTGACTGTGGTAAGCGGCAACGTGGCCGTACCTACGGCAACCATGCAGATGGAAGTAGACGGGAAAATCATTCAGGACGCAGGTTTCGGCGTAGGGCCTGTGGATGCGACCTTCGCTGCTATCAGGAAAATTACCAAGACCAACTACCACCTGCTGAAGTATGTAGTTTCCGCTGTCACCGGAGGAACGGATGCGTTAGGAGAGGTCATGGTTCAACTCAAGTATAACGGGCGTTCTGTGGCAGGACGCGGCGCCGAGCCTGATGTCATTGTAGCTTCTGCAAAGGCATATATTAATGCGCTAAACCGTCTCGAGTTTCTCAAAGGAGATGTGAAAAAGGTTAAAGTTGTATAAAGAAGGACAATGGTGTAAGGAAATACTCGTACAAATAAGTGGAGAATTAACAACGTGGGAATGACCATCACAGAAAAAATACTGTGCCACCACACAGATCTCAAAGAGATACATCCGGGGATGCTGATAAACGCAAGGGTGGATATCGCCCTCGGAAATGACATAACGGCTCCTATCGCCATCACGGAATTCAGAAAGGCCGGGGGTCTTAAGGTTTTTGATCGGGATAAGGTGGTGCTTATACCTGATCACTTCACACCCAATAAAGATATCGATTCCGCCCAGCAGTGTAAGTTCATCAGAGAATTTGCAAGGGAGCAGGGATTAACCCACTACTATGACGTTGGTGAAGTGGGCATCGAACATGCCCTCCTTCCTGAACAGGGTATCGTTCTCCCCGGAGACCTCGTCATCGGCGCCGACAGCCATACCTGTACATATGGCGCCCTGGGGGCCTTTGCCACCGGTGTCGGCAGCACCGATCTCGCGGCCGCCATGATGACCGGTGAGGTCTGGTTCAGGGTCCCTGAGACGATAAAAATCGTCTTTTCCGGCAAGATGAAAAAATGGGTTTCCGGCAAAGACCTGATCCTCTATATCATTGGCTCCATTGGTGTCGATGGCGCTCTTTACAAAACGATGGAATTCACCGGTGACACAATAAGGCAGCTCAGCATGGCGGACAGATTGACCATAGCTAACATGGTCATTGAAGCAGGCGCGAAGAACGGCATCTTCATACCGGACGATATAACGACGGCTTATGTGGCGGAGAGGGCAAAGCGGCCCTACAGTTTTTATGACTCTGACCACGATGCTCAATATGCCGATGTCATCAATATCGATGTCGGCAACATCGAGCCCCAGGTGGCATTCCCCCATATACCATCAAATGTCAGAGGGATCAGCCAGGTGGGTGATGTCAAAATTGATCAGGTTGTTATCGGATCATGCACAAACGGTAGAATAGAAGACCTCAGGGTTGCAGCGGGCATACTCAAAAAGAAGAAGGCGGCGCTACATGTACGTTTGATCATCGTGCCCGCCACGCAGGGAATATACAAACAGGCCCTTCAGGAAGGCCTCATAGAGACATTTATCGATGCACATGCGGCGGTCAGCACGCCGACCTGCGGCGCCTGTTTGGGCGGTCATATGGGTGTGTTAGCGGACGGCGAGAAGGCCGTTTCCACAACGAACAGGAATTTCATCGGGCGTATGGGTCATACCGGCAGTGAAGTTTATCTTGCCAGTCCTGCTATTGCCGCGGCATCGGCGGTCTTGGGACGGATTGCCGGTCCGGAGGAGTTGTAGAGGGGTTAAATATTATGAAGCTCAGAGGCAAAGTCTGGAAATTTGGAGATAACGTGGATACCGATGCGATCATCGCAGCCCGTTATTTGGTATCATCCGACCCTGCATTTCTCGCCGCCCACTGCATGGAAGATGTTGATCCTGAATTTGTGAAAAAGATCAGTGTTGGCGACATCATTGTGGCAGGGGATAATTTCGGCTGCGGCTCATCGAGAGAACACGCGCCTATCGCCATCAAGACCGCCGGGATTTCCTGCGTCGTCGCTAAGGGTTTTGCCCGCATATTTTACCGGAATGCCTTCAACATCGGACTGCCCATTTTTGAATCGAGAGATTTGTGGGATATGGTCTCCAAGGGCCAGGAAATCGAAGTGGACGGCGACAATGGAAGCATCAGGATACTAAACAGCGACAGGGCTCCGCTTCATATAGAGCCCATCCCACCATTCATGCAACAACTTGTCAGCGACGGTGGCCTGATGAAACACATCGCAAAGAAAAGAGCATAACCGAAAAGGCATTCCACATGCCCGCAGTAAGGAAAGGAATCATCGTATCGTCTGTCATGGCACCCGTCCTTTTTTTTGAATCCATATCAATCCCCGTACCCCGCAAAAATATATACAGACGTCTGGGATTTGTAAAAGGCGTTACAGAAGTACCAACATCTCAACGGGAGGAGATCGAAAGGTACATAGGGGACGCCTCATTGCTCATTCACCTGAAGGGCGTGGGCTTACGCATGCCTATCGCGGAGATTAAAGGCGCCAGGGTTATCCTTCCTGACGGTGCGGAATTTGAAAGTCGTCAACTTGCCAAGTTCCTTGCCAATTGCAATGAGATAGTCCTGATGGGAGCCACAGCTGGCCGGGAAATCATGAATGCCATCGAGGAAGACGCCACCGGGGCGAATGTGACCCGCGGCATCGTCTTGGACGCAGCTGCGAGCGAGATGGTCGACGCCGCCCTGGACTGGATCATGGACTATTTCAACCAGTCGTTAAGGAGGGAAAATAGGAGATTGCTTAAGAAACGATATTCCGCAGGTTATGGTGATTTATTCCTGGACACGCAAAAAGCGATGTACCGCCTCCTCCGGCTCGACAAGATTGGTATAGAGGTCACAGAAAGCTGCATACTTGTCCCGGAAAAATCCGTTACCGCCATCACCGGTATTCAATCACCCGTCTTCGAGAAAAGGCTTTCACAAAAAAGCTAAACTACAGGGAAACAGCAAGCATGCCCTGTAAACTGTCATCATTAGAAAAATAGATTCTAATACGTCATTTCCGGTGTGATCGCGAAGCTAGACCCAGACATTGTCTTGACCGATACTTGACCTTATAGACAGTGTAAGCTGTGGCATTAACTGCTTCCTGTAAGTATTAGACGGATAATTTTATTCTTGTAGTGGATTTCAATTGCAAATCGTGATAATCAGAATGTGAAAAGGGGCGCAACCAAAGGAATATAAGGCGCTTAGCTTGTCTTCAGCAGTCGCTCCAATGGCGTGTTATGAATCTAATTATTGTTAGACAGTGAATTCAATAGGAAGGAGGCTATATGCGGACAATCGCGGTAATATTTATAGCAAGCGTTATCTTAGCTGGCTGCACTTCTCCACAAATGATCTTTAAGCCTGCCAACTCAAGCCTGTCCCAATTTGATTATTACGTGGCAAAAGAAGAATGCGCTAAAGCCGGTAAAAGTCGTGGATTTGCAGATTGCATGAAGGCTAAAGGATGGGTTTGTACCAGTAATTGTCCCGATTCATCTTCCGAAACAGGTGCGAAGGAAAAACCACAGAAACAGGTGGACTTTCAGGTCTTGGTTAAATGGGCAGAGACAATTCGAGCCGAACAAGAAAGAGAATGGATTTTCTATGCGAAAAGTCCAGATGGGTTACTTTTTCACTACAACCCAGCATCCTTATCGGTTGTAGACCAACGATACCTGTATTTCAGGGATCGGGTAAAATACCCCTCCGATTGGACAAAAGATCTAAGTTATGTTTGGCGTTCCGTCAAGGTTAACTGTGCAGACAAGATGTTCAAGCTCTCGGATTTTGTGGCCCTCGATAAGGCTGGGAAAATTACAGACCCAAAAGCGAGAGAAACTGCGTGGGCAAGCCTGCCGGAAGAATCTCCATTAGGGATATTTGCCTTCAAGATGTGCCGCGAAAAGATTAGGCAACCAGCGGGAGGGTATGGACACGAGGTTCCGTCGTCGGTACAAGACAAGTAGTCAGACAAGAGTAAGTACACAAACAAGGCAATCCAGCCTACTCGTCACACGCGCGCGGCTGATTTTTGTGTTACTATCTTTCCATCCGTAATTCTCAGTTCTGATGAATGTCCACAGCTAAACAGTTGTGGGTGACGCCGGGAGCCGGGTCATGACTTAATTTGACGCTTACTCTTAGATCGCTTATCGGTTAGGACACTCTAATAAAATTTCTCGCTGTGCTAGAAATGACGTAAAGACGGCCGACATCACATAATGGCGGTTGAGGTGACAATTGGACAAAAAACAAAAAATCGTCAATCTCTTGAGAAAAAGGATTCTGATTCTTGACGGTGCTACGGGAACGGAGCTGCAGAAGCGGGGAATGCCGTCCGGTGTCTGTCCGGAGGCGTGGTGTTTGGAAAATCCCGCGGCGATTCAGGATATTCACAGAGCTTATCAAAAGGCAGGTTCGGATATTATCTATACATGTGCCTTCGGCGCGAACCGATTAAAGCTCAGCCAATACGGTTTTACGAACGTCAAAGAAATCAACAAACAACTTGTAGTTCTGGCGAGGCGCGCATTAGGAAACGGGGCTCTGATTGCCGGCGACATCAGCTCGACAGGACATTTTGTAGAGCCTTTCGGTGACCTGATATTTGAAGAGGCTGTTGGTATCTTCAAAGAGCAGGTCCGGGGCCTTCTTGCAGGCGGCGTTGATCTTTTTGTCATCGAAACCATGATGGACATACAGGAGGCGCGGGCGGCGCTTATCGCCGTCAAGGAAATTACCGACCATTTCACCATGGTTACCATGACCTACGAAACGAATGGCTATACGCTGAGCGGCACAGATCCTGTGACCGCCCTCATTACGCTGCAGAGTCTCGGGGCCGATGCCGTGGGCTGCAACTGTTCAACAGGGCCGGAAGCAATGGTGAAGTTTATTACCGCTATGAAACCGTATGCCACAGTTCCGCTGGTGGCTAAGCCCAATGCCGGGATGCCGAGGCTGGTCGGCAAGACCACCGTCTATGATATGGACCCCAAGGATTTTGCCTCATGGGGCAAGGAGTTAGCGGCTGCCGGTGTCAACCTAATCGGTGGATGCTGCGGGACAACACCCGAACATATCTTGGCACTGAAGAACAAAGTAGGCAAAGTCCCGGTGATTACTCCGGTGCGAAAGTCCATAAGCGCTGCCAGCTCTGCCAGGGCCTCCAAGATATTTGATGAGAGCAGTCCTCTGCTTATAATCGGCGAGAGAATTAATCCCACGGGCAAAAAAGCCCTGCAGCGAGAACTCCTTGACGGCAAAATGAATATCGTCAGGCAGATGGCAAGGGAGCAGGAATCGCAGGGGGCTGACCTTCTTGATGTTAATGTCGGGGTTCACAAAATAGATGAGGTCGATGCGATGAAAAAAGTCCTCCGCCTGTTATCGACAGGCACTGCCCTGCCCCTGGTCATCGATTCCCCGAATATGGAAACTATAAAGGCGGCTCTTCGCATCTATCCCGGCCGCGCCCTGATAAACTCTATTTCTGGCGAAACGCAAAAATTGAAAAAGCTGCTCCCCGTTGCGGCAAAATATGGCGCCATGTTTATTCTCTTGCCTGTGACAGATAAGGAGATACCGGAAACAGCAGCGAGGAGAAAGGAAATCATAAAAGATATATTCCGGGCCTCCCGCCGTTTTGGATTTTCAAAAGATGACATCGTCGTCGATGGACTTGTTATGACCGTGGCATCGAACCCCGGGGCAGTGAAAGAAGCTCTGAGAACCATCGCCTGGTGCACGGATAGATTCAAATGCAGGACCGTTCTTGGTCTTTCTAATGTGTCCTTCGGCATGCCTGAGCGAAAGTGGATGAATGCTGCATTTCTCGCCATGGCGCAGGCCACTGGATTGACCATGGCGATTGCCAATCCTGCCGACAGAGATCTCATGAAGGTAAAGATGGCTGGCGACGTTTTCATGGAGAAAGACAGGGACGCCCTCTCGTACATCCGGCATTTTTCTCTGTACGCTAAGACGGACACGGCCGTCGCCCCGGCAGTGAAATCATCACCGGATCAGGATATCTATGGAGCAATACTGGAGGGCAACAGGGATAATATTATTAACCTTGTAGATAATGCTCTTGAGTCAGGTATGAGCCCTTCCGGGCTTGTGGATGACATTATGATCCCGGCAATCAACAGAGCGGGTGAACTGTTTGATCAAAGAAAGTATTTTTTGCCGCAGCTGATAGCGAGCGCCGAGGCAATGAAGGCGGCCCTGGCGCGAGTTGAACCGAGGCTTAAGCGCGAAAAGAGGGGCAGCCTTGGAAAGAGGGTTATCATTCTTGCCACGGTCAAGGGGGACATCCACGACATCGGCAAGAACATAATTTCCTTGATGTTAAAAAATCACGGCTACAGGATTATTGACCTTGGTAAAGACGTGCCGGCAAAGGCCATTATTGAATCCATGAGACGTTCAAGGCCTGATGTAGTCGGTCTTTCCGCGCTCATGACCACGACCATGGTAAACATGGAGGAGGTCATTGGTCTTGCGCGGGCCAACGGGTATTCATGTCCGTTTATCATAGGAGGCGCCGTCGTTACAAAATCCTACGCCGCCTCTATCGGCGCCGCCTATGCTAAAGACGGTGTGGAAGCCGTGCGTGTAGTTGAGCAACTGGTAAAATCCTTTTCAAAGAGGCGTATATCAAAATGACCCATGATGAAATGAAACATAGACTCGCTGAAATCATCCTGGAGCGGTCTTTCCAGTACAGGGATAATCCTCCCTTCACACTGGCCTCCGGAAAAACGAGCAACTATTATTTCAATTGCAAAACGACGACCATGGACCCCGAGGGGATGTACCTCATAGGGAATATCCTTTTTGAGATGCTTGTTGATGCGGATGTTTCGGCGGCTGGCGGCCTCACATTAGGAGCGGATCCCATAGCCAACGCCCTTTCCCTCATTTCATACCAGAAGAAAAAGCCGATAAAATCGTTTGTCGTGAGAAAAGATGCCAAGAATCACGGTACAAAAAGCGGTATCGAAGGGAATATCACGCCTGGCGAAAGAGTTGCGATCATAGACGATGTTATAACGACAGGAGGATCGACGATTACTGCCATAGAAGTTGCGCGGGAAGCCGGTCTCAAAGTTAACCGGGTAATTGCCCTTGTTGACAGGGAGGAAGGCGGTAGGGAGAATATAAAAAAATATATAGACAGTGTCGATGCTGTATTGACAAGATCAGAGATCATGAATCTCTATAAAGATCGTACAAAAGGCGCAAAGTAATTTTATGAAAAGAATGTTAATCATAATTGTTTCTGTATCGCTCTTTCTGGCTTTCATTCCTCTATCCGGATGTCAAAAGGCCGAGGAGCCCAAGAAGCCGGAGGTGTCTGCTGTCTCACCTGCGCTGCCAACCTCACCTCAGACTCCAATTTCTCCATCACCTCCCGAACACCTGAGGGCTCCCGTTGCTCCATCCGCAACCGTGACTCCCGTCCCACCCTCTGCCCCTGCCACGGACGAACCGGTGTTTGCACCGGAGGCCCCGGCTGCGCCAGCGAAACCGCGAGGTATGGATATCGTCCGGGTAGCAGGATTTGATTCCGCACAGATGCAGAAGGGCGCTCCTCCAGGCTGGTTGCTGGATATCAAGAAGGGCGAACCTGTTATCAGTCTTGAAAGAGGATCGCAGATCTATTACCTTCACATGAAAAGCAATGAATCATCCTACGGCGTAAAAAAGGGCATAAAGGTTGATATCAAAGAATACCCTTATTTGAATTGGAGGTGGAAGGTTACCAGGCTTCCTGATGGAGGCGATGTCAGAAAAAGCGACACGGACGACCAGGCAATACAGATATATGTTGCTTTCACTCCGACAGGATTTCCGGAGGCTCTAAACACCCCCGTTCTGTGTTACGTCTGGGATAATGAAGCCCCCAGGGGCTGGACGGGCAGGAGCTCGGCAATCGGCGGAGGGAAGCTGAGGTATGTCGTTGTCCGGAACAAAACAGATCGCCTGGGGCAGTGGTATACAGAAAAGAGAAATATATACGAGGATTATAAAAAGTTCTTAAAAGACGTGGAATGCGCTGAACCTGCCGGGTTGACTCATGGCGTAGAGTTTTATATCAATACGCAAAACACCAAGAGTTCGGCGGAAAGCTACATCGGTGACGTGTATTTCAGCAAGAAGTAGCCGCTTTTGATCGGATTCGATTAACCGCAAGGTGCGCCCTTCTTACCGGCTCGGCAA
>Ga0209777_10003723_pt1 | contig 18650 bp, 22 predicted proteins | sample FrelakmetHBP12HB_FD_187147 | JGI IMG/M metagenome (GOLD analysis project Ga0209777, IMG submission 187147) | Freshwater lake sediment microbial communities from the University of Notre Dame, USA, for methane emissions studies -HBP12 HB (SPAdes)... | ecosystem: Environmental > Aquatic >...
CCCGGGTTCCGATGTCGTCCGGGAGAGGCTGAGGTGAGGCAAGGTGGAACAAGACCTGGATCTGCTGAAGCGATGCCTCACCGGAGACAATTCAGCCTGGGAAACATTACTCAGGTCCTATACGCGCAAGTTGTACAATCTGTGTTACCGCTTCACGGGGCGAACTGACGAAGCCGAGGACTTGACGCAAGAGATCTTTGTCAAGGTGTATCAGACCTTGCGGACTTTTGACGCAGCGCAGGGCGCTTTTTCCACCTGGTTGAACCGTGTAGCTAGGAACCATTTGGTGGACCACTACCGGCGTACGCGGAAAGACCGGGTTACTTCTTCGCTTGAAGACCAGCTCGCTACCTTGGAAGAGAGGCCCAGCGTTGGGATGGAGCCTCTAGGCCAAGTCGAATCCCGGGAGCGCCAAGAGGTGCTGCAACAGGCCCTGAATCGATTGTCGCCTGACCTTCGCGAGGCGGTGGTTTTGAGGGATCTCCATGACCTGGACTATCAGGAAATCGCCCAGGTGCTGGGAGTCCCTCCGGGGACTGTCAAGTCACGAATAAACCGCGGAAGATTGGAACTGGCACGGGTCCTAAAGCGTATGGATGTAATGAGAGGTCCCGCCAAGGCGGGAGGCGAAGCATGACGCACCTAGAAGTTGAAAATCTCGCGAGCGAATACCTGGAGGGGCTGCTGGAAGCCCCGCGCAAGGGCGAGATGGAGGCACACTTGGCCGTGTGTGCGCCTTGCCAGAAGCTGATCGCCGAGGTGCGCCAGGTCATAGAACTCTGCAGTGCGGCAGAGGAGCTTGAGCCCGCCCCGTGGCTTGTCCCCAAAATCTTGCTGGCCACCGTAGGCACAAGAAAGCCCACGCTCCGAGAGCAGGTCGCTGGCCTGCTCCACCCCATCTTTCACCCGCGGTTTGTTTATGCCGTGGCGATGGCCGTATTTTCGTTCTCGATCATCGTCAACGCGGCGGGAATCAATTTACGACACGTTCGGATGGAGGATCTGGATCCCCGCACCTGGGTCCGGCATGCAAATCTAGCCGGCCACCAGCTCTACGCCCGAGCCGAGAAGTTCTACTACGACCTGCGAATAGTTTATGAGATCGAGTCGCGCTTCCGGCAGCTCAGTTCGCAGCCCGAGCAGCAGGAAAAGGAAGCTCCAAGACAGCAGCCACCCGCCGGGGGTTCGTCCAACACGGAGCAGCCCGGCAACCCGGAACTGGCGGGCCGACCGCATTCGTTTCCGGCTGCCTTTTCTCTAGCCGAAATCGTTCCGAATGCGCTGGCCAGCAGCCCTCAAACTCGCCGGGCGGTAAGGAGTCAAACCCCATGAAATGCGCCATTCACCCTAACGCTGAATCCGTAGCCTATTGCGGCCAATGCGGGCGGACCATGTGCAGCGAATGCAAGCGCGAGGTGCGCGGCATGCTGTATTGCGAAACCTGCTTGGCGGGACGCCTGCAATCGCCCCTGCCGCCCATTTTAGGAGGCGGAGGACCGAGCGCGGGTCTGGCGCTCGCCTTGGGGTTCATCCCGGGAGTGGGCGCAATCTACAACGGCCAGATCGTCAAGGCCATGGTCCAAGTCCTGATCTTCGGTTCGCTCATCGCCCTGGGAGACCGCGTGGGCGGCCCGATGGACACCATCTTTCACCTGGGCGCTGCGGCCTTCTATTTCTATATGGTGATCGATTCGTATCAGACGGCCAGAAACAAGCAACTGGGGCAGCCGACGCAAGAGTGGTTCGGTTTGGGCGATATAAAGATGAATGCCCCTGTGGGAGCTGCGCTGCTCATCGGGCTGGGCGCCTTGTTCTTGCTCGACAACCTGGGCATCCCGGTTTTGCAGCACATCAGCAAATACTGGCCCGTCCTCTTGATTGTTATCGGCGTTCTTTTGCTGCAGCGGCGTATGGGGGGGGGAAAACCACCTTCGCCTCCTCCCGCTGGAGGGGTCCCAAAGGAGGGTCCCACCAATATACCTGGCCCCAGTGGTTTGTAGTTCGTCAGTCCTGCCCGCGGCAGGCGGGCGACGAACCAAGGGGAGGATCCTATGGGCTTGATCGGGTTAGTCATCGGTTTGATTGGCGCTGCGTTCGGTGTGGTCGCGGGTCTGATGGGCGCGGCGTTTGGAGTGGTGATGGGGCTGCTGGGTCCACTTACGCCCCTGTTAATTGTACTTCTGGTGGTCTTTTGGTTAGCAGGAGGGACGAGGGGAAGAGCCGGTCACGTCCAGACCGGTGACCGGAAGTAGCAAGCGCCGAACGTGGCACGGCCATCCTGGCCGTGCACATGGGCAGGATGCCCATGCCACAAGTGAAGGTTGGGCGCCGTGGTTAAGGCGGTTTAAAAGCTTCAATTCAGGCTGAGCCCGGAGGGCTGGCATGTTCTTAAACAATCCTTTTGTGATTCCCCTGGGAGCGTTCGTTATGGTGATCCTGATTGTGGCGATCACCTCCATGCGGAAGATGCGCGAGAAAGAACTGGAGGCGCATCGGGAGCTGCGCATCCGCGAGATCGAACACGAGCGCAAGATGAAAGAAATGGAAATCGAGAAAGCAAAACTCGAACTCGAGAGGGCCAAGGCAGGCAAAAACACCTAAGGCCGTTCCGAAGCCCCCCGGAGCGCCTTAAGGTCGAGGAGGTTTAAGGTCATGGAAGGACTACCCAAGGAAGCCCTGCTCATTCCGCTCGTCGGAATCATTGCCGGGGTCACCATGATCATCGCCATTGTGGCAATCGGCGTTTGGTACAAGGCCCGCGAGAGGGAGTTGCAGGTCCACGAGCATATGCGGACGCTGGAAATGGAGCATCAGCGGAGAATGAAAGAACTGGAGCTGGAGACAGAGAAGGTCAAGGCGCGGCAGTCATCGGAAAGAGGACAGGCGTAGGGGCGAGGCGCGCCGTGGCCCTGAAGAAAGGCAAAGGAGGCAGGAAATGATGGACCCGGACCTACTCATCCCAATTTGCGGGATGGTTATGGTGCTCGGAATCATTGGCATCATCTTCTGGTTCAAAGGGCGTGAGAAAGAGTTGCAGTACCACCAGCAGATGCGTATCCGCGAGATGGAGCACCAAGTGAAGATGAAGGAGCTGGAAGTCGAATTGGAGAAGGAGAAAGGCCGCCAGTCCAGGGAGAAGGTGGCCTAGGCCAAGGGCTCCCGAGCGAGCCGCCGTGAATGGAGGAGACGAAATCATGGATACGCCGTTCATCATTCCGCTCGGAGTTTTCGTTATGGTGGTGCTGATCGTTGCGATCACCCAATTGGTGAAAGTTCGGGACATGGAGATGGACGTTCACCAGCGGCTCCACCAGGAGGAATTGGAGCACCAAAGGAAAATGCGCGAGCTGGATTTGGAATTGGAGCGCTTAAAGGACAGTGGCAAGTGACCGGCGACGGATAACGAGCACGTAGGGCCGGGGCTTGCCCTGGCTTCGCCCCGATGAATCGGGGTTCCAAGAGAGGTTGGCAAAAATGGGATCAGCATTCACACCTACGACGCACCGCCGGCTCAGCCTGACAGGGCCTGTCTTCCTAATTACCCTGGGCGTGATTTTCCTCGTCGACCAGTTTGTGCCGGGATGGGGGATCAGCAAAACCTGGCCGGTCCTGCTGGTGGTGCTTGGAGTCTTGAAACTGCTGGATTCGACTCGCCCGCCCCGCCCCCCGGAAGGGCCCCGGCTGTAGGAGACGGGGATCAGGGAGTGCGCGGCAGGCAGAGCGAATTGAGATAAGCGTCAATGCGCGTTGTGGCGGCTAGCCACTAACCCCTAGCCCTTGGTCAGTGCTTTTCGCGGGAGGCAGGTTGAAATGAGCGTCTATGGATATCGTCGTGGATCGATCTTCTGGGCCCTGGCCCTGATTGGCGTGGGGGTAATCTTCCTCTGGCAGAACTTTAACCCCTCCATCCATCCCTGGCAGATCATTGCGAAGTTCTGGCCTATTCTCATCATTTTTTGGGGAATTTCGAAACTCGTGGACTACGTCCAGGCACAAGCACACCCGGAAGTCGTCGCCCCGCCTCTGTTCTCAGCCAGTGAAGTCATCTTGCTGGTCTTGATTCTTGCCCTGGGAACGCTGGTTTCCAAGATCGTTCTGCGGCCCTGGCAACAATGGACCGGCATCGATGTCAACGACGAAGGGGTTGCCGGCCTGTTCCTAAATTCCTATACCTACACGAAAACCATCTCACTGCCTTCCCAGGCCCAGCCGCACCTGGTCCTTGTGGACCGCCGGGGAGACATCGAGATCCGTGCCTCGGACCACGCCACCATGGACGGCGTAGTGAAGGAGACCATCTGGGCGCCCAGCGAAGCAGAGGCGCGGAAACTCTCGGACCAATTGAAGGTGGAAATCGTCGAGCAGGCCGGCCGGGCCCTGTTCCAGACCAACCTCGACTCACTCCCCGATGCGGGCCGCAACGTCCGCATGGACGTATCCCTGCGGGTACCTCTAGGGACCAGCTCCGAGCTCACCACCGAGCGAGGCGACCTGATCGTCGGGGGGGTCAAGGGCGAGCAGGACTTGACGGCCCGGCACGGCGACGCTCACGTCTCAGGCGTGGAAGGTCTCGTCCGCATCAACAAGTCCGGGGGCCTGACGGAAGTCCGCGACCTTAAAGGGAGCCTGGAGGTCGAAGGCCGCGGCGGCGATGTGGACATTTCCAATGTCACGGGCACGGCCACTTTCAACGGGGAATTCAGCGGCACCGTGCAGTTTCGCAACATCGCCCAGACCTTGCGTTACACTTCTTCCCGCACTGACATGACCGCTCAAAAGCTCTCCGGGCGCTTGAGCATGGAAGTGGGGTCGCTGGATCTGAAGGGCATCGACGGGCCACTAGAGATTTCGACTCGCCAAAAGGACATCACGCTGAGCGATTTTCAGCACAGCGTGAAGATTACGGACAACAACGGTGAAGTTGAGCTTCGGACGCCAGTGCCTCCCACTCACCCCATCGATGTGGACTTGAAAAAAGGCGGAATCGAGCTTGCGTTGCCGCCGAACAGCAATTTTCAGATCGAAGCCACAGCTCCGCACGGAGAAGTAGAGTGTGATTTTTCAGGGTCGGGATTGAAAGTGGTTAAGGAAGGAGACAACCCGGCCATCAGCGGCTCGTACGGGAAAGGCGGCCCGCTCATTCGACTGACTACTGAATACGGCGCCATCCGCCTCCTTCACGAAAGCTCGCGCCCCCCGGCGCCCCCCGCTCCGCATGCGCAGCCCAAGAAACCTCTGGACCAGGCGCGAAAAGGCAGTCCTCAGTGGTCCGTTGCCAGTTCCCAGGCCAGTCAAGGCGTCAACTGACACCTGACTACTGGCAACTGGCAACTGTTCTTTTTACTCTGCAACTCTCGCCAAAGTCTCGAAGAACCCGGGAAAGGAAATATCGACGCAGGCGCTGTCCTTGATGAGGGTGGTCCCTTGCGCGAGCAGCCCCGCCACGGCAAAGGCCATCGCTATGCGGTGGTCGCCGTGCGGATCGATTTCCGCGCCCCGCAGGGCCTGACGGCCGGCCACCCGCAAGCCATCGGAGAATTCGTCCACCTCGGCGCCCATGCGCCGCAAATTCTCTGCCACAACTGCCAGTCGGTCGCTCTCTTTCACACGCAGCTCCCCCGCGCCTCGATAAACCAATCCCTGATCGGTCTGCGTTCCCAGCACGGAAAGGACAGGGAGTTCGTCGATGAGCTTCGGGACAGCTTCGGCTGGGATCTCCCCTCCGCGGAGTTTGCTGGCCTCCACATGCAAGTCGCCGAGGAGCTCGCCGTTCAGCATTTCCAGGTTGATGACCTTCACTCGCGCGCCCATGGGCAGCAGGAGGTCGAGGATAGCCGTCCGCCTGGGATTGAGGCCCACGTTCTGGAGCACCAGATTTGACTCCGGCACCAGTAATCCCGCAGCGATAAAAAACGCCGCCGAGGAAATATCTCCGGGGACGTAGAGTTTCTTGCCCGCCAAACGCGCGCGGCCGCGTACGGCAATCGTATGCTGGTGGCGCCCCACGTCGACGCCCATCTGCTCCAGGGCAATCTCAGTGTGGTCGCGGGTCGGGACTCTCTCGATGACTTCCGTCTCACCGTCCGCAAAAAGGGCGGCAAGGAGTATCGCGGACTTCACCTGCGCGCTGGGTACGGGCAATTCATAACGAATGGGCTTCAATGCCCCGCCCTCGATCTCGAGCGGCGGCAACCCTCCCTCCGAGGATATGAGGCGCGCTCCCATCTGCCTGAGCGGGAGGGCGACACGCTCCATGGGGCGCCGGGAGAGCGAAGCATCACCCGTAAGGACGGAACGAAAAGGCTGGCCTGCCAGGATGCCCGCCAGCATCCGCATCGTCGAACCGGAATTGCCGGCGTCGAGAACCCCCGATGGCGCTCGCAGGGCTCCCGGGCCCGCCCCCCGGATCGTCACCACGTTCTCTTTCCGCTCGATCGCGACCCCCAACTTCTTCAAGCAATCGAGCGTGGATTGGCAATCCGCGCTGGTCGAGAAAAAGTGAACTTCCGTCGTCCCTTCGGCAATCGCCCCCAACATCGCGTAGCGGTGCGATATCGACTTGTCCCCAGGAAGCTGCAAACTGCCCTCCAGCTTTCGGGCAGGGACAACCTTTTTCGATTTGGAGCCAAAGAGGGCCATGCGAGAAGTCGTCAGTGCTCAGTGATCAGTTGCGCGCTCTCAGGCGTGAAAAGCGGGCTGGTGGGTTACAGGCGTGAACTGCCAACTGTCGACTGTGAACTGAAATACGCGCGAGCAAGCCTGTAAGCCGAATTCTGTCTCCGTCAGTTAACGGAGGGCGATCATTCATCTAGCCCCGTCATTGCTGGCGGGGTCAAGCGACCTACCCGAGAGTCGCCGGTTGTTCCGGCCTCGCAAAGAGACCCAAACACAACCTTGCGGAACGGGCCACTCCTCCTCTCCTATTTGGTCTTGCTCCGTGTGGGGTTTGCCCTGCCCCCGGCATCACTGCCGGGGCGGTGCGCTCTTACTCCGTCAACTGACGGATCCCCGCCCGTAAGCGGGGACGCACCTTTTCACCCTTATCCGTCAAATGACGGACGGTATATTTTCTGTGGCACTTTCCGTGCCGGAGGCGTACGTTCGCGCCGGCGAAATCCCCCTCCGACCCTCGCTGTTAGCGAGCACACTGCCCTGCGGAGTTCGGACTTTCCTCTCCCCCGCCCCTCACCCGCACTCGAGAGTGCGGAGGCCGGCCCGTATCCGAAGATAAAAGGTCTGCCCGGTCCGACGCGTCGGACCGTCGTAGCGGGGCAGCGATCGCCCGGCTTGCTCGCGCATCTTTTATGATAGTCTGCTTGGCGGGGCGGGTCAAACGATCTACCCTATCCCATTGCCCAAGGAAACCATGGGAACTCCTCAAAGAGAGCTAGGTACCAAGGTGCGATTCTCGCTTTTCGGTTTTCGCTTTTTCTTTGCCCTTGTCCTCGCTCCGCTCCTCGCCGGGTTTGCCCTCCTCGGCACCATTCCGCCCACTTCCGCAACCCCCCAAACCAGCACTCAAGAGGTTCTCGCGCAGGCAGACGAAGTCCTCCGCCAGATGAGCGAGCTCACTGGGCTGCCCATCAAAGGCGCGCTGAAGAAGCAAATTATCGGCCGCCCGGAAATCGAAAAGTACCTCGTGGAAAACCTTCACACCGAAATGACGCCGGAGGAGATTCACGTTCAGGAGGCCACACTCCAGGCCTTCGGCCTGGTCTCCCGTGACTTCAATCTCGAGAGGTTCCTCGTCAATTTCTACACGGAACAGGCGGCAGGATTCTACGACCCGAAGCGCAAGACCATGTTCATCGCCGACTGGGTAGAACCTGACATGCAGCGCATGGTGCTCTCGCACGAGTTGACCCACGCGCTCCAGGACCAGAACTACGATCTCGAGAAATTCCTGCGCGCCGAACGCTCGAACGACGACGCGACCAACGCCCGTCAAGCCGTCGTCGAAGGCCACGCCACCGCCGCCATGATGGAGCAGTTCACGGCCCCTTTGGGCTTGGCCAACTTCCCCTCGCTCGAACCCTTGATGGCGCAGGTCGTCCACCAACAGTACGAGGAGTTCCCCGCTTTCTCGAAGGCTCCTTTCTTCTTCCGCTTCCAGGCCCTTTTCCCCTACGTGGAAGGCATGGGCTTCATGCAAAAGGGTCTTCAGCTAGGCGGCTGGAAGAAACTCAACTCGCTCTTCGAGCATCCCCCGGAGGCGACGAAGGAAATCTTCGAGCCCGCGGCCTATTTCGACAACAAACCGCTGCCCACGGTCGCCCTCACACGCCCCGCGCCTCTCGAAGCTGTCCCCGGGCTACGCTTTCTGAGCAGTAACGTGATGGGAGAGTTGGGCTATTACGCGCTCCTTGCGCAGCTCATTTCTGAAGATGCCGCCCAATCCGTGGGGAAGAGCTGGTTGGCGGACCGCTACATTCTTTATGAAGGACCGGCGGAGAAGACCTATTCCCTCATCTCGCGCACGCGCTGGGAAAGTACCGAAACGGCGCTCGCCTTCTTCCGCGATTACCACACGATCCTCACACGCAAGTATCCCGAACTCGCTTCAGACAAGCGCTCTACCGAAGATCTGTTTGTCGGCAGGGCGGCCAACGGCCAGGTCATCCTGCTTCGCAAAAACGACGAGTGCCTCTGGGCGGAAGGAATTCCGCCCGCTCAAGCCGATGCCGTGCTGAACTGGCTGCGCTCCCTGTAGCGATTTGGCTTTCGTGGCTTGATTGGTGCGTTGGTCCGTGGTACTGTTTAACATGTTAAACAGACTGGAGATTTAAGTCCATGCTGGGAATCCGATTAGAGCCGGGATTGGAAAGACGGCTGGCGAGGCTCGCCAAGAAGACAGGCCGCAGCAAGAGCTACTATGCGCGGGAAGCCATCCGCCAGTTTCTCGAAGACCGTGAAGACTACCTGCTAGGCATCACCGTCCTGGAGCGTAACGAACCCACGATCAGCCTCGACGAAATGGAGCGCCGCCTTGGTTTGGCGCGTTGAAGTCAAAGAAACCGCCCAAAACCAAATCGCCAAGCTGGACCGGAAGGCACAGGGGGACATCCTTCGATACCTAAGAGAGCGTGTGCAACAAGCTGAGAATCCCCGCAGCTTCGGGAAGGCTTTGCACGGAGAAAAGAAAGGCCTCTGGCGGTACAGGGTCGGGGACTATCGCCTCATCTGCGATATTCAGGACTCGAGCAGCACGATTGTGGTGCTAGCCCTCGGCCACCGGAAAGAAGTCTACCGTTGATGGCATTGGAGTAGCGAGACCCTCCCCTACCTCACCAACCTCACCAACTCGGCTTCGTCGATGGTCTTCACGCCGAGTGATTTGGCCTTCTCGAGCTTCGATCCCGGGTCGGCGCCGAAGACCACGTAATCGGTCTTCTTGCTGACGGAGCCGACGACGCGGCCGCCGGCCTCTTCGATCAGACGCTTAGCTTCCTCGCGCGAGTAATGGGGAAGCGTGCCCGTCAGAACGAACTGCTTTCCAGCGAGTTTGCCTCCTGCCTTGCGGGGCGTTGGTTGCTCAAATCGCAGGCCCGCCTTGCGAAGCTTTTCGATCACCTTCAGGTTCCGCGGCTCGCGGAAGAACTCCAGGATAGCTTCGGCCACCCGGGGCCCGACTTCCTCGACCTCAAGAAGCTCCGGCTCACCCGCCTTGGCCAGCTTATCAAGAGAGCCGAAATGGCCGGTGAGAAGTTGCGCTGTGCGCTCGCCCACGAAGCGTATGCCTAGGGCGAAAATCAATCGTGCCAGCTCAGCCTTCTTGCTCTTTTCAATTTCCTCGAGCAGGTTCTGCGCCGACTTGTCGCCCATCCGCTCGAGGTTTGCCACTTGCTCGTGGGTCAGGCTGTAGAGGTCGGCGACGTCGCGGACCAGACTTTTATCCACCAACTGGTCCACCAAGACATCGCCGAGCCCGTCGATATTCATTGCCCGGCGTCCGGCGAAGTGCAACAAAGATTCCTTGAGCTTGGCCGGGCAGGCGGCGTTGACGCAGCGGTAGGCGACTTCGCCTTCCGCGCGGTGGACTTCCCCGCCGCATACCGGGCACTTCTTGGGCATATTGAATTCCCGCCCGTCCGCAGCAGGCTTCACCACCTTGACGACCTGCGGGATCACTTCCCCCGCCCTCTGGATGAGCACCGTGTCCCCGACCTTCACGCCCAGGCGCCCGATTTCGTCCATATTGTGCAGCGTGGCGTGGCTGACGGTGACGCCGCCCACGTCTACGGGTTCGAGGTCCGCGACGGGCGTCAGCGTGCCGGTCCTCCCCACCTGCGGACGTATGTCTTTCACGGTGGTAGTCGCCTGGCGGGCGGCATACTTGTACGCCACGGCCCAGCGGGGCGATTTCGCCGTCGTGCCGAACTCTTCCCACAGGCGTGTGTCGTTCACTTTGACGACGATACCGTCAATCTCATAGTCCAGCTTGTCGCGCTTCGTCTCCCATTCATGGATGTAGTCGAGCAACTCATCGAAAGAGGGACACACGCGCCAGTTGGGGTTCACTTTGAAGCCCATCTTGGCGAGGCTTTCAAGCGACTGCGAGTGCTTCGGAAAAGGCTCCGCGCCGTCCACAAGCAAATAATAGAGAAACATGTCGAGTTGGCGCTGGGCGACGAGGGTCGCATCGAGCAGGCGCATGGTCCCGGCGGCGGAGTTTCGCGGATTGGCGAATCTCGGCTCACCCGCCGCCTCCCGCTGGGCGTTCAATTTCTCGAAGGCTCTGCGAAACATCAGAGTTTCACCGCGCACTTCCAAACGCTTGGCGCCTTCGATGGCTTTGAGCTTCCCGGGTTCGATGCGGAGCGGCACGGACCGGATGGTCTTGACGTTGGGAGTAACATCCTCGCCGGTCTCGCCGTCGCCGCGGGTCACGCCGTGTGTCAGGATGCCGTTTTCATAAGTCAGGGCCATCGAAAGGCCGTCCAGCTTCAGTTCGGCGACATACTCGATCTGGGCCCGCCCGGCAAGCTCGCGCGCGCGGCGATCGAAGTCCTTGAGGTCCTCCACCGAGTAGGTGTTGTCGAGGCTCAGCATGGGGGTCGAGTGGCGGACCTTGGGAAACTCCTCGGCGGGCTGGCCCCCGACGCGCTGGGTGGGTGAGTCCGGGGTGATGAGCTCCGGATGTTGGCCCTCCAGCTCTTGGAGCCGGTGCACCAGCTTGTCAAACTCGAAGTCGGAAATCTCCGGATCGTCCAGGACGTAGTAGCGATATTCGTGGTGACGGATCTCCTCCCGGAGTTTCTCGACTTCCTTCTGAATGTCCTTAGCGGCAAGTTTAGCCATCAGCTTCCTCGGGGTCGTCAAGTTGCAGCCAGGGGGATTATAACGCGCCTGCGGGCGGGAATGAGTCCACCACAGAAACACATAGGAAACTGGAAAAGCGGAAAGGGAAAATCGAAAAGTAGGCGGTGATTCCCGTATGTGTTACATTCGGCCGTATGAGCCGCACAATTAGCGTTCGCCTTACGCCAGAACTCGCCGAGTGGCTCCAGGAGAAGAGCCGGCGGACGGGTTTGCCCGCCGGCCGGATTATCCGTCAGCAACTGGAGCGTGCCCGGTCCGAAGTTGGAAACCAGCGCTTCCTTTGCCACGCGGGAAAAATCAGCGGCCCCCAGGATCTCTCCTCCCGGAAGGGATTTGCGCGTTCATGAAGGCTATTGCCGACACCGGCTCCTTCACCGGAACAGCCGTGAGACGATCCCACTTCTGTGCCCGCCCAGGAGTTCACGACGGTAGTACGGGTCTCCTCCGACAGGCGTTGGAAAGTTGCGATTCGGCCCACCCTCCACCCCTAAATCTGCGCTTTTTCTCATCCGGGAAGCCGAAGCTTCTCGGCGATTATCAGCCGGCGAAATTCTTCTTGAAAGCAGGTAGCGAAGAGTCTCGCATTTTGAAACTCTGCGGTACCTCTTCTGGTTCGGTTTTCCTCCGTGTCTCTGTGCCTCTGTGGTGAATTTCTTCTGCGCGGCGCGCCCGGCTACGCTTCGACGATTTCGTTGCGGATCGCGTAATGCACCAGATCGCTCAGGGAAGACAGGTTGAGCTTGTGCATGAGGTTGGCGCGGTGAACTTCCACCGTTTTAACGCTGATCTCCAGAGCCGCGGCGACTTCCTTGTTGCTTTTTCCTTCGGCGAGCAGCTTCAGGACCTCCCGCTCGCGCGCGGTGAGCGGATCTTGGGGAATTTCTTCCTCGGCCCTGCGCAAATATCGGTCCAGAACTATCCCGGAGACACCGGGCGAGAGAAAAGGCTTATGCGCGATCAGGGCGTGAACGCCCGCAACCAAGTCCCGGCTGGCGTCGGATTTCAGGACGTAGCCGCGCGCGCCCGCTTCCAGCGCCCCTCGGACCAACGGTTCCGAGCTGTGCATGGTCAGGATCAGAACTTCCGTCCGGGGAAGCTCCTTGATGATTTGCCGCGCTGCTTCCGTGCCATTCATCCCGGGCATACTGAAATCAAGCACCACCACGTCCGGCTTCAACCGCTTGGCCAACTCCACAGCCTCGCGGCCCGTGGACGCTTCTCCGCAGGTTTCCCATCCCGGCTGGGCTTCCAACAGCCTGCGCAGCCCCTGGCGCACCACCTCGTGATCGTCGGCCACCAGAATGCGCACCGTCTTCATGCTGCCTTCTCCAGCAACGGCAAGCTCGCCCGGATGGTCGTGCCGTGGCCATCCGACCGGATCTCCAGATGTCCGCCCAGATCGCGCATGCGCTCCTGCATCCCCAGGACGCCCACACCCATCCTCCGGCCCCCGTCCGCGGGTTCGGGGGCCGCAGCTTGAAGTCCGTGCCCCTCATCCGCAATTTCGAGAGAGAGTGTCTTCGCGTCTTCCACGATCCGGATCCGCACGGTGGGGCTTCCGGAGTGCCGATGCACGTTGGTCAGGCATTCCTGCACGACCCGGAATAGCGCGATCTCCTCATCGTGGGATAATCGGCGGAGATCCTCGGGCACCTCGAGCGTCACCTGGATGCCGCTCCGCCGGCCAAAACCCTCCGCATACCAGCGCAGGGCGGAGGCCAGCCCGTACTCCTCCAGCATCGGCGGATGCAGCAGGTAGGAGAAGTCCCGAATTTCCTGCGCGCACCGCTTGACGATCTCGGCGCTTTCCGCGAGGACCTCTCGAACTCGCGGACCGCTCGACTCAGCCTGTTGATCAATCCACGCCAGGTTCATGCTCAAGGCGGCCAGGTTCTGCCCGGCGCTGTCGTGGAGTTCGCGGGCGATGCGCTGCCGCTCTTCGTCCCGCAGGTGCAGCAGGGTTGTCGAAAGCTGGTGGAGTTCCGCTTCCGCCCGCTTGCGCTCCGCGCGAGTCCGCAACGCCCGGATGCCGTAGGCAAGGTCTTGAGCCAGTTCCGTAAGCAGCCTGACTTCCTGCTCATCGAAGGCATCCGCGGACTGCGAATAGAGCATCAACGCCCCCAGCGTCCGGCCATTCAGGATCAAAGGCAGCCCGATGGAGGAGGCAAAGCCGCGCCGCCTGGCTTCGTCCCGCCAGGGCGCGAAATCGGGGTCCTGCTGCGTATTCCGCGCAATCGAGGGCTCGCCCGTCCGGATGGCCCGGCCCGTGGGACCACGCCCGCGTTCGGCGTCGGCCCAGGTGATCTGCGCGCTCTCCAGATATCCATCCTCAAATCCTGCCGAGGCAACGGGCCGCACCGACTTGCCCGTGTCCTGCTCCGCGTAGCCCACCCACGCCATCCGGTAGCCGCCCTCCTTCAGCAGGATGCCGCAGACCCCGTAAAGCAGCTCTTGCTCTTCCTGCGCCCGCACAATCACTTGATTGCATTCGCTGATCGTCCGCAGGGCGCGGTTGAGCCGGCGCAGTTCGCGTTCCGCCTTCTTCCGCTCGCTGATGTCGCGCGCGGCGGCGAATACGCCGACCACCTGCCCCGCCTCGTCGCGGTACACCGAGGCGTTGTAAAGGACGGGCGTAACGCGCCCGTCGCGATGGCGGACCCCTAACTCGTAGTCCTGCACCCAGCCTTGCCGGAACACATGCTGGTAGCCGGCGCGAGCCCGCTCGGGCTCCGTGAAGTAGCCGGAGAAATCCGTGCCGATAAGCTCGTGCCGGGAAAAACCTGTCACCTTCTCGGTGGCACTGTTGACGTCGGTGATTTTCCCATCCGCAGCGATGGTGACCAGGGGGTCGAGGCTCGCCTCAATCAGGCTGCGGTTGTAGGCGCCCGCCGTCTCCTGACGCGTGCGCTGGCGCAGTTGCTCGGTAGCGGCTCGGCGCTCCCGCTCGGCGCGGTCCAGCGTCGCGGCTGCCCAGGCAATCACAGCCAGAAAGGTGGCGGCGCAGGCGATTGCGAAGAGCACCACCCCCAGACCTCGGCTGAAGAGGCCGGAGTGCTCCCCCCACCAGATCAACCAACCGAAGACCGATGGAATCACGATGGCTACCACCAGCAGGCGCCAGGGCGCCGGGGCTCCGAGGAGAGCCGTGATCCCAGCCACCCTCGATGCGGGTCGAAGCTGCTCCGGCGTCCTTGGGTCAATCTGTCCGCTCATCGTGCGTGCACCAGAAGGCGCTTGGCTTGACTCCATGCGTCGAAGAGACCTGGGAGCCTTCAGACTGTGATATGCCCCGCTGCGATTCAGGAGGGCATAATGTCACTTCGACAAGAAACTTCCTCAAGTGCTTATAGACCCGCGCGCCGCGTGGTTCAAGTGGATTTATGTGCAGTGCATTTATGTGCAGCACAGAATACGCTCGACCGCTTGTGGTCCCGGACCACTTACCCGGCATACCCCTAGGGACACTTAGGGGTTTTGTTGTGTGAATTCAGGGGTTCTATCCAATTGTCCTCGTCGAACCATGAGGTCATAGTGCAGCCAACGATTCTGCAAGAACGACGCATGGCAGCATGATGGTTACCTTGATGCCGAAAACGTGGAGCGAAAACAGCGGCTTTGGTTGTGAGTCTTGTCCCTCAGGCAGGGCGGAAGGTATCGAGCGGCGTGAGCCTGCGGATTGGGAGTGCCTCTACCGGACGTACAGCCAGCGTGTGTACTCACTCTGCGTGCACATGACCGGCGACGTTGCGGAAGCGGAGGACCTCACGCAGGAGGCCTTCGTCCACCTCTACCACAAGCTCGATACCTTCCGCGGGGAATCAGCCTTCTACACCTGGTTTTATCGGCTGGTTGTTAATCTTGTCCTGATGAGCCTTCGGAAGCGGAAAAAGAGCCGGGAAATATTCCTCGAGGACGTGGCCAATTCCGATCCGAATGAGGCGAGTTCCCGTCCACTGGAGTTTGGGTCCACGGACGCGGCTCTGGTCGGTGCGGCGGATCACGTCGATTTGCAGCGCGCCATCAACGCTCTGCCGACGGGCTTTAGAACTGCGTTCGTGCTCCACGACATCGAGGGGTATGAGCACGAGGAAATCTCTGCACTGACAGGCCTCTCGGCGGGCACCTCCAAGTCGCAACTCCACAAGGCCAGGCTTCGCCTGCGGACGCTGCTTCGCGAGGGACTGCGGGCCAAAGCCCCACGGCGCAGGGGTCGGCCGAGGTTTCATTTGGCCTTTCGCAGGGCCGTTCAGCCGGAACCCTTTCCGGCGTCCTGAGTGCGCCAGGCCGAGAACCGGCCAGGGAGGAAGATATGGAAGCCAGCAATTACATCACGACCGAAACAGTGGCTTATAGTGTCCGCACGCAGCGGCAAGCCAATTTCCGGCTCACCTATGAGGTAACCCCGCGGGGTGACGACGCGCGACGTTGGTTCCTCGTCGGCATGGAAGAACTGGAAACCCCGCCACCGCTGCTCAATACCGCCCGGGAGTCGTGAAGCAAGGCGACTGGCTGCCAGGCAATCTCGCCGCGCCCCAAGCGGCGGCGACTCCACCCGCAGGCTGAAGGACCTCGCATCGCAATACATTTCCCTCCCGCTCGAAACTCGATGCAGTCGGGTACCCGTGCCGTTCCAATTACCTCGGCCTAATTCCGCGTGACGAATCCTGTATAATAGCCCCCGCAACCGTGTAGTTCCCAGAGGGCCCAATAGTTTGGAACAGCACGGGTTCCGTGATGAGAAAATGAGCCTCAGACGGAGGATGGTGGGCCATGAAATCAAGAGTGGTTCTGATTTCGGCTGTTTGGGGTATCCTCACAGTGGCTAGCCCGGCGCAGGCGCAGCAACCACCGGCCAAGGCGGATACGGGGCGCTTCGGGAATCCCACTGCGACAGCCAGGACTTATCAAACCTATCTTTACGGTGTGATCAAAAGCCTTGACGCCAACGAGATGGTACTGGAAAAGACCAAGTTCGGCGTGGATCAGACTTTCAAGTTGGAAGCCAAGACTAAATTCATCCGCGACAATAAACCCAGCTCGCTTGACACGCTGAAAGTCGGCGACCAGGTCTACGTAGATTTCCGCAAAAACAAGAAAACAGGCGAACTGATTGCCAAGAAGGTAGTCGTTGGGGCAGAGGCTGAACCTGCACCCTAATCTGTCCTTGAAGACCTGCGTGCTGATCTACAATCCGATCGCCGGACGCCGGCCTGCTCGACGCGAGAATGAGATCCGCAGGGCCGCGGAGGTCCTCGAACATTCAGGGCTAAGAGTTCGTCTGAGACCGACGACCGGCCCGGGCACGGCCCAGGAGTTAGCGCGCACGGCCACCCTCGATGGCTGCGACCTGGTTCTGGTCTGCGGCGGGGATGGCACGATCAATGAAGTCATCAACGGCCTGGCGCCCTGCCAAATCCCTCTCGGTATCCTGCCCGGCGGCACGGCCAACATCCTGGGAAAAGAACTGCAACTTCCCCACAACCCTATCCAAGCCGCTGCCGAACTTCCCCGTTGGAAGCCACGCCGGATTGCCTTGGGGCAAGCCACCTGGAATGCCCGGCTGCCCGACCCCGCCACAGGCGGGACCGGGGTCCAGGGCAACACCACCCCGCCCGGCTCGGCTGGTCCCCTCAGACGCTACTTCCTAAGCGTCGCGGGAATTGGTTTCGACGCTCACATTGTTTACAGGCTTTCCATGCCCTTGAAGATGTCCTGGGGTGTGGCCGGGTTTGTTTTTGAAGCCATCCGCCAGTGGGCGCGCTACCCTTTCCCATCATTCGTTTGCAAAATGGATAATCGGGAAAGCCAGGCGACTTTCGCCGTGATCCACCGCACGCGGCTTTACGCAGGATGGCTGCGCTTGGCACCAAGCGCCAGCCTCTTCGAACCGCGCTTCACCGCCTGCCTATTTCCCAGCCGCTCGCGGGCACGCTATTTGCTTTACGCCGCCGCTGTCGTTCTGCGCACCCACACACGACTTCACGACGTCGAACTGGTGGACGCCCAGAAGGTTTCTTGTGCGCCGGCCGACAACTCAGCGGTTCTCCGCTTCGAATTGGATGGGGAGCTGGTTGGAGCGCTTCCCGCCACCTTTGAAGTCGTCCCGGACGCGCTGACGCTCCTTGCGCCGCAGGGGCCTGAAGGGACAGAAACTGGAAACTAGAAATCGGAAACTGGCAGAGCGCACATTCGCAGCCTAAAACGTATAGAATGCCGTTGAGCCGCGGCTCTTGAATTTCTATTTTCGAGTTTCGAATTTCCGGTTTCAAGTTTCCAGTTTCCAGTCTCCAATTTCCAGTTTCCGGTTTTCGCGTGGATAATCTGACTCACACTCTCACGGCGGTGGCTATAGGTCAGGCCGGCCTGAACCGCAAGACGCGCTTCGCCACTCTAACCGTTATTCTCGGAGCCAACCTTCCGGACATTGACTTGGTTGCGTCCTTCGGCGGCAGTGCCACCTACCTGAAATATCATCGCGGAATCACGCACTCGATCCTGGGCGCAACCGTCCTGGCGCTGCTCTTGGCGTGGATCGTGTGGACGCTGGGGCGAAAAGCCAAGCCAAAGCCCGGCCTCCCTTTGGCGGGGCGTTGGCTGCTCCTGGCCGCCGGGCTGGGGACGGCCAGCCACCTCCTGTTGGATTTCACCAATTCCTACGGAGTGCGCTTGTTTCTACCTTTCAGCCCGCGCTGGTATTCGTGGGACATCATGTTTATTTTCGATCCTCTCCTGCTGGCGCTGCTGATCGCCGGCCTGGGTCTCCCCATGATCCTCCGTTTGGTTTCAGAGGAGGTGGGCATCAGGCGGGCGCGTCCGAGGTGGGGAGCGGTCTTTTCTCTCTGCGCGCTGGCCTCACTCTGGGGAGTCCGCGATTTCGCCCATCGGCGCGTGCTGGCCCAACTCGACGCCCATACCTACGCGAATGAGAACCCCGTGCGGATGGGCGCATTCCCTTCCCCGGCCAACCCGTTCGCATGGACGGGAGTAGTTGAAACCGACTCGGGATACCACGTCCTGCCCGCAAGTGCGCTGGCAGAAGATGTCGACCCGGATGCCGCTCAGCTTTGCCACATGCCCGATCCTTCGCCGGCGCTTCAATCAGCTCTGCAAACGCGTACGGCAAGGATCTTTATGGATTTCGCGAGGTTTCCCTGGGCCCAGGTCGAGGAAACAGATCAAGGCTTCAACGTGAGCATTCGTGATCTTCGGTTTATTGGCGGATTGGCGAGGAGTCGCGGCTTCGTGGTGGACGTCGAGCTGGATAAGGCCCTGCATCCGCGCGCAGAGTCGTTCACTTTTTCGTCACCGGGACGGTAAATCGACGTAGGGGC
>Ga0209777_10003724_pt1 | contig 18647 bp, 12 predicted proteins | sample FrelakmetHBP12HB_FD_187147 | JGI IMG/M metagenome (GOLD analysis project Ga0209777, IMG submission 187147) | Freshwater lake sediment microbial communities from the University of Notre Dame, USA, for methane emissions studies -HBP12 HB (SPAdes)... | ecosystem: Environmental > Aquatic >...
AAAGCGGCCAGGGCCGTGGCGGACTACCCCCTGGTCAAGTGCGCGGTGCACGGCGGCGACCCCAACTGGGGCCGCATCATCTGCGCGGTCGGCTCCACGGGCGTGAAGCTTGACCCCAGACGTCTGTGCTGCAAGCTCGATGACCTGACGGTCTTTCGGAAGGGCGCCCCCTGCGCGTTCGATCGCAGAAAGGCCAGTCGCATCATCCTCCAGGCATGCCACACGATCACGGTCGATCTGGGCGTGGGGCCTTGGAGTGACTTCTGCTATGGCGTGGATCTGGGCAGGGAGTACGTGACCATCAACGCCGATTATCACACTTAGGACCCGTCAGGAAATAAGATAAACACTTTCCATCTCATCTTCGGGCCATCTTGGGCCGCTCCTCAATCGCGAAATCCTCAACGTAGCAGGACTACGCCTCCGGTTTCGCTCAATCGATCGCATCCCAATCTGACCCAAATCTGAGCGGCAACTGTATAGCTTATTTCTTGACGGGTCCTTAGGGAAGGCGTCAAGCGTAGGGCGCAGAGCGCAAAGCGCAGGGCGTAAAGCGTAGGGCCCACGCCACGTGTGCCGGGCAGCGTCTCACCCGTCAGAGACTACATCGAGCGATTCGAGCCGGCCTGAACCACGTAGTGCGCCAGGTCCTCCAGGGCCTCTCTGGCCCTCGAAGGACTGACCGGCCCCAGGGACCGCAAGGCCTGATCCACGTAACCCTCGCAACGGGACCGCACGTAGTCCAGGCTCCCATGCCCGGCCGTCAGTTCGCGGAGCCGGCCCGACAGATCCTCTGCGTGCCCGAGACGATCGGCCAGATCGTCCCGACCGGACCGGTCCAAGACCCGCAGCAAATGGATCACAGGCAGCGTCAGGGTCCCGGCGGCCACGTCACAGCCCGTGGACTTGCCGGTCTGGTCGGGATCGGCCACCAGATCCAGCACGTCGTCGGTCATCTGAAAGGCCATGCCCAGGTTCAGCCCATACGCCGCCATCGCCTTGGTCTGTTCCGCCGGGGCGTCTGCCAGGACCGCCCCCACAGTGCAGCACGCGCCGAAGAAGGAGGCGCTCTTGTCGGCGATGATGTCCAGGTACTCCTGTTCGCTGATTTGCCAGTTGGCCCTCTGCAGGGTCTGCCCCAACTCCCCCCGGCACACGCGGCAGGCCATGTCCGCCACGACGCGGGCGACCTCGGGTCTCAGATCCGCGCACCGCCGCAGGACTCGTGACAGGACCAGATCCCCCAACAGCACTGCCGCTGCATTGCCCCACAGGCGATTGGGCGATGGACGGCCACGCCGGGTATCGGCGCCGTCCAGGACGTCATCGTGCAACAACGTGGCCTGGTGGATCATCTCCATGATCGCCGCGGCGAGGACGTGTTGTTCGGTGAGACGTCCACAGCCCAGGCCCGACACCAAGAGCAGACCGGGGCGGATCATCTTCCCGGATGCGCCCAGCACGTGGTCGATCAGGGGCCGGAGCGGACCGGACAAGACCTCGCCGGTGAACTCGGCCGCTATCGCTGACCGCACCCGGCCCAACGGCTCGGCGACGATCTCAAGGGGCGGGATCAACGGGGCACAAGGGCAGTCCCGGACGTCCTTGCGCGGTGGTCGGTGCATGGTCTCTCCAATCCCCTTTGTTCGCCGCTCGGATGCCGGCAAACGGCCAGGCCCGTCAGTTGTGGGCATATTCGAAGAATCGCTTGCGCAGAAGCTGGGTGACGGGCCCGGGCGAGCCGTTGCCGATCACGCGGCCGTCGATCTCCACCACGCCAATGACCTCGGCCGCAGTGCCGGTCAAGAAGCACTCGTCACAGACGTACAGGTCGCATCGGGTCAGGTTCTTCTCCACCACCTCGATGGCCTCCTTCCGGGCCAATTGCATTACCACGTTGCGGGTGATGCCTTCGAGAGAGCCGGCCTCCACGGGAGGCGTGCAGACCGCCCCTCGCCGCACCACGAAGACGTTGTCGCCCGTCGCCTCGGCCACGTACCCCTCGTGGTTGTACATGATGGCCTCCGGCACGTTGCTGTCGAGGGCCTCGATCTTGGCCAGGATGTTGTTGAGGTAGTTGAGGCTCTTGACCTGCGGCGGCAGGGACAGGGGGTGATTGCGAACCGTGGTCGCACTGATCACCTTCATGCCCTTCTCATACAGCTCCTCAGGATACAGTTGGATCTTGTCGGCGATGATACACACGCACCCCTGTTTGCAGTTGAAGGGGTTCAGGCCCAGACTCCCCACGCCGCGAGTGACCACCAGCCGGATGTACCCATCGACCACGCCGTTGGCCCGCACGGTCGTGTGCACGGCCTCGCTGAGCTGCTCCCGGCTCATGGGGATCTGAAGGCGGATCGCCTTGGCCGACTCGTACAGGCGGCGAATGTGGGCCTCCATCTCGAAGACCTTCCGCTGATAGACGCGAATCCCCTCGAAGACCCCATCCCCATAGAGCAAGCCATGGTCGAAGACCGAGATCCTGGCATCTGCCTCGTCCACCAACCCGTCTGCCAGCCATATCTTCAGAGCCATGCACCAGTCTCCCACAAGAAGGTCCGTTCGTTCTGTCGACCCGGGCCTCAGGACCCCTGACGCGTCCTTACCCCGACCGATCGCCGCAGGTAGTCAGCCCATCGGTCAAGGTCACCACGCGACCGGCCCGGTCGGCCACTCTCGCATCGTGGGTCACCATCACGATGGTCTGGCCGGACCGATTTAGGGCCTCGAAAACCTCTAGGATACCGTTTCCCGTGACCGAGTCAAGGTTCCCGGTTGGCTCATCGGCCAACAGCAATCGCGGCTCGTTCATCAAGGCCCTGCCGATCGCCACCCGCTGCCTCTCTCCGCCGGACAGTTGCCACGGCTTATGCTGAACCCTGGACCCGAGTCCCATCCTGTCCAGCACCTCCAAGGCCCGCCTCTGGACCTTCCGGCGGCAGGCCAGCCAACCCAACACACTGCGACCGACCATGGCCGGAAGGCACACGTTCTCCAACACATTGAGTTCGTCCAACAAATGGTAGAACTGGAAGACAAAACCGACCGTCTGGTTGCGAAACCGATTGAGCTGGCGGGCGCTGAAACCCGAGATATCGTCTCCCTCAAAGAGGACACGCCCCCGGTCGGGCCGGTCCAGTGCCCCGAGGATGTGCAACAGGGTGCTCTTGCCGCTGCCGGAGGCCCCCACGATGGCCACGAACTCGCCGGGACGTACCCGGAGGTTCGCCCCCTTGAGGACCGTCACCTCGGCGGCGCCCATGCGGTAGGACTTGGCTATCCCATCGGCTCGTAGGATCAGAGGCATTTCGCTCATAGCTGACTGACCTGCAGGGTTTCTATGGGACGGGTCCTGGCCGCCTGCAGGATCGGGACCAGTGCGCCCAGGAGGCTCACCCCCACCGCACAGACGGCTACGATCACCACGACCTTCGTCTGGATCTGGTTGGGGATGTCCCCTATGGCAAACAGGGTTCGATCCCACAACTGGAAGTCATAGTGTTCAAAAAGCCAGCCCTCCAGACGGTTGATCTTTAGCAGAAACAACCAGCCCCCCAGCAGCCCAACCCCGCCGCCCAGGCACCCGACCAGGGCGGCAAACCCGGAGAACAGCCCTATAATACCGGCGTTCGAGGCCCCCACGCTCTTGAGGATGCCGATGTCCTTGCTCTTGTGGCCCACGATCATGTAGAACACGACAAACACGATGAAGACCGCAGTCACCGCCACCAGGATGAACATCGCCACCATCGCCAGTTCCTCCTTCTCCATGGGCCCGATGGTGGCGCGGCGATACGTCTTCCAGTCCTTGACCGAGACCGACTGCAGCAGGTCCGCCTGGGGCCTGCCGGCACAGCCACGCCCGAAATCCTGCCACGATCGAGCCACTTGGTGAGTGCCTTCCTCTGGGGTGACACCGGGCCGGAACTTCACGTAGATGGCCGTGGTCCGGGGGATGGGCCCTGCCATGCCACAGAGTTGCTGGAGCTGTTCAAACGGCAGATAGACCACACCGTCGTCTTCGCGAGGCAGACCCGTGTGGGCCGTGTCGCTGAAGTAGAAACGCTTGATGCTGACCTCCCCTGCCCCTGCCTTGAGGGGCGCCCCCTTGGCGGTCAGGGGGAAACAGGTCATCTCATAGGCCGTGCCGGTCGGGGCGAAGTGGTAGTCGTATTGGCCATGTTCGTCCCGGTTGAGGACCAGATCCACCCCCATGATGCAGCCGGGGAGATTGGGATCACGGGCCGGCTCAAAGGCGTTCTCGATGCGGTCTCGATGAAAGTGAAGGGCCTGGCCAAGGCGCGTGACCCGACCGTGCAGGACAGGGTCGATCCCTATGATCCGCAGCCCGGCGGCCCGCTCCTTGTCCGTGACGTCAGCCACCAGGCCGTAGGTGCTGATCAGCGGCGACGCGGCCTCCACGGAGCTGCTCTGCTCCAAGACCTTCAGGAACTCCTCATAGTACGGGAACCCCACCAGGGAGTCCGTTCCGACCACGCAATCGCCGACGAAGGCGCGGGTCCTCTGCTTGAACTCAGCTACCAACCCCTGCAACACGGTCATCACCACGATGACCACAAACACACTGAGGGCCACCACCCCCATGGCCAGATAGGTGATCCGCCGCTTGACCAGGTACCGAGATGCCAGGATCAGCTTGTACATTCGTCACTCATTCGTACCGCAGGATCTCCACCGGTCGCGTTCGAGCCGCCAGGACGGCCGGCGCCAGTGCCCCTACGCACGCCGCAATCGTGGCCAGCACGGTAATGCGGGCAACGGATACCCAGTCCACTTGGTTGGGGATGCGGTCAAACAGGTAGACGCTGCTATCCCACAGCTTCAGGCCCAGCCTCAGGGATAGCCAGTCCTCGATGGCGTTGATGTTCCGAGTAAACAGCACCCCCACCAGGGTCCCCAAGGCCGAGCCGGCCAACCCCACCACGGCCCCGAACCCCAGGAACACCCAGGCCACCTGCCCGCTGGAATAGCCGCAGCTCTTGAGGATGGCAATGTCCTTCTGCTTGAGCCGGACGATCATGTAGAAGATGCAGAAGACCAACACCACCGCGCTGCAGTCCACCACCCCGAAGATCAACAGCAGCATGCCCAACTGCTTTCGGATCTCCTCCAGGTATCGAGCCTGCAACTGCCTGGCCGTCACGACCTGGGCCTGGGCCACGAGATAGGGGTCCCAATGCAGCGTCTGCCGGGCAAATGTCTGCCACTCGGCCAGGATCCGGGCCGCAGCCTTTTGGACATCCACGCCCGGCCTGATCTTGATCTGGATTCGGTCCACCGTGATCACCGAGGACCCGGGATCGAGCCTGGCGCCAAGCCCTTCGAGCGGCAGGAACACCGACTGCTGATCGAACACGAAGTTGCCGGTAGACACCACGTCGCTGATGACAAAATCCACGGTTCGCCTCTTTGGACGTCTCTCTGCCGGGGCATTGGAGTCCATCCCCTCGATGGCGCCGCTGATCAGAACCACCCGCTGGCCGATCATGTCCTTGACGGCCCGGACATCGTACCTGTCCGTGGCCTGATTGGGCTCGGCCAACACGCCGATCCCGACGAAACCGCCCAGACCGCCATTGGGGTCGATCCGACCAAACGACGGGGCCTCCGGGAGGTCCTTCTGGCGTAGGAGGGACCCCTTCAAGCTCGTCACCTTGGCCAGACGCTCCGGCTCAATCCCCCAGACCTCCACGGCCCGCACGTTGCCCGTGCCCAGGCGGAGCAGCCCAGGGGCATAGGTCGTGGGCGCGGCTGCCTCAACCACGCCCGTCTGCTCCAATCGGGCGATCAGTTGCTGATAGCCGGAAAACCTGACCCGACTGGTCAGGAGGACGTCGCCGATCAGGTCCACCGCGCTCTGCTCATAGGCCCCAATGAAACCGGTGAACAGGCTGGCGACCACCGTCAGCAAGGCCACGGACAAGGCCACGGCCGCCATGCTCAACAGCACGACCTTGCGTCTCTGGAGGTACTTCAGCCATAACAGGAGTTTGAGCATGTCCGGGCCTTGGCGACGCAACCGGTCTGCCTCTATCGCTACGCCTCGCCCGGCCTCTTGGGCCTCAGGTGCGGGAACAGGATCACGTCGCGGATCGTGGTGGCCCCCGTCAGGATCATCACCAACCGATCGATCCCAATACCCAGTCCCCCTGCTGGCGGCATCGCGTATTTCAGGGCGGCCACGAAATCCACGTCCATGGTGGCCATGGTCTCCTGCTGGCCGCGGAGCTGGATGCGGAAGTTCTCTTCCTGCACGGCCGGGTCATTCAGCTCTGTGTAGGCGTTGGCCAGCTCCATGCCCGCCACGTACAGCTCGAACCGCTCGGCGATGCCGGGGTCGTCCTTCTTGCGACGGGTCAGCGGACACAGCGCGGCCGGATAGTCCATCACGAACGTTGGGTTGACCAGACGCTCCTCAACCGTGGCCTCAAAGACCTCATTGACGACCACGTCGTCGTCCACACCCACCTCGTCGATCCCGAGATCCCGCGCCTTGGCCCGGATCGCGGCCCCGTCGTGGATGTCGCAACCGGCGTACTCCCTGAGAAGCTCGGCGTACGTCGCCCGCCGCCACGGTCGCGTCAGGTCCAGGGACCTATCCCCAAACTGCAGCATGAGCCCTCCGGCGTGGCGCTCTGCGCACAGGCAGACCAAGTCCTCGGTCAGCTCCATCATCGCCCGGTAGTCCCCATAGGCCTGGTAGACCTCGATCATGGTAAACTCAGGATTGTGCCGGGGGCTGAGGCCCTCGTTGCGGAAGTTCCGATTGATCTCAAAGACCCGTTCCATGCCGCCGACCAATAGACGCTTGAGGAACAACTCCGGCGAGATCCGCAGATACAGGTCCATGTCCAGGCTGTTGTGATGGGTGATAAAGGGCTTGGCCGCCGCGCCTCCGGCAAGGGGCTGCATCATCGGGGTCTCGACCTCCAGGAACCCCTTGGATTCCAGGTAACCGCGAATCGTGGCCACAATGCCGCTCCGCTTCTTGAACCGGTCCATCACCTCCGGATTGATCCACAGATCCACGTAACGTTGCCGGTATCGCTGATCCACGTCCACCAGGCCGTGGAATTTCTCCGGCGGCTGGGTGAGGCACTTGCTCAGGAAGGTCAGGCCCCCGTCGCCGACCCAGATGGTAATCTCGCCGGTCTTGGTGCGACCGAGCTGGCCCTCGACGCCGATGACGTCCCCGACCTCCAGAAGCTTGGCCAGATCCCACTGGGATGCCAGCATCTGTCTGCTGAGTCCCGCCTGGATCGTGCCGGTCCAGTCCCTCAGCGTGATAAAAATCAGCTTTCCGATGTCCCGAAGCAGCACGATGCGGCCCGCACAACGGCCGCGCTGGGCGTCGTCTCCGTCTTTGAACCGCCGCCTGATCGAATCGGCCGCCTCAGACCCGTCGTAGCGACCGCCGTAGGGGTCCATCCCCAGGGCCTGGATCTCCGCCAGCCTCTGGCGTCTCTGCTGTTCGAGCTTTCCGATATCTGGATTAGAATCCGTCAACAAACCACCCCGTAGAATCTCAAATCTCAAATCTCAGATCTCAAATCTCAAATTCCAGGTCCCGCTACTGCACCGCCTGGCCAGCCTGGATCATCTTGGTCTTGACGACCAACAGGCCTACGGCCAGTTGCGGGTCAACGGCCAGGAACTGCTGGATCGTGCGACGCTTGATCGGCCCCTTGGTCGTGGGGCGATCGGCCTGGGCCAGGACGTCATTGGCCCGCTCGGCCTCCGTCATGGCCCGCACCTCGTCCATTCGCAGGGTGACCTCCACATCCGGTCCAACGCCCCAGTCCTTGAGCCCCAGCTTCTCCCTATCCTCGCGGCTGTAGACCCGCCGATCCGACGGCAGATAGTAGTAGGCCGTCGTGTACTTCACCTCTGCGCCGCCCAACTGTTCATCCTTGTCTTCAATCGACTGAACACTGCCCTTGCCGTGGGTCCGCTCTCCGACCAACACCGCCCGCTCGTACTGGGCGTCGGCCAAGGCCCCGGCCACGATCTCCGAGGCACTGGCGGAGATCTCATTGATCAGGATGACCAACGGATAGTCCGGATGCGTCCCGTCGGCCTCTGCCCTGGCGTATTCGGCCGGCCCACCGTAGAGTCCGGGCCTGACCCTCAGCATCACGCCTTCCTTGACGAACATATCCACGATCCGCAGGGCCACATCCAACTGGCCTCCCTGGTTCCACCTCAGATCCAGGATCAGACCGCGGAGACCCTCCTTCTCCAGATCACGAAGGACCCTCTCGAGATCGGAGGCCGTCTCCCTGCTGAAGCTGCTGATCCGCACATACCCGATCTGGTCATTGGGATCGATCAGGTATCGCCACTTGCCCTCCTGGGTCCGCTGCCACCCATAGATGGTCGGGACAGTGATCCTGTCCCGCACGATCGTCACCTCCCGAGTCTTCTCCTCACCGGGCCTGCGGATCGTCAGGGTCACCTTGGTCCCCTTGTGCCCCGTGATCTTCTTGACCGCGCAGAGCAGGGGCATGTCCTTGGTGGAGACGCCATCGACCGCTTCGATCACATCGGTGGCGTCGAGACCGGCCCGGTAGGCTGGGGTATCCGGCAGCAGCCCCCCTATGGTCAGGACCCCCTCTGGCTTGGAGATCTCCACGCCGATGCCGGCAAACTCATTGGTGATCATCTTGTCGAAGTCACTCTTCTCCGTGGGCCAGACGATCACGGTGTGCGGGTCCAGCGAATCGAGTGACGCCTGGGCGAAATGCCAGATCAAGACGCCTTCCGGCAGCTTGATCGTCGATTGGTTGAGCCCAAGCACCTTCTCGAAGAAGGCCCGAAAGGTCCTCTCGCTCAGGCCCGTGGCAGACTGCTTGGCCTGATCGGCCAAGGACGCCAGACCTGAAGACCATGCCTTGACCGCATTGGGCTCCGGGGCTGCAAAGGGCGTCGCCGCCCCAGCGGCCGTCTTCTTGGGCGGCAGCACGGCCATGACCTCGGCCAGTTGGCTGCACCGCTTGACGGCCTCCAGGGCCATCCGGCCATAGTCCACGGCGTTGACGTACCGCGTGCCGACGACGTGGATCGCACGGGTGAAGATCCGTCTACTGACGCCCTCGTACCGCTGCTGGCTGGTCTCGCAGGGACTGTCCTCGAACGAGGCGGCGATCGTGGCCTTATCCAGAAGCCTCTCTGCGTACTCCTTGTACCCAACGTTATTCGGCTCAATGGCCTTCAGCCACGCCGCAGCCCCCACATAGGCGTCCAGCCACTTGCCCTCGGACTCCAGCTTGGCCGCCCTGTCGACGGCCTTCTGGATTGCCTGCTTGACCAAGGGACGGGTCAGCAGGTCCTGACGCTGCCGATCGTCGCTGAACTCCATCGCATTGGCCGCCACCGCCAGGACCGAGGCAATGCCGCGGCCGTTAGGATCGTTGAAGTCGACGGGGCCGTGGGGTTCATTGACGGCCGGAGGTTTGTTGGCATCCGCAACGGCCTTGCCCTCATTGGCGTCGATCGGGACGTTCGGATCATTGGGGTCCCTGGGAGGGCGTTTGCCGGTCCGCAGTTGTTCCAGGCGATCCCATTGCGCCTGGTAGGCCTTTTGGCGACCGGCCTGTCGGACCTTCTCGATGGCCTGGTACTGGTCCACAACTGCCCTGAGGGCCTTCCGCTGACTGCGGCCGGCCCCGTTCGGATCTGCCGCCGCCACGGCCCTGCCTGCCCCGGCAAAGTCGCCGTGATAGATCAGTGAACAGATCGCGGCGATCGAGCCGTTCGGATCAGCGGTCGACCTTGGCGCAACCGCGTTCGGCTCGGCACGGCCAACTGGTGAACCCTTGTCGTCGGCCCTGCAGGCCGGTATCCCCATCGCCCACGTCAGGACAAGAATGATCAGCAACTGTTTCAGATGCACTATCATACCCTCATAATGCCCAGACTCAGGGCGTTGCCATCGAACCCCATTCCGCGGCACCTCGGCCGCCTCGACCGCGACCTCGCATCCCTACGAACACTCGGCCGCCTTGCCGGCACAGCCCAGCACACGCAGCTTGTGAAGGACCATCTTCTTGATGGCCTCGCGAGCGGGTCCCAGATACTTGCGGGGGTCGAACTCCCCGGGCTTCTCGGCAAAGACCTGGCGGATCTTGGCGGTCATGGCCATGCGCAGGTCGGTGTCGATATTTACCTTGCAGATGGCCATCTTGGAGGCCTTGGTGATGGCCTCTTCCGGCACGCCCATGGCATCCGGCATCTTGCCGCCGTACTTATTGATCAGGTCCTTGAACTCCTTCAGAACACTGCTGGAGCCGTGCATCACCAGCGGGAAGCCCGGCAGGAGTTTCCGCACCTTCTCGATCACGTCAAAGGCCAGCTTGGGCTCGGTCTTGAACTTGAAGGCCCCGTGGCTGGTCCCCACGGCCACGGCCAGCGAGTCGCAGCCGGTCTTGTGCACAAACTCCACCACCTGATCCGGATCAGTCAGGTGCGCCGATACGTCTTCCACACCCTGGACGTGCTCCTCGATGCCCCCGAGCTGGCCCAGCTCCGCCTCGACGACCACGCCGTGATCGTGGGCGTACTGCACCACCTGTCTGGTGAGCTTGATGTTCTCGTCAAAGGGATCATGCGAGGCGTCGATCATCACACTGGTAAAGCCGTCGTCCACGCACTGCTTGCACAGCTCGAACGAATCGCCGTGGTCCAGGTGCATGCAGATCGGGATACCGGGGTTCTCCTTGACCGCCACATCAATGATCGCCCGCAGGTAGCTCATCTTGGCGTACTCGCGGGCCCCCTTGCTGATCTGCAGGATCAGAGGGGCCTTCTCCTCAGCGACGGCCTCCATGATCCCCTGGGTGATCTCCATGTTGTTGACATTGAACGCACCGACGGCGTATCCGTTCTTGTACGCCATCGCAAACATCTTCTTGGTCGTCACTAACGCCATACCAGTCTCCTTTGACGCTCCTATCCAGTCTGAACTTCAACGATCAGAGACCCTCCCATGCCTGCACCGGACGGGCCCATCGGCCCTCCGTCGCGTCACAGCCCCAGGTCCCTGTACTGATTCAACCCGGCCCCCAACTCCGGCATGCCTTGCGGCCAGAGCCCAAACACGATCGACACCTCGTGCAGGGATTCATCCGCCCCGAGGGTGATCCCGTAGCTGACCCGGTGATACTGGCGAATCAGGCTCAGGGCACTTCGGATACCGGCCCCGTGCTCGATATCGTACTGCTCCGACAAGACCGCCGTATACCGAGGGTCGATCTTGTACGTGGTCGCCACGGTCACGGCGTGGGTACCCTTCTGGCCCAGTCCGTTGTCGAAATCCCGGCTGTACCGGCTGCCGATATAATAGCTTAAGTCCGGCCAACGTACATGGGAAATTCCTACATCCAGTTGCGTCACCGCCTGATCCCGCGTGTCGAAGTAACCGTCGGCGAGGATGGACGTGCTGTCGGTCAGACGCCAGGCCAGATCGCTCCCGATGTAGTCTCGATAGGCGCCAAACAGGGTGCTGGTCCGCCGATCGATCGGCGGCAGGCGGGTGCTCAACCGATCGGCCAACGGCACGGACGGCTCGCTCCAAATCAGGTAGTTGGGGCTGCGGGCATCCTCGGCCGCGTGGCCGACCCAGACGAAGTCCAGGTCCCACTGTAACCAGTCCACGGTCCGCTGCTTGGTATCGAGGCCTCGCTTGGTCTGAAGCCGCTGCGAAAGGCCCAGGTCCAGGACGTCCCTCTGTTGGACTGCGGACTCATTCTGCCAATACGACACCGCCAGGACCCGTGGCGTGACCACGTGCCGCAACTGCTCCAGATCCCAGAACCGCGACCGGGTGTTCGGGTAGGCCTTCCACCAGGACCCAAAGGTGCTCCGCACGCCCGCCTCACCGAACCAGACCCCGGATCCCCCCCGGACGGGGTCGTTGTCGACATCCGTCGTGAAACCCGCGCCATCGTCGTAGCCCAGGGTCGCTGCGGCGAACGGGACGACCTTGGTGGCGCCCAACGTCAACGGCATGTCCAGTTCATTGCGAGTGGACATGAACGTGAAGGCCTCGGTGGGAAGGGTGGACGGGGCGGCCTGCCCTGGACGGTACTGAAGGCGGCTGACGGCGCTGTCGCTGTAGAATGTCACCCGGTCATCGAAAAAAGACTGCCCCACCCAATGGAACTGCGCGCTCGGGGCTTCTTCCACCGTATCGGCGAAGTCATTGATCCGGCCCTTGGCCAGGAGCGAAAAGCCCTGGTTGTCGTTGATCCGTTTGAGATGGAGGAGCGTCTCCTGCTCCTTCTCAACGTTGAACTCACGGCGGTAGTACTGCTCCAGGAAGTTCTCATCGGACAGATAGCCGATCTCTCCGGTCAGTTGCCACTGGAGAGGCAGGAACTGGCGATGCTGAACCGTGAACCGGCCGCGGGCCTCGTCCGGCGGCTCGATGTCCCGACGCTCCGGGATCCGGCCCAAGGTATCCAGCCCGGAATCGTAGATCCCATAGCCCAGGACCCGCCCAAAATGGGTGTCCCGTTCGTAGTCGATCTCCACGCCCCCGCCCGGGCCTCGCTTGCCGTAGTAGTCCAGCAGAAGGGACCCGTCCGTCCCTTCCGGAGGTTGCAGGCCCAATACCTTGGACAGACGCCATTGCGTCTTCACGGAGGCTCCCCATATCCCGTCGTAACCGAGCTGTGCACCTCGCAGGGGCACATCGGTCTTCGCCAAGTCCATCCGGACACTGGGCAGCCTCGCGAGCGTGTGATCGTAGTACTTCACCCGCACGTCGTTCATCTCGGCGACGAAGCTGTGATCCGTCAGATTCCCCCTGCCCCCGTCCTCGCCGGTGGTATCGGTGATGACCACCTTCGCCGCTGAAAATGAGACCTGCGGAACGTAGAATTCACTGGTAGTCACCACGACGCCCTCCGCGGAGAAGGCGTCTTGGGCCCTCTGTCGGAGCCTGCTGGCCCGCACGTAGATGGGCACGCCCCGCTGGGGGCTGAAGGTCCGCAGCACCGCATCGACGGCCAGCGCCCTCTGAGTCTGCAGGTCGTAGTACAACTGGTCGCACCGGACGGACCGGCTGTCCTCGGCCATCTGTACGTTGCCCTCGAGGTAGATGGCCTTGATCTGATCGGTCCCGAGGCCCTGGCCCAGGAACTTCTCCCCACTGGTAGCCAAGTTGGGTTCGGACGCCTGCCCAGACAGAAACACCACGACGTTGTCGGCCTGCATCTCGAGATGCCTGACCACATCGCCCCTGGGGTCGGGCATCTTCCACCACAGACAGGTCCTGCCGATTACGGTCAGCCCATGAGTGCCGTCGGAGAACTGGTCGTAGTCTACTACGTACCCTGACGGGTCAGCCGGGGCTATGGTGATGGGATACGTGGCAGCAGCCTCTAGGGCCTTCGGGGGGCTCCACCCACCCTGCAGCAGTTCCTGACCTGTGGCGGCACCGTGTCCCAACACGGCCGCAGCAGCCAGGATGGATAGCAGCGTCCTTACCATAAGTCCGAGAGGGCAAGCCCTTTAGAGAAAACATACCCAGGTCGATCCACGTCGCAGGCGATTATAGCTGTCCGGCTCCTCAAAGCCAGCAAAAACAGGGGTGTTCGCGTTGCAGCGACAAGGAAGGAAACAGACAGCAAGGACAGAGAACCGGCCGCACTGCATCCTAGCCCGCATTTCTCACAGGGTTTTGGACGATTGGGGTGGAAGCGACGTACCCCATGCGACTTGCGGCAGAGAAGGGTGCAACCCTGTCACGGCAGTCTGTTTTGAGCGCGGCATGTTGGCTGGCTGCAAGGCCGCAGGTCCCGTTTGCCCGGAGGCGTATTGAAATACGTCGAGGACGAACGGGACCGAGAACGCCGCAGCCAGGCAACAGGACCGCTCAAAACCGAAAGCCTGTGAGAAATGCGGGCTGGCCCTGGCGAGGCTAGGAAAATCCTTGAGCTCCAACGAACGTTTTTGCTTGCATATCCGTTGGCTCCGCACTAGAATGATTTTCAGGAATATAGAAGTTAGATATTGACACTAGCGGACATGAGGGTTATCTTTTAATCTAAAGTGTGAGATTGGCCAAGTCAATATATGCTCTTTGAGTAAATATACGGTAGAACGTGAGCACTTAACAGGGCTGGGGTTATCTCGCTTTTCCTCTCCCTCCGCACCTCGGCCCTGTTTTATTTTTTTGCGCACTCTTCAGATCCAGTCTACAAAGACTCACCCAGTCAACTCGCAGGCCTTGGCAGAACGGGTCTCTCTTCTGAGCCGCCTTCGATCACAATGACATACTCCCCTCTGGGCCGGTCCTCCAGCCCAGCCAGAAGCTCCGAGAGCCTGCCTCGCCTGAGCGACTCAAACACCTTGGTCAACTCCTTGGCCACCGCGGCCCGACGGTCCCCGAACACGGCCAGGGCATCCTCCAGGAAGGCCCTGACTCGATACGGGCTCTCGTAGAAGACCAGGGTGTGCGGGGAATGGGCGTCCACCGAGAGGAATCGTCTTCGTTGGCCGCTCTTTCGCGGGGCAAAGCCACGGAACGTGAAGGCGTGGGTCGGCAGACCCGACAAGACCAGGGCCATCACAAACGCGGTCGGACCTGGAACCATCGTCATGTCAATGCCCGCCTCGATGGCCGCCCGGACCAACCCAAAACCGGGGTCGGACACACACGGAGTGCCTGCATCAGTCACCAGGGCCACGGACCCGCCCTCCCGCAGGAGGTCCAGTATCCTCTGGGCGGCCCGTCTCTCATTGTGTTCGTGGAAGGAGATCTGCGGCCGGCTGACGTCGAAATGCCTCAGCAACAGACCCGTCCGCCGGGTATCCTCACTGGCCACGTAGTCCACTGCCTTCAGCACCTCCAGGGCCCGTAGCGTGATGTCCGAGAGATTGCCGATCGGCGTGGCCACCAGGTACAACATGACGCAACCTCCTTACGTTACGGCTCCATCTGTCCCAACTGATGCAGGACCAACGCACTGGCTACCACGGCCGCGGTCTCCGTCCTCAGGACGCGTCTGCCCAGGCTGAACGGCCTCCACCCTGCAGAACGGGCCAACTGTTCCTCTCTGGGGGCAAAGCCTCCTTCCGGGCCGATGAACAAGGCAACCGCCTTGGGCCCGGCCAAATCCAGCCCAAGCCCTCGCAGGGACGGGCCCTCTACGCAGGGACTGGCCATCAGCCGCAGATCAGACGCCGCCGGATCCGCCAGGGCCTGCTCAAACCGAACCGGCGAGCCAAGCTCGGGAACACGGCCCCTGCCGGACTGTTCTGCGGCCTCGGTCAGGATTCGCACCCAACGTCCCAGACGATCTTCGTTGAAGGCCCGGGCATTGCGGACGAGGCTCCGCTCCGTGACGACCGGGACAAACCGCCGCACCCCCACCTCCGTGCATTTCTGAAGCACGTGCTCAAACTTGTCCCTGGCCAGGAGGCTCTGATACAGCGTCAGGTCCACCAGCGGCTCTCCCTGGGCCGGACGCCTCTCGACGATCCCACCCATGACCTCGGCTGGACCTACGACAGTCAGGACAACCTCATACTCGGTGCCGCCGTTGTCCAGCACGACAATCCGGTCATGGGCCCCAAGCCGAAGCACGCGGCAGATCTGGCGGGCCTGCTGCCCGTCCAGACGGACACGATCGCCCTGCATGCCCGCCGGATCTACGAAGAAGCGATTCATGGAACACCAAGTCCTGTCCCTTTCCACCCTCACTGGTCCATTTCAGACCATCAACGGCCCATGCTATCCTGCGGGGTCTGAGTAGGCAAGGATGCTCAGCCAGCCCCGGGCCTCGAAATCCGTTTGATTGTCCGAGCGGGGCTGGATACCATGGGGCATGGAATACCGTTCAAGGAGTGATTTCGTCGTACGAAAGGACTCGAAAGGGGGCAGGCCATGATGACCTCACGCCGTCCGTTCACGATCGTCATCGTCACAGGGTTAGTCTGGGCCATCTCGGGCTGTGCGACGCAGAAGGCCCTCATGGCCCCAGGGGTCATGCCGAAGAAGGCCCTTGAGGGCTTCAGGTTCACCGAGGGTGTCGCGGCCGATCGCCAGGGCAACGTGTACTTCTCGGACCTGGAGGCCAACCGGATCTACCGGTGGACGAGCGACGGCAAGTTGCTGGTCCTTCGCGAGCAATCCCGCAAGTCGAACGGCCTGGCCGTTGACAAGGACGGCCATATCCTGGCCTGCGAGTCTGCGATCGGCGGGCGTCTGGTCTCCATCGATCCCAATGGTGCTATCGCCGTGCTGGCTGAGACCTTCGGCGGCAAGCGATTCAACAGCCCCAATGACCTCTGGCTTGACGCCAAGGGGGGAATCTACTTCACGGACCCCCGCTACGGGACTCGAAGCAACATGGAGCAGGACGGTGAGCACGTCTACTACCTCAAACCCGACCGCAAGACCGTGATCCGCGTCATCAGTGACATGGTTGGCCCCAACGGGCTGACCGGCACCCCGGATGGCAAGAAGCTCTACGTCTCGGACCACAAGGGCAAACAGACCTTCGCATACGACGTCAATCCCGACGGCACCTTGTCCAACAAGAGGCCCTTTGCCCAGGTCGGTTCCGACGGCATGACGATGGATCAGAAGGGAAACGTGTACCTGACGGCGAGGTCTGTAGGGATCTACGACCCTGCTGGCCGCAAGATCGGTGTCATAGAGGTCCCGGAGACCCCGTCGAACGTCTGCTTTGGAGGCACCGGTAAAAAGACCCTTTTCATCACAGCCGGAACCTCACTGTACTCGATCGAGATGGCCGTCAAGGGTGTGGGCTCAAACTAGGGCCGAATGGGTTGACAAACCTATTGCGTGCGGTCCTGGCATTTGGTATATATCAAGTCATCGGACACCAGTATTCTCGGACCTATTTACATGCTGCGCTACGGCGGGTAGGACGTTGGCGGGTATTGGACCAGGCCTGAGATCTTACCTCGAGTCCGAATCGGAGGCCCTGGGGCAGTGTGTTTTTCCGGGCACATGGCAATTGGGGGAATAGGGTGCACCATCCTGTGGCACGCCAGAGGGTGTCTGTCCATCTTGAGGGGTGACGGAATTCTTGCAGGAAGGAGGTGAGTCCGCCGATCCTACTCATTATTGGCACAATGCTTGAGGAGGAGGTTTCGCGTTGCCCACCATCGTCGGGGGCTCGCAAGGGGATGGAGTCTTTGATGTTGTTGGTACGGGCGTCTTGGCACGTGACCAAGTCGCAATCATCTTGGCCTTCGTGATTGAAGGAGGTAGCTATGTGTAGAAGACTGATATGTCTTTCCTTTGTCCTGGTGTCCGGCCTAGCTCTGACAGACGTAGCCGGGGCAGCAGACCCCAGCCTCGTCGGCTGGTGGAAACTCGATGCAACATCGGGTACCGCTGCCGTGGATTCGTCTGGCCATGGGAACACCGGTACCCTCATGGGCAGCCCCCAGTGGGTGGCAACTGGCCAGATTGGCGGTGCCCTACAACTCAACGGAACGAGCGACTACGTGGATTGCGGAAATGATGCGAGCGTTAACCTTAGCGACCAGGTTACACTCTCTGCATGGATCAAACCGAGCATAGCCGCCAACGGCGCGCATCAGCATTTTGTCACCAAGAGTGACCAGTCCTACGCCTTGAAGCACAACACAGGCAACTACATGGAGTTCAACGTCTACGACGGTGCGTGGTACACCGCTCGCGGCCCTGCGATCGACGCCACATTCAACGGCGTCTGGCATCACGTGGCGGGGACCTACGACGGGACCATCCTGAAGATATACGTAGATGGCGTGCTGCAGCCCACGTTAGGTGCGGAGTCCCATGTGGGGCACATAGCGAGCACGACGTATAGTGTCTCTATAGGAAGGGACAATCAGAACGCCGGGCGTTATTACGGCGGCCTGATCGACGATGTCCGGATCTACAACCGGGCCCTGTCGGAGGCAGAGATTCCGGCCGTCATGAAAGGTGGAGGAGAGCCCGGTCCTTCCTCTACACCGGACCCCGGAGCCTTGGCCACAGACGTGCCTCGTGACGTCGTCCTGGGTTGGGCCCCAGGCGAGTATGCCAAGACCCACGACGTATACTTCGGGACCGGGTTCGACGATGTGAACAACGCCAGCCGGACCAGCCCGAACAGCGTGCTGGCCAGTCAAGGCCAGAGTGCCACGACCTACGACCCAGCCGGCCTGCTCGACTTCGGGCAGACCTACTACTGGAGGGTCGATGAGGTCAATGCCCCGGAGAACCCCGGCACCTACAAGGGCGAGACCTGGAGCTTCACGGCCGAGACCTATGGCTATGTGGTCAAGCCCGTCAAGGCCACCGCGTCCGGTGTCATGGCCGCTAGCATGGGACCCGACAAGACGATCGACGGCTCCGGTCTGGACGCCAGCGACCAGCACGGGACGTCCGCCACGCAGATGTGGCTGAGCAAGAAGAACCAGTCCCCGGTCTGGATCCAATATGAGTTCGACAAGACCTACAAGCTGTACCAGATGTGGGTGTGGAACTCCAATCAGGCCGTTGAGAGTTCTGTCGGTTTTGGGGCCAAGGACGTGACGGTCGAGACCTCTACGGACGGCACCACCTGGACGGCCCTGGCGGACGTCCCGGAGTTTGCCGACGCGACCGGTGAGCCCAA
>Ga0209777_10003726_pt1 | contig 18629 bp, 17 predicted proteins | sample FrelakmetHBP12HB_FD_187147 | JGI IMG/M metagenome (GOLD analysis project Ga0209777, IMG submission 187147) | Freshwater lake sediment microbial communities from the University of Notre Dame, USA, for methane emissions studies -HBP12 HB (SPAdes)... | ecosystem: Environmental > Aquatic >...
TCCAATATTGTCAAGCATTATTTTTATGATTACATGGGTACACTTTGCGAGCAATGCGTCTACCATTTCCATTGAAAATTCAATAGGATAACCCTATTTTCAAACCACTTTTCCAAGGGAACTTCGGCCTAAATGTTGCAGCAGGATCTGTTACTCGCCTACCAAAACTGGAAGAGCCAGGAGTATTATAAGTTACCATATGCTCATCAATAATACATCCCAACCTTGCAAGGTTTTCAAGAGATAGCCGTGTTTCTTCTTCTGTCGCACCGATATTGCCACCAAGCACACTCACAGTGATCCCGCCGCCTGGCACCCCTGGGAATAACTTCCAGCCCTGTCTCGAGAAAAAAATGAAGCACTTTTGCATCAAGTGGCTCAAGAGATGACAAGATTTCAATATAGATCTTTTCCGGATTGAAATGCTTTTGCGGGTCAATGAAATTGGATATCAACTCGGCCCACATCTCTTGTAAGGACTCATCATTTTCTTGAGACGCATTTTGGATAAGTGGAATAGCATAGCGAGGTGGTATAGGCAAGGTCTTTCCCTCGGCTTTTCTCTTCTTATGGATGGCCTCAATCTTATCTTGGATTGAAAGTAAGTTTCTATATCGGTAATATTTGGCCCAATCGTGGGGTATGCCACCCAACTCAATAACCGTCTCGCCCAACAATTTATTAAGGAAATTTCCAATCTTCTCGGCAGCCTCCCTGATTACAACCTTAGTGGCCTCTTGAATAATCGTCTCTGTTTCGTTCCCCATAATATCCCCCATGACAATCCGACTGGATGCAATTATACTCAATTAGAGGCCAATGTCAATGGAGAAACTAAGTAGCCCGTATGACTATTGATATGAGCAAATATAGACTTCACGAGCAGATCTTTACCCCTAACTTTCACTTGCCTTCTGTTTCCTACAGAGTGACCTCCCCCCTTCTTAACGAAACCAAAATGCACCCATGGGGACGTAGGTTCTAAAACAACTTAAGAAACTGAGTGCTGTATCTCAACGCATCTCGGCAGCCAGAAAGTGTTTTAGAACCTACATCCCCTCCGTCTCTTCCATAATCGGTTAGCAATCTCCCCAACAGCCTTCATTACCGAAGTCACTTCAATCACAAACCCCCAGAACCTACCAAAATCAAAAGTTCTTTTGTGGAGTTTTCCCTCGTTTGAGGTTCCAAAGGCAAGCTGACTACCGGGAATGGTTCTGTTAAGGACTATCTCTCTCCAGGATGCCCGAGACAAGTTGACATAGAAGATTCTTTGATATAGGATGAACGTAACCAAACGAACATTCCGGTAGCCGAGGAGTAACGTCAATGATGACCAGAGATTCCTACGTTTTTATTTTAGGGGCTGGTTCTGCTAAACCTTTTGGTTTCCCTACGGGGGATGAGTTATATCAACACATTTGTAAAATATATCCTACGCATGTTGAAATGGGACTCCCAAAAAGCGAAGCCGAGACATTTACTACCCAATTGAGATTGACAACAGGGGTATCGATAGATAGGTATCTCAACGTCAACAAGGGATTTAAGAATATAGGGACACATTCGATAGCTACCGCAATTCATTTCTTCGAAGAGAGGGCAAAGGCAAACCTTTTAAAGCAGGGAGACTGGCTTACCTATCTTTACCAAATGATGATTCAAGGATTGAATACTCCTGAAGATTTTTTAAGAATTCACGAGAACAAAGTCTCCTTTGTCACGTTCAATTACGACCGCTCCGTAGAGCATTTCCTTTTTAGTAATTTGTATGGGCTTCTAAGGAATGCGGAGATAAAGCAAGAACAAGTTGCCAAGACGATACTTCAGGTTCCGATTATTCATGTCTATGGAAAGATCGGATACTTACCGTGGGAAAGAGGCACGTACAGAGATGAGTTTTGCGATTACCAGAACCCGTGTACTGTTAGTTATGGATTTGATAAAGCTCCAGCAGTAGGATTTCTTGCAGGTTCTACCCACGAAATGATTGATTTGATATATGAACAGAGACAAAACAACCCTGACATTCAGAGAGCGAAAGAATGCATTCAAAAGGCTTCTTGTGTAATTTTCTTGGGATTTGGCTATGAGGAAATGAATCTATCTATATTGGGCTTACCACGTCTTCTCGAAGAAAAGCGAATACTCGGAACGGGGTTAGGAAAAACGGAGAAGGAGTTATCGCAAATCAGGCATCTCCTTCGCACAGGGGCGAAGATTGATATCCTTGATTGTGATTGTTTGGTGCTCTTAAGAAAAATGCTTTAGTCTTTCAACATCAAGCCTCAATGTTTGCCTCGCAGCGAAATGTACTCCTCCGAAGGTGCGATAAATCGTTCCGCTATTTCCATTGCTTCCGATGAGCACTCGAAAATGTCCTAGTACGCCACCCTTGCTGTCATCTCTTGGGAAGCTTCCCTCACTAATCGAGCAATTCCTTGGTTCTTGCGCCCTGATACGGACAACCCCCGTTCGTTTTCCCCTATGCTTCGATTCTCCTTGACATCCGACTCCCTTTTTCTTATGTTTAACCCATCCGAGAGCAGGTTTTTATCACTTCTGGCCTCGGGAACTCGGGTGATGTCAGTGTCTATGCGACGAGCATTGATCGAGACGGTGGTGCTCACGGTCGGGCTTTTCAGCGCGTACCTTGGGCTGGCTCAGCCACAGTCTAGAAAGCCCGCATGGTTAGCGGACAAGCACGTTGCCTCGGGTCTTACCTGCGCAAGCTGTCACGGCGACGCCAGACCGAGCGATGTCGCGCTTGACACTTGCCTGTCCTGCCATGGCTCCTACAAAGAGCTGGCGCGGAAGACCGCGAGTCGGTCGATGAACCCGCACGATTCTCACTATCCGGGCTTGGAATGCACGACCTGCCACCACGGCCATCGGAAGCAGGAGAATTTCTGCGCCGATTGCCACGGGCAGGACTGACGCCCAATGTCTCGGGAGTTTTTCATTTCGCAGACAAAAGGAGGTAGACAGATGTCAGGAACGATCGGTCGCCGGGAATTCATCAAGTACGGTGTGTTGGCAGGGGCAGCGTTCGGGGCCTCGCGATTCTCGGTGATGGGGGCGAGTGCTGCCGAGTTCGTCGGCAGCCCGCAGCGGAGCGAGATCTTCGACGTCATCGTGATCGGTTCCGGCATGGCGGGCATGGCGGCGGCCATCTCAGCTGCCGAGAACGGTGCCAAGGTCGTGTTGCTCGACAAGCAGCAGCAGGCGCTGGCAGGCGGCAGCTCGGCTCTGGCCCTTGGCGGATTCTCAATGCCGGAGGCCGACACCGCGGAAGCCAGGCAGCTCTTCGTCGACGAGTACATCAAGAAGAGCGGGGGGCGGGCGGACCGGGCCCTGATCCAGTTTCTCGCCGAGAATGTCACGCTCGACATCGAATGGCTCATCGGCCGGGGCGCGAATCTGATGGAGGCGACGCCCGCCCATCCGTACCGGACCGTCACCCGCCTGGCCGCCCCTGGGAGCTTTCGCGGCATGCCGAGCTTGCTGGCCGTCATGCACACCGAGGCGAAGAAGCTCGGCGTCGCTGAGGTGTATCGGGCCAAGGCGAAGGTGCTGCTGGTCGACGCGGCGACGGGCCGGGTGGTGGGCCTCCGCGCCTCAACGCCCTCTGGCCTCGTCGACTACCGGGCTAAGGCGACCGTGTTGGCCACCGGTGGGTATGCCGCCAACCCGAAGATGCTTGAGCAGTGGGTCGGGCCGAATGCCGACGAGAGCATCGTCCGCGGGGCGAAGTGGCTCACCGGTGACGGTTTCAGGATGGCCGAGGAGATCGGGGCAGGCGCGATCCAGATGGGCGGCCTCGACTCGATCCATGTCGCCGGGGTCTCGCCGAAGAACCCGGCCTCCGGTCAGCCCGGCGCCGTCCTGTCCCACGTGATCGGTATCAACAAGCTGGGCCAGCGGTTCATTGACGAGTCCCTTGGGTATGTCTCGTTCGGCAAGGCGATCATCGAGCAGCCCGGCGCCGAAGTAGCGCTCGTCTTCGATCAGGCGATGGCGGAGGCCACGCCCGGCAAGTCCGTCATCGACCAGTACACACACTTCAAGCTCGACATCATCAAAGTCGACACCTTGGAGGAGTTGGCTGGCCGTATCGGCTGTCCAGCGTCGGCCCTCGTCGAGACCGTTACCAAGTTCAACTCGGCGGTCCGGGACGGCAAGGCACCGACGGCCACGCCGCCCAAAGCGGCCCTCGCCAACAAGGTGGAGCGCGCGCCATTCTATGCAATTTATCCGCTGAAGCCCGGCCTCACCCAGACGTTCGGCGGCCTCCGAATCAACACCGGCTGCCAGGTATTAGAGGCGGACGGCACGCCGATCCGCGGACTGTACGCGGCAGGGGAGGTGACGGGCGGCTTCTTCTCAATCGACTACATCGGCGGCGGCTCGTTGTCTCGTTGCGTGGTGACCGGGCGGGCTGCCGGCAAGAACGCCGCGAAGGAGGCCTGAGCCAGGTGTCGTCGGGTGTCCCGGTGGCGCGGGGCCTGTCACGGTTCCACGCCACCGGGTCAACCCTGGACGACGCCCAGGGGGAAGTAGGTTCTAAAACAACTTAAGAAACTGAGTGCTGTATCTCAACGCATCTCGGCGGCCAGAAAGTGTTTTAGAACCTACATCCCCTCCGTCTCTCACACCGAAGACCTTTCCTTTGTCTATTCTGCGTTTTGGGCCATTTCGGTGGAGGTTCTGATCGGGTTGGCTGTCGATTTCACCTACACTAACGAGTTGATCTCGGAGTTGAGGATTACTGATCCAAATGTGCAAATAAAAGCAGAGCCATTTCTGAATCTGCCTTTGCTCTTTGATGATTCATGCATTCGTTGGTCACTTACTTCTTGACGATCTCGACGCGGCGGTTCTTGGCTCTGCCCTCTTCCGAGCGATTATCCGCGATCGGCTTCTCTTGCCCCCAGCCGAGTGCCGTCAGTCTGGTCGCGACGATCCCCTTTTGGACAACCGCGTTCATGACCGATTTGGCTCTTTGCGTGGAGAGAACCTTGTTGTTTTGAGGGGTTCCCACGTTGTCGGTGTGGCCCTCGATACTCACTTTGAGCTCTGGGTGAGCTCGGAGAAGCGCTGCGATTTGTTCGATGATCACAATAGACTCGGGTTTGATGTCGGATTTGCCTGTGTCGAAATTGATATAAAGGGTCATGAAGCCGTCTTTGTTCAGTGCACTATACATGGCATCTGCGGTCACTTCCTGAGTCATGGGTTCCATTTCGAGAATGACCAACTCATAACTACGCCCCTCGTTGAAGGCCTCAAGTGCAATCCAGGTTTCCTTTCCTCCTTTGGTCACTTTGAATGTACTCCGTCGATCATCATCGAAAAGAACCGCCCCTCCGATATTTTTTACCGCATTGCCGTAATTGCGGCGGATCTGCAGGAAGCTAGGCTGTGGGGATCCCTCGCGCAGATAATATTCGATCTTGGTCCTCTCTCCCTCCAGAGTTTTGGTGCCTTCTTTTACAAAAAAATCGAAAGAATTGAAGCTTCTTTCACAAGAGCTAATATAATAATTATTCATCCTCGAAATCAGAGGATGATCCTTACAGTCTTTAGCGTCCTTCTCCTGGCTGAAGGCACCCCCAACAGTCAGAAGGAACAGGTACACAATGCTTACCAAGATACGAGTGATTCTTTTCATGATCATCCTCCCTTTGCTTTATTTCTGGAGGCGGCCGAGAAATAGTCCTACCCTCCGGTCTTTGACAACTGGACATTCAAATGAGAAACTCCCCACCAAGTAAAACATCAATTATTTCTTACCATTCCAGTAATCTCATGTCAAGGAAATTCTGAAGGGAAGAAACCAGGGAGTGAGGAAAATTGAATTTTAATTGGCAAATAGGCTTACTAAGGGGTTCCCCTTCAAAAAGGCTTCAATATGGATGCAAACAAAAATACCGGATCGTTCTGTTGGTTACTACTTGAAGTCCAGGTAGCAGGATGACGCGGCAACGCTGCGTAAGATAACGTCTTTTTATAATAAAAATACTTGATTTTACCCATGACCCGTTTCATAATTCGAGCCTACATGACTCATGAAAAGGAGACTACCAATGAGCAGTCCTGGCAAATCAGAAGATATCTACGAACGACTGGCGGCTGCGCTGGAGGCACTTCCCAGTGGCTTTTTAAGGACAGCCTCCGGGGTGGAAATTCGCCTGATCAAGAAGGCGTTCACGCCCGAGGAGGTCTGGCTTGCTGGCCAGTTGAGCCGCACCCCCGAGACCGCTGCCGAGATCGCGAACCGGGTCGGCCTTGACGAGGCTCAGGTAAGAGAGACCCTGGAGAGCCTGGTGCCCAGACGCTTGGTTCGCCTGGACTCACCTGGGATGGCAGCTCCTGGCCTGAACGTTCAGGTCGAGGACGTGAAGAAGTACCGGCTGGGCCCTTTCATGGTTGGCTGGTACGAAGCAAATATCTGGCTGTTGGACAGGGAATTTGCCGAGCTCTTCGAGCAATACGTGATTGAGGGTGGGGGTGAGAAAATCCTGGCGCCGCGACCCGGCCTACTTGGCGTTGTTCCGGCGCGGGGTTCGCTCAAGCCTGAGTTGCTTCAGCCCTACGATGATATCGACGCTCATTTCAAAAGGCATGAGCGTTTTCTCGTGAATGATTGCGTGTGTAAAAGGGAGCAGGATTTATTGGAGAGCAACAACTGCCAGATGCCCATGAAGCGTTGTGGATTCGTAGGACTACCACCTCAGACCCCACTTTCGGAAAACGTGCTTGACCGGGAGGAGGCGTCAAAGCTTTTTGGTGAACTTGAGGAGATGGGACACGTTCACCTCGGGTTCTATGGATTCACCATGGGAGCGGAGTCTCCTCAGTTTGTCGGCACGTGTAACTGCTGCGGTGATTGCTGTGGTGTTCTCCGCGGGATAACTCACCTCGGTCTGTCGGAAGGGCCCCAGAGATCGAACTATCGCGCCGTCAAGGATCCGGAGAAATGTACTTCCTGCGGGGCGTGCGTCAAGCGTTGCCAGGTACACGCCATCAATGAGGACACGAATGGCATGCCGATGGTGGACCGGGCAAAGTGTATCGGATGTGGAGCGTGCGTGATTGGATGCCCAGCCGATGCGCTTGAACTGGTGCCGGTATCTGCAGACGAGTGGTTCCATTATCCCTCCAGTTTTACGGAATGGGAAGAGGCACGCCTGCGGAATATGGCATCGGTGAGGTAACGGAATCTCCCATCGTGTGATGACAGTGAACAGTGTACGTTCCGGGCTGAAAGATGCGAAAGAAGGCAAGCCCGACGTTGTGGTAGATAATCGAATCTTCATCCGGGAATATTCTTAGTCCTTCGACGCCAACCTCGACGGCTTCTTTCTTCATCCGCATCAAGTGTCTGAGTATTCAATGCGAATTCCTGACGTTTTCGAGACGTTTACCGGCTTGACTTTTTACCCAAAAAGAGTAATTATCTCAATTGCATTTTTGGGTTCAGAGTTCGGAGACGTTACGCACCTCAAACGCAGATGTGTTAGAATTTCTCCGAACGGATGTTTTGAAGTGGAGAGATGCCCGAGAGGCCGAAGGGGCACGATTGGAAATCGTGTATCTCGCTAATACCGGGATCGAGGGTTCGAATCCCTCTCTCTCCGCCATGCCTACGCTAAAGCTATGGCTGGCAAGTCGGCCAAATTGAATGTATTGAATCTTGTTGATAGTCGGGTCCTGCGCAACAAATGACTGCAAACCCCGCCAGATCCGGAAGGAAGCAACGGTAGCGGCCCTCTTTGTGTGCCGTGGGGGAGCCTGACTATCAACAAGTTATTCCATCTGAAACAAAATATCATCGGCGAGAGCAGCTTTCGATCTTCAATCTGAAATCTGCAATCTGAAATGGTTGTAAATGTCCTACTTGGTGTTGGCCCGGAAGTGGAGGCCGCAACTTTTTGAAGATGTCATCGGTCAGCGCTCCACCACCCAGACCCTGCAGAATGCGATCTCACAGAAACGAGTGGCCCATGCCTTTCTCTTTACCGGAGCGAGAGGCGTAGGCAAGACCTCTACTGCCCGCATTCTGGCCAAAGCCCTGAATTGCGAAAAGGGCCCCGAGATTAATCCCTGCAACCAGTGTGCCACCTGCCAGGAGATCTCTTCGGGGATCTCCATGGATGTGATCGAGATCGACGGGGCTTCGAACCGGGGAATCGATGAGATCCGGGAGTTGAGGGAAAATGTCCGGTACACTCCGGCCAAGAATCGATACAAGATTATCATCATCGACGAAGTTCACATGTTGACCCGTGAGGCCTTTAACGCATTACTGAAGACCCTGGAAGAGCCTCCGCCCCATATCATCTTCATCTTTGCGACGACCGAGCCTCATAAGATTCCTGCCACCATTCTCTCCCGTTGCCAGCGTTACGATTTTAAGAGGATCCCCCTGAGGGAGATCGTCGAAAGCCTGAAAAAAATCACCGAAGCCGAAGGTGTGGAGGTTAGCCGGGCCGGGCTGCTCTCCGTTGCGAGGGCATCGGAGGGAAGCATGAGAGACGCTCAGAGCCTCCTTGATCAGATCATCTCATACGCCGGAAAGCAGATCCGGGATGAGGATATCACCGAAGCCCTCGGCCTGATTGATCGGAAGGTTCTCTATGATACGTTCGAAGCCATTGCGGGTAAAGACGCCGGCCGCTGCATGGAGATCGCCGAGCAGGTCTATCAAACGGGGTACGATATCCAACATTTCTGCTACGAGCTTCTTCAACATCTCCGGAACCTTATCCTGATGAAGGTCAGTGAGCATCCCGAGAGTCTGATCGAGCTGCCGGAAGAGGACCTGGAGGCCTTAAAAACACAGGCCGGCCGTTTTCAGTTCGAACAGTTGAACCATCTCTTCAACCTCCTCCTGAAGGGAGATGAGGAGATGGCCCAGGCCGCCTTTCCGAGAACGATGTTGGAGATGACCCTGATTCGAATGGCTACTCTCCATCCCGTCATCCCCATCGAGGATATCCTCAGGAAGTTGGAAGAGTTGGAAAAGGGGCAAACATCCGGGGGACCGAAGAAGAATGAAAGTCCCCCTCCGCGAAAGGGTCCGCCTGTCACCGGGGGGCCACCGAAGGTGGAAGTTCCGGTCAAGGGCAAACAGGCGGCGCAGGAGACCCTCGAGGACTTTGAAGAGGATCCCGGAGAGAACATAGGTCTCATGGATTCAGTAGAAGAGACTCCCTCTTCATTTTCAGGAGACCCTGTGACAGAGGCAGAGCCTCTTCGAGCGGAAGAGCCAGGGGAGGGGAACATAAGGATAGAAGAGCCGAACGAGGGAGAGCCCGACAATGTCCGTCAGGAGACATGGAAGGGCCTGGTCGATTTCACGCGCGCTCGAAGCCCCGTTCTGGGTTCCTTTTTAGCCTTGGGAGCCCTTGCGTATCTGAGTAATGAGAAAATCGAAATCGGTTTTGAAAAGGATTCTTTTCACTATGAAAGAATGCTGGAAAAGGAAAACCGGAGCCAGCTCGAAAAGGCCTGTGGGGACTATTTCAAGAGAGAGATGAAGGTCATCGTTTCAATCATCGGCGACGAAGTGAGAGTGAAGGCGCCGAAAAACTCGGGAGCAGCAATCGGGGTCCGCAACACCCAGGAGAAACAGGCTGGGAGGCCGCCAGAGCAAAATTCGCTCGTTCAGGAAATTCTTCGTCTTTTTGATGGCAGAATCGTGGAGGTGTAAACGACCGGGGCCTAAACCCCAGTGCAAAATGCAAAATGCAAAATGCAAATTTCAAAAAGATACAATCCGAAACGAGTCTTGTAAGGTCTGTCATTCCGGGCTTGACCCGGAATCCAGTGTTTTCAAATTGCCCCGGAATTTAGTCTTTAAGGATTTTTGGATGGGCGAACAAGGAGGAGTGAATGATGAAGGGACTCGGGGGCATTATGAAGCAGGCCCAGGAGATGCACGCAAGGATTTCGAAGCTCCAGGAAGAGATGGCCGGAAAGACGGTGGAGGCCAGTTCCGGAGGGGGGATGGTCAATGTCGTGATGAACGGCAAGCAGGAGATCCTCTCCGTCAAGATCGATCCGGAGGTCGTCAACCGGGAAGATGTTGAGATGCTTCAGGACTTGATTGCGGCTGCCGTGAACGAGGCGGTCCGAAAATCCCAGGAAATGATGACCGAGGAAATGAAGAAGGCGACCGGTGGGCTCAGTATCCCCGGCCTGTTTTAAACAACAATTCAAAAATTAAAATGCAAAATGGAAAATGAAAAATGAAAAATGAAAAGAAGCAAATCTAATAGGATTATATTAGATGGTTTCGCAATAAGTCGTCTCACCGGTGAAAACCGGTGTCCAGTGTTTTCATCATTATCTGACATCACTGGATTCCGGCTTCCGCCGGAATGACGGTCATCAGTCCTTTTCGACTTTTTACGACTTCATTATATTTTGCACTTTGAATTTTTCATTTTGCATTGAGGTTTTCGTTATGGCTCCTTATGCAAAACCGATTGATCATCTCATCGAAGCTCTGACAAAGCTCCCGGGCGTTGGAAGAAAGACGGCTTCCCGCCTGGCCTTCCATATCCTGAGGAGCAGCAGCTCAGAGGCTCAAGAACTGGCAAGGGCGATCCTGGATGTAAAGGAGAAGATTCATCTCTGCTCGGTTTGCTTCAACCTCACCGATGAGGAGCCCTGTCGGGTCTGCCGTGATGAGCGTCGCAACAGGGAAATTCTCTGCGTCGTCGAAGGACCGAACGACCTTATGGCCATTGAGAATACCGGAGAATTTCAAGGAAGATACCACGTGCTCCATGGAACGATTGCACCGTTAGAAGGAGTGGGTCCGGAGGATATAAGGATCAAAGAGCTGCTGGACCGCCTTCGAGCGGGTGGGGTGACGGAGGTAATCCTCGCCACGAACCCTACTGTTGAGGGAGGAGCTACTGCCCTTTATCTTACCGATCTTATCAAGCCCCTCGGGGTGAAGGTGACCCGGATCGCATACGGGATCCCTGTTGGAGGAGAGATCGAGTATGCCGATGGGATGACACTGGTAAAGGCCATCGAGGGTCGAAGAGAAATTTAGGTATCCGCTCACTTATCCGTGGGAGTAGAGGCTTTAGCCGGAGTTTTTCCGCCTGAAGGCTCGATTCCAGAGAAAAGATTCCAAGCGTAAATAGCGGAGTTTTAGCTGAGATCATGAGGCGACCAAAGTCCCCCTCCCCCGGAGAACTGAGGGATTACAAATTTAGGGAAATTTCTGTTGACATTTGAGTCGATAAATGTTAACAAGTGTTAACGTTAACGCAGACCTTATTAAGGGTAGGGTAGAATAAGGTTCAGGGGTTTGAGAGGGCTTTTTATCTTTATAAAAATATGTTATAAGTAACTATATTTTAAGGAGAATTTGATGATCGAGATTCGATTTCATGGAAGAGGGGGGCAGGGAGCTGTGACCTCTGCAGAGCTTCTGGCCCTCGCAGCAATTTCGGAAGGGAAGTATGCCCAGGCTTTTCCGAGCTTCGGACCGGAAAGGCGGGGGGCTCCTGTTGTGGCTTTCTGTCGGATCAGCGACCAGCCCATCCGGATCAGAGCGAACATCTATGAACCGGATATCGTGCTTGTTCTTGATTCGACCCTTCTCCGGATCGTGAATGTGGCTGCCGGATTGAAACCGGACGGGATCCTGGTCACGACGAGTAAAGATTCCCCTGAGAAGGTGCGGGAGGCCCTCAAGATCAAGAATCGACTTGGCGTCGTGGATGCACGCAGGATTGCCATGGAGGTCCTTGGTCTTCCCATCACCAATACAACCATGCTCGGTGCTCTGATCAAGGCCAAGGAGGTCGTCCGAAAAGAGTCCTTCCTCTCTCCTTTGAAGGAGCGATTCGGGAGAATCGCCGAAAGAAATATCTCCGCCTTTGAACGGGCCTATCAGGACACGGTCCTCATCCAATAACTTCTTTCAGATAAGAGGTAAGAGAGGTAAGATATGACAAAACCGGAATCGGAATGGACATGGAAGGAACTGCCGGTAGGCAATGTGGTGCTCGAACCCGGAAACGCCAGTCAATACCGGACTGGAGACTGGAAGTCTCTCAAACCCGTTCTCGATCGAGAAAAATGTATCCACTGCGGACTCTGCTATATTTTCTGTCCGGACATGGCCTACAGCCTGAATGAAGAGGGTTTTTTTATTTCCGACCTCTACTATTGCAAGGGCTGTGGTATCTGTTCAAAGGAGTGTCCCACCGGAGCGATCACGATGGTAGAGGAGGAGCAATAATGGGAAAGCGGGTTGGAATGGAGGTATCGATCGCTGCAGCAGAGGCGGTCAAGCAGGCCAATGTGGATGTGATCTCGGCCTATCCGATCACACCCCAGACGCACATTGTTGAACACCTCGCGGAACTCGTGGCCAACGGTGAACTGGATGCTGAATTTGTCCCGGTCGAATCGGAGCACTCGGCCTTGAGTGTCTGTGTGGGAAGCGAGGCAGCCGGTGCCAGGTCCTTTACGTGCACCAGTTCCCAGGGGTTAGCCCTGATGAGTGAGATCACCTATATCGCCTCTGGCTTGAGGCTACCCATTGTGATGATGCTTGCGAACCGGGCGCTCTCGGCTCCTCTGAGCATCTGGAATGACCATAGTGACGTGATGTCGATTCGCGACTGCGGGTGGATACAGATCTTCACGGAGAACGGACAGGAGGTCTATGACCACGTGTTCTATGCCTATCGCCTGGCAGAGGATCGGGACGTTCTCTTTCCTGTTGTCGTTAATCTCGACGGGTTTATCTTAAGCCATGTGATCGAACCCATCGAACTTCTTGACCAGGAGATTATCGACCGGTTCCTTCCGCCCTATCAGCCCCTCTACCGGCTCCATCCGGACCGGCCTGTGACCATGGGTGCTTTTGCCCTGCCCAGCATCTTCGCAGAGACGAAGAAGGCCAATGAGGTCGCTCTCCGGGGCTCCCTGTCTAAAATTATCGAGACCTGGAAGGCCTTGGGAGATTTGACCGGGAGGTATTACAAACCGATCGAGACCTACCGGGCAGAGGACGCGGAGACCCTGCTCGTCACCATGGGGTGCTTTGGTGAGACCGCCTCCGTAGCGGTAGACTCCCTGAGAGAGGAAGGAAGATCCGTTGGGCTGATGAAAATTCGCCTGTGGCGCCCCTTTCCTTTTGATGCCTTCAGGGAAGTGGCCTGCAGGGCAAAGAGGCTGGTCGTCATCGACCGGGCCATCTCCGTCGGGGGTCCTGGCGGGCCGGTTGCCTCTGAGGTGAAGGCTGCGGTCTACGGCCGGGAGACGAGGCCGGATGTCTATAACTTCGTCGCGGGGATTTCGGGGAGGGATGTGGCTCCGTCCGATTTCATCAAGATGGTGGATAAGGCGGAGATCGAGATCGAAGAAGGAAACAAGGAAGGCTACGAGATCTATGGGGTGAGAGAATGACTGAAAAGCTGAATGTCTTTGCCGTCAGAATGTTGACCCAGAAGGAATATTTTGCACCTGGCCATCGGGCCTGCCAGGGATGTGCTGAGGCCCTGGCTGTGAGGTTGGTGGCCAAAGCCCTGGGAAGAAATGTAATTGTTGCCTCAGCCACGGGATGTATGGAGATCGTCTCCTCTCCCCTTCCCTTCACCTCCTGGAGAGTCCCCTGGTTTCATGTCGCCTTCGAGAATGCGGCAGCCGTGGCCTCCGGGATCGAATCCGGGCTCAAGGCCCTTATGCGAAAGGGTAGGCTTCCTCAGAAGAAGATTACCGTGATCGGTATGGCGGGGGATGGCGGGACGGCGGATATCGGACTTCAGGCCCTCTCTGGTGCTCTGGAACGGGGCCACGACATGGTCTATATCTGTACGGATAATGAGGCCTACATGAATACGGGGATCCAGCGATCCTCATCGACTCCCTTCGGCGCCTCCACAACAACATCGCCGGCCGGAAAGGTGAAGGCGGGACAGATCACCTGGAAGAAGAATATGCCCGCCATTGCTGCGGCGCATAATATTCCCTATGTCGCGACGGCGTGTCCCAGCTATCCGATCGATCTTGTCCAGAAGGTAAAGAAAGCCGATGCAGTCGAGGGCCCGGCTTATGTCCAGATCCTTTCGGTCTGTCCGACCGGCTGGAGGTCCGCGCCGGATCAGTCCATCAAACTGGGACGCCTGGCCGTTGAGACCGGGGCCTTTCCTCTGTATGAGATTGAGAATGGAAAATACCATCTGAGTATCGATTTCCCGAAGCTCAGGCCCCTTAAAGACTATATCAAGCTGCAGGGGCGCTTCCGGCATCTCAGCGACACCATGGTTGAGGAGATCGAGAAGCGAATTCACCGGGAGTACGAAGGGTTAAGAGAGAAGTCAGGAAAAGGAGCTTAGAAAATGGATTCATCAGCAATTGATGCCATTATTGAAAAATATGAGACAAAATCCTCTGCCATCCTGGCCATCCTCCAGGATATCCAGGCAAAGGAAAAATACCTACCCAAAGAAACACTTGAATATGTGGGCGGGAAGCTTCAGATCCCTCTCAATAAAATCTACAGGATTGCCACGTTCTATCGGGCCTTCAGCCTCAATCCACGGGGCCGGCATGAAGTCTGTGTCTGTCTCGGAACAGCCTGTCATGTTCGCGGGGCCCAGAGGATTGTGGATCAGATGAACCTGGAGTTGGGGATTCGACCTGGAGAGACGACCAAAGATCGAAATTTCACCCTCGAGACGGTGAACTGCCTGGGCGTTTGCGCCGCTGGACCGGTCGTGGCGATCGATGGCCAATATTTTGGTAAGATGAGCCCGGGAAAGGTCGAGGGGACCGTGAAGAAATTTCGGTCCGAGAAGCCCGATAAGAAGGAGGGGTTGAATGGGAAGGCTTAGTTCACCTCAAGCGTTAGAAAAAGTTCGTGATGAGATCCTCAAGAAAAGGGACCCCCATCAGCCCTTAATCACGGTGTGTGGTGGAACGGGATGTCATGCATCCGGATGTCATCAGGTGGTGGATGCTTTCAGAAAGGTCCTCCAGGAACAGGCAAAAAGCGACGGCGTCGGCTTTCGGGTAACGGGTTGCCATGGATTCTGCGAAAGAGGCCCCCTGGTGGTCATTCACCCGCAAAAAATTATGTACCAGCGGGTGAAACCCGAAGACGTTCCGGGGATTTTTCAGGAAACCGTCTTGGACGGGAAGGTCATTGAAAGCCTTCTTTACGAGCATCCCACAACAGGAGAAAGAATCAGCACCGAAGAGGAGGTGCCCTTCTACAAGAAACAGATGCGGATCATCTTCGGGAATAATGGAAGCATCGATCCGACCCAGATTGAAGACTATATCGCGGTGGGGGGATATCGTGCCCTGCCCAAAGCCCTCTTTACCATGAAGCCTGAGGAGGTCATCCGGGAAGTAAAGAAGGCCAATCTGAGGGGCCGGGGCGGTGGAGGATTCCCGGCTGGTCTCAAGTGGGAGCAGTGTCGAAATGCCCCGGGAGATATCAGATATGTAATCTGCAACGCAGACGAGGGGGACCCGGGGGCCTATATGGATCGAAGCCTTCTGGAGGGAAATCCTCACAGCGTCCTGGAAGGGATGATCATCGGGGCGTACGCCATCGGATCCCCTGAAGGATATATCTATGTCCGTAACGAATATCCTCTGGCTGTAGAGAATGTGGGAGTTGCCATCAGCCAGGCTCGTGATTTGGGACTTCTGGGGAAAGACATTCTTGGCTCGGGATTCGATTTTGACGTGAGGGTGAGCCGGGGGGGAGGAGCATTCGTCTGCGGAGAATCGACTGCCCTCATGTCCTCCATCGAAGGAAATGTGGGAGAACCCAGGGCAAAACATATCCATACCGTGGCCAGCGGCCTGTGGGATCGTCCCACCAATCTGAACAACGTCGAGACCTGGGCGAACGTCCCCGTCATCATCGATCACGGCGCGGACTGGTATTCCCGAATCGGAACGGAAGGGAGCAAAGGGACGAAGATCTTTTCGGTTGTTGGCAAGGTCAATAACACCGGCCTCGTCGAGGTTCCCATGGGGATAACCCTTCGTGAGATCGTTTACGAGATCGGCGGCGGCATCCCCGATGGGAAGAAATTCAAGGCCGTTCAGACCGGAGGCCCTTCAGGCGGATGCATTCCCGAATCGCTGATGAACCTGACTGTTGATTTCGACCGGCTCACGGAGGCCGGCTCGATGATGGGTTCAGGCGGTATGATCGTCATGGATGAGTCCACCTGCATGGTGGATGTGGCAAAGTATTTCATGAATTTCCTGAAGGATGAGTCCTGTGGGAAGTGCACTTCCTGTCGGGAGGGGACGAAACGGATGCATGAACTCCTGACGGAGATCACAGAAGGACGGGGGACTCTCGACCATATCGATCTTCTCGAAGAACTGGGATGGGTGACGATGGAGGCCTCTCTCTGCGCCCTGGGAGGAACGGCGCCGAATCCCGTGCTCTCCACCATCCGGTATTTCCGGGACGAGTACAAGGAACATATCCTGAACAAGCGATGTCCGGCAAAGGTCTGCCGGGCCTTTCTGAAATATCGGATCCTCTCCGATGTTTGCAGTATGTGCGGAAGGTGTGCGAAGGCCTGTCCGGCGGAGGCGATCAGCGGCAAAGTGAAGAAGAAGAAGGAGAAGGGAATCCCGTTTGCGATCGACGAAACGAAATGCATCAAGTGCGGGATGTGCTTCGAGTCCTGTAAGTTTGAGGCTGTGGAAGTTCAATAATCAATGGCCAATGGTCAACGATCAATTTCCAGTGACGAATGACCCATGGCCCATTACGGGAGAGGTTTATGATTCCTTTTACCATGGATGGTCAACCTGTTGAAGGAAAAGAGGGTGGAAATCTTCTGGAAGTGGCTTTAGACGCGGGCATCGACATCCCCCATTTATGTTATCACGAATCAGTCAAGTCTTACGGAGCCTGTCGTCTCTGCCTGGTCGAAGTCGTCCGCCACGGAAGATCGAGAATGACGACTTCCTGCACGTATCCGGTTCAGAAAGACATTGAAGTGCATACACGAACGGAGAAGGTGCTGCGAGCCCGGCGGATGATTATGGAACTGATCCTGGCCATGTGCCCAGGGGATAAATTGATTCAAGACATGGCCCTGGAGATGGGGATCAAGGAGGTGCGGTTCAAGAAGGAAGATAAGGACTGCATCCTCTGCGGCCTTTGCGCCAGGGTCTGTGATGAGGTGGTTGGAGCCCATGCCATTCAGTTTGCTTCCCGAGGGGATCGAAGGGAGATGATCCCTCCGTTTAGCGGCGAAGCCATGAATTGCATTGCCTGCGGCGCCTGTGTCGTGGCCTGTCCGGTGGATGTGATCCGGATGAAAGAAGAGGGGGATGAGCGAACGATCGTCCGGTGGAAACGAACCCTGAAGATGAAGCAGTGCAAGGTGTGTGGAAACTACTTCGCGCCCTGGTTCCAGGTGGAGAAGATTAGAGAACAGGCCCACCTGGCAAAGGATTTTTTCGATGTCTGTTATAGCTGCCGCGGTTGAAATTTCCTGACACTTGGAGTATATTTTAATATATCCCATGAGGAGGTGGCAGCCATGACTCTGGTGAAATGGGAGCCCTTTCGAGATCTGATGGCCATGCAGGACCGGATGACGCGACTCTTTGATGAAACCCTTTCGCGCATCTGGAAGGAGGAAGGGGTTGCCAGAGGGGTCTGGTCTCCTCCTGTGGACATTAGTGAGAAAGAGAATGAAATCATCCTGAAGATCGACCTTCCGGAGATGGATCAGGCCGAGATCGATATTAAGATTGAAGAGAATGCCCTCATCATACAGGGAGAAAGAAAATTTCTGAAGGAAGCGGATGAGACCTATCTCCAGATCGAGAGGTTCCACGGGACGTTCCAGCGATCCTTCAACATTCCAAGAAGGGTTGATCAGGAAAAGATCAAGGCGTCCTATAAGAACGGGGTCCTTCGGGTCATTCTCCCGAAAAAAGGAGAGGTTCATCCCAAGCAGATCTCGGTCGATTTGAGATAGAGGATTTTGGTTTAAGTCTTCGCGGTGAAAAGAGAGGGGACCGTTACAAACGGTCCCCTCTCTTTTTCGCCTGATTCCTCGAACAGGAGCAACGCTCCAGTACGGACAATGGGCAGGAATTGTGCCATCGGCGTGAATGGCCTGTGCTGTTTCATGAAAAAGAAAAAGGGACAGACGATTTTGTCTGTCCCTTTTTCACATGTTGACGGGCGAGTTTTCTTCCCTATGGGACGATCCTGAACTCCACCCTTCTGTTCTTTGCCCGGCCTTCCTTGGTGTGATTGTCGGCCACGGGCTTGCTCTTTCCGAGCCCCTTGGCAGCCATTCGATCTCCCGAGATGTTGTACTTGTCCTGAATATACTTCTTGGCGTTCTCTGCCCTCTTCTCGGAAATCTTCTGATTCGCTTTATCCGAGCCTGCCGAGTCAGTATGCCCCTCGACGGCGACTTTAATCTGAGGATTCTCCTTCAGGATTATCCCGTTCCGATCGAGTGCCTTGGCCGCTATGGGGTTGATGTTCGTCTTATTCACGTCAAAATAGGCCGTGTCAAACACCGGAGCCGGTTTTGGTGGTGGTGGCGGCGGCGGCGGTGGCGGTGGTGGTGGTGGCGGTGGTG